>Ga0172381_10005171_pt1 | contig 13318 bp, 17 predicted proteins | sample Leawel6488metaG_FD_119754 | JGI IMG/M metagenome (GOLD analysis project Ga0172381, IMG submission 119754) | Leachate microbial communities from a municipal landfill in Southern Ontario, Canada - Leachate well 64-88 metaG | ecosystem: Engineered > Solid waste > Landfill > Unclassified | place... | reverse complement strand
GGCGGGCGCGGGCGCGGGCGCGGGCGCGGGGGCGGGGGCGGGGGCTGGCACCGAGTCGAGCAGCAGCGGGGGTATGTTTACGATCAACTGCTCGCGTGCAACGACGTCGGGGCGTGGGGGGATGTAAACTGGCACAGGGACCGGCTTTGTTGCTGGGACGATGCGAAGAGAGGTGGCGTTCCAGACAATGTCGTCTCTGGTGATGTAGCTGTGTATGCCGGTCCGGAACAACTCGCTGCCCTCCAGCATGTCGTTGTTCGTCTTGCCCTCGCCAAAGAACGCATCGACGATCGCTGCAATTTTGAACGGGCGGAGGCACGCACACGAGATGCGCGGATCTTCTGGACTTTGCACGGTCTTGTCGCACATGAACCCCCGCATGTAGCCGTTGGTGTACACTGCGAGGTCGAGGTGGCTGAGGACCTTTGCGCTGCATGGACTGAACTCTGGGCGCATCGAGACGTCCAGAGTGGGCGTCACGATCGCGTCAGACAGCCACTGCTTCCATCCTTCTCGGCCGTATATCCTGAACGGCCAGATCACGTGGTAGGTGTACAACCGCCTGGGCGGGACGCTGTCTGTCTTGCTGCCGAGTACGACCGCGACGTTGATGTCCACGCAGCGAGAGACGGCGTCGAGGATGAACTGGGTCTTGTCGTCGGCTTCGTCCAAATGGTCAAACTCCTTGTCGACGATCGGGTACCACCGGCAAATGTCGTCGAGCGCCGGATCCCTGTTTCTAAGTTCGTCTGGGAGAGCGACGAACTCGGGAAACCGCACCTGCAGTGCGACCTCGCGCGCGGATGGAGTGGCAAAGAAGCGCCTGAAGCTGCTCGAACGCATGGCTCTGCAGATGCTGTTCACTGTGGAAGTAACGTCGGCGAGCGAAACCTCGTCACTCTCGCTCACCTGCTGCCCAGCGGAAGCCGGCTTGTTCACGTCAAAGTCGACAAAGAGCCGCGAGCCGGCACGCGGGGCGATCTCATTCAACGGGAAGACGCTGTAGCCGTTGCCGCGTAGGATGGTGGCGTTCCTCAGATCCTCGAGGCTCGCGTCCGGCACCATCAAAAATGTATGATTTGCTCCTCTCTGCAGTATATGCGTCGCGGTTGTTTTCGCGCACATGCTCCCCACCCCAAACAGCCTGGGGAGATCGTCGGACGTCCATGTCCTCCATCCGCTGGCCATGTCCGCACTCTTCGCACGCCCCCACACGCCCGCGCACGCCCACCGCCGCCGGCGCCGCGCCCGCCGCCCAGCGCCGCCGCCCGGAGAGCGCGCCGCCCCGCCCCGCCGCGCGCCCGCACGTTATATACACAGCAAATGTCCACTGACGTACAACTACGTGCACTTGCGAGAGGCTTTTGACGTCACGCGGGCGCCGCCCGTTGGTGACACGTTTGTGATCCTGACGTCAGCGGACTCCGCCCGTTGGTTGGCCGTCTACCCGGAGGCCCAACTTGGAGGGCCCAGAAAATCCCGGCTCGGCCGGGGCAACACGGGCATCCCGGGGACTTCGAGCCAGCCATCCTCCTCCACCTCCTCATCCTCGGAATGGTAATCTATGTCCAACTCATCTATCATGGCCTCCTCCCTCCGCAGCCTCTCCAATGTATCATTGTCGGTCAGATCATTCAACGGGTGCCACCTGGGGTTATCAAACGTGTGCCACCTGGGGTCATCATCGGCCGGAAACGGCAGTGGGGGCATCATGGGAGACGACGTTCTAAATGCGTCCTGCTGGGGCGCGCTGGACAAGCGGAACGCCGGCACGCTGTCGACGGCGGCGAAATCCCACGCGTACGGATCGGCCGGCGGGGCCGCGGCCCCCCATGGTTCATCATGGACGGACACATACTCCGGCTCTGGCTCTGCGGCGGGCGCGGCGGCCTCGGCGGCGAGGCGCTTGCGGCTGGGCGAGTGGGAGCGGCCGTCGCGCGATGGTGCGCGGCGCTTGCTTTCCCCCGCGGCCCCCCACGGTTCATCATCGTCGGGGAGCACCGTTTCATCGCTATCGTAGTCTTCCGTGTCGTTCCGTTCGTTTGGAGGCTTAATTGTCTGGAGTTCGGGTATTTCGGGGAGGCCGGGATAAAACGGCTCGTATCTCCGCGTGTCCGTATTATACACATAGTTGGTCCTAAAGTATTGTCTCGCCCACCTCTCCTCTGCTCTGGTGCGGATGGTCTTCTTCAAATACTTTTCTGTTATAAGCATCAACAGCTGGTCGGGTATCGGTAGGTGTTTCATATTCTTTTTGGGCGGCATTGGCCTCGGCGCACAACCAAACTCGCTCCAGTATACACAAAGAAAAACACCAGACCCGCATTTGCTTGTGCAAGATTGCCGAGTTTGCATTTGTTGCAAGTTTGGTATTTGCGTGGGTGTGGTGGGGGTTTTCGTGCTTTTTGATCACGAATGGCGGAGAAGTGTTGCGGCGGTCTGATTCGCGCCTTTTTTGGACGCGAGTGACGATGGGTGTGTTGGCGGTTTAGAAGGTGGGGCGGGCGCGCTTGCGTGGCGCGTCGGGGGCCTGGATCTTGCACGTCGGGCGCTTGGGCGTGGATGGGGTGACGTCGATCGGGGGCAGGACCTCGGCAACCGAGACAAGGGGGTGAGCACGGTGCATTTGCTCGGCCTTCTTCATGTCGGCGTCCCGCGCCTCGGTGAACTCCACGGCGGCGTTCTCCAGCATCACCCAGATCTTCTCCATGTGGCGCTCGTGTCCGCGGATCACGGGATCACAGCGGCCCCTGTTGACTGCGTCGTACAACGCGGTGTTGGCGTAGTACAGCTCGCTGGCGAGATGGGCGTACTTGACAGCGGCGATGCTCACAGAGACGTCTGGGGCGTAGTCTGGCATGGGGGGGTCCTCGCAGTTCTCACTGCCGCTCCCGTGGGCAGCTTGGGGTGCCACGGCCGGCGGGTTTGCGGACTTGGAGTGGTCGTAGTACGCCCAGAGTCCGACACGTTGGCACATCTTGCAGACCCCGTTACCGATGGCGGTGGCAAAGTTGTCCATGGCGATCGCGGTGCTTGTCGCGTTGATCAGTTCTTGCTGCGCGGCGATGTAGACCCGGTTGGCGTCCAGCATGGCGTCACTGGAATGATCCAGAAGCGAGAGCATGTCCATCGCGATCTCCGCATCTTCACGGCCATCAAGTCCAGACATCCAACTCGAAGCAGCAGGCTCGCCCCTTCTCAATTGCACGCCCCCACGCGCGAAAAGCGCCCCAAAAGACGAGAGCGCGCCCCCAAAAGACGAGAGCGTCGGGCAACTAAAAATTTGGATTGCGGTATTTAAGCACAGTGAAGGTGCACTGACGTCACCGGGGAGGGTTTTTGACGTCACGCGGACGCCGCCCGCCGGGGACACGTTTGTGGTCCTGACGTCAGCGGACTCCGCCCGTTGGGGACACGTTTGCGATTTTGACGTCATTTTTTTGGTCAACCACGGCCCGTCCAGCCCTCCGCGGGTAGATACGTGTATCTTAATCTGCCCACAAGTCGGACATTGGACTTGCGTAGCAGCGTTGGCAGATAGGCGCATCTTCATCCACGCCAAGTCTGCACTCCCACATTGTGGTGTCTGTCTTTGACTAGTGAGATCGCGAGTGGGGTGAAATGGGCGGAGCTGCCAGCGAAATTCCACCGAAAGTTCCCGGTGCGGGCCCTGCCGTCCCGGCCCCGGCCCCGGCCGCCCCCGCGCCCGCCCCCGCGCCCGCCCCCGCGCCCGCCCCCGCCCCCGCGGGCGCGGAGTCCGCGGCGGTTGCCAATGGTGCCAAGATCGAAGACATCGGCCACATCATCGACAAGTTCAATGCGCAGTTTAGTCGCATGTTCCACGTTTAGGATGTGGTATCCTTTGTGGGATCGACCGGGGTGACCGGGTCAATGTAGAGACTCGACGTGAAGATCTGGGACGCAATGTTGCGAACGTTCCGCTGGAGGCCAGCCGTTGTCCACGCAATGCCTAGAATCCACATAGAGAAACTGGGGGTCTCATCCATCACCCAAGGCATAGCCTTCACCACGAGCTGGGTGGTAGCACTCAGAATGGTCACCTCCAACATAACAGCGAGGAGGGAGGTAATAATAGACTTTGCCTTCATGGTCATATCGTTTGCCTGACCCGGGAGGAGATCGCCGATGCTTGGGATGTAGGACTCGAGGATGGCGGTGAGCTTGTCCGCCGCGGTACCCGTGAGATACCCAGAGATGAGGCTCATTGACGAGTTGAAGATGGGCCCAATCCGGAGGGCCGTCGCAGAAGACGAAACGCCGAAACTCATGACTCGCTGGCTGTTCCCATAATACTGGCAGAAAAATCTACCACGGCTCTGGAACATTCCAGGACGTCATCACCCCCACTCACCCCCATCTGGTAATGTTCTTGACTTAGGTTCTTTGGTCTGTTTTTGCTCCGGGTAGACTCTCATATAATATTAAAAAAGACTATCAACTAGTAATTGTCTTTATTTAATTAATCGAGAGTCTACCCAACGCCAAAAAGCCCCAAAGAACATAAACCAAGAACATCACCGGATGGGGGTGGGTGGGGGATGACGTCACGCAATGGACGCAAGTGGACGCAAGCGTACCTCACTGCACCTCCGCTGTGCATTTAACGTGCGCGCGCGGGCGGCGGGCGGGGCGGCGCTCCCGTCTTTCGGCGGCGGGGCGGGGCGCGGGCGCGGGGCGGGGGTGGGGGCGTGGCAGCGCGGGACAGCGAGGCGCGCGCGGGCAATGGCATCCGAAGTTCCGATGTGCAGGTGCGGGTACCCCGCGATCTCCAAGGACTGCACAAGCACGTCCAATCCCAACAACGGCCGCAAGTTCTGGACCTGTGGGATCAGGTCACTCGATCCGAACCACACCTCTGGGTGCAACTACTTCCTCCCGCTCGACGGCCAGCCGTGGATCAGGAAGGGCGCGGCGGCCCGGCCTAACCCCCCATCGTACGCCTACGCCGCTGCGACCCCGCCGGCATGTGCGGTGACGACAGTGGGTCACGCAACCACGACGGGCATGGCAAACCGCGCGGTCCAGTTTGCCGGGGAGGCCGCGGCCCTTCTTGAGAACACCGTTCTTGAGTCGCAGATCGAGGGAGACACCATGAAGAAGGGGGCGCTCATCCTGAGGATCCTCACCGAGATCAAGGGCGTCCTCAGCGACCTTCATTTCATCCGCAACTGCAGCTGCGTGTGCAAGGCAGAGACTCCCGGTGCGCCCCCCAAGCTCCGCCGCTCGAACGCGGACCTTGCCGGCAAGGCCACCCACCACCGGCGCCCATTTGTCCCCCCGCTCAAGAACATCCCCAAGAGGAGGGGGGACGATCCCGAGGACCTCGATTCCGATACCGAGGTGCCCGCTGCGCCGACCACCACCCCCGAAGCCGAAGACGAAGACACCTACGAGGAGTCTCAGGCTCTCTAAATCCCTAATGCGATGAGCCATCACACCCACCATCAAACCGTATGTTTACATACGAACTGGCCTGCCGAGGTTATCAGTCGTATATGCGTGTGTTTCTGCGGAGGGGAGGTGCTCTCCGAGGAGAGGCTGGTATGTGCGGGATAGGGCGGGCTCGTTTGCTGATTGGGGCGCGATTCGCTCCGTGCGGAGCTTATTAAAATACCACACTGCCCCGATGGCTGCGGAGGTTGCAAGCATCGGGCCAAGGAAGTCAAAATTGTCGCCCATAGTTGTCGCCATGCATACCATAGAAAAAATTCACGACGGTAACCTTTCACAGGCCCTCCATGTCGCTTCCGAGGTCGACCGGGTCCTTTGTCTGCATTGACATTGCGCTGAGCGTTGCCGGGTCTGTGTTGGCCTTGTGGACAATGAACAGTGCCTGGGCAAATGCGCTAAGTGCGCGAGTAAATAGATTCTGCTGGCCAAACTGGGGGTACTCGATATCGATCTCGGCCAAGATGGGATCAAATTCGGTGAACAGCCCCCTATTATAGAACGTGCCGAGACCGCTAAGATCGAATCTAAGCGGCTTTGGCACGCGGGGAAAACGAGTGCCATCCCCCCATACTGTCTCGATGGCATTGAGAATAAACCCAACCTTCTGCTTGAGGCTCTCCAGAGACTTTTTGCTCTGGATGCGGTCGCGGATGATGCCAAGAATGATTTCACACTCTGTTGCCGATGGATTTGCTGGGATGCGCCCGACGTATGGGGAGAGATCTGGAAAGCGCTCCAGATACTGCTTAATTTTATAGGCGAGCCCCCTCGCGATTGCGGCATCCGCATCCTTGGCTGCCTTTGCGTTCTCCTTGATCACAACCTTCTCGCGCGCATCGCGGACGCTGCGACCCGGGGGAAGCATCGACTCTGCGATGGCCTTTTCCCTGGCCTTCTTGACTGGGTCGGATGCAGTTGCTTTCTTGTCGTGCGCGAGCTCTGCTTCCATCCTTTCACTCTGCTCCGTGACCTTCTTAACGGCCGCGACCGTGAAATTTGCCGCGTCCTCCACGCTTGGCTGATGAACCTGGGGTTCCTCTGCCCCCCGGAGTTCCCGGAGTGTGTCCATCATCGACGCCCCCGGCGGCCCCGGCGGCTCCGGCGCCGCTTCCATCGGGAGAGTGAAGTACTCTCCTCACGATCTTAAGGTACGAAAAAAACTTCTTTCTCTTGGCGTCGTCTCCCAGGAGTGCCGTCGTTAGAGCATTCACGCCTTGCATCATCTCTGGTCCGGGCGAATTTGCTCCGGCAATTGCCGCCAGCTGGGCCACTCCTGACATGTTCTCGGTCTCTATCGCCTGGCCGAGCATCTTGTCCAGCTCGATGCAGTACTTGACCACGACCGTGGACGGGATGGCATCGTACATAGCCCCCATCTCGTCGTCTGTGGGGACGCCTTCCAGTCCGCTCTCCCTGGCCAGGCCAATCCCATATAGTATGAACCGCCTGACAATCCACCTTAGCTGATCGCTCTTGTTGGCAAACACTGGTCTGGCTGCTGTGGTCGGCGTGTCCATGTTTGCCCCGTAAATCAGGTTAGAAAATATTCACCTCTCTCTGATGTGGAGATGAAGTCTTTTGTTGCTGGACTTTCGAGCCTGGTCAAGAAGTACAGCTTTGTCGCGGCAGACGGCATCACGGACCGCAATACTGTCGATGGTAGCCTTGTTGGCCGCGCGCATGATAAGCCAAAGTACTCTACCACTTCGACGCTCCCGACGGAAACCATGACCCCGTCCGGGGTGGCCATCTCGTCTGGCATCCCGCTTCCGGCCGGTTCGTCCACTGCCCCGCCTGTTACAGACGACTCGAGTGGGGTCAATGCCCCGGGCGTCGCCCCGGGTGACGCCAAGGAGAGCGGACGTATTGAACGGGCAATTTATTGGGCAAAGAATAACTACCCCACTGTGGGCGTGTTCGCTTTGATTGCGTTTACCGTTGTTGTATATGGCGCGCACGCGTGATCATTTTCTAACCAGATGATGGAGATGAGCAGGGACATTAAGCTTCTACTTCCCATCGGGGAACTCGCCATTCCAAAATTGCCAGTGAAGAAGGACCCGAAGCCGATCACCGACCATGTAAACGCGTGGGGGCCGTCATTTGTTGGCAAGTTCGATCCAGAGTTCGCCGTTGTTGATAGGGCGGATCCTAGGCTTTTTGATTATGCGACGGCGCCAGATAGCGATAACACTACCGACCAGACCGGGGCGGCCGGAAAGAAGTCCAATCTTGAGATGCCAAGGTGGTCCCCGATGTATATTGGACTGGCACTCGGGATATTGCTGGTGGGGGCCGTGTGGATCCGTCGCAGTGGCTACATCCGCGATTTCGCGTAGACGGCGTTGAGCACGCAGTCGGCGAGGTGGTCGCTGTGGCGAAGTTCCGGGCAGATCTTCCTTGCCGCCTCGACCGAGAATCGCTTATTGCTGTCGTACTGGCTCCCCCTCTCGGCTCTGGGGAATTTAAACTTCTTTTTTACCGCGGACGAGGCCACGAGTTTCCAGTCCTTCTTTCTGTTCCAGCACCACGTAACAAGAAACGCCTCCACCCATGTGTTCTTCCTTACGAGACCCGGGTTCGAGCAGGTGTTCAGGGGCGGCTGGTACTCGATTACCCACAATACTGGCACGCCGTCATTGAAATGCCCCACGAACTCGTCTATTTCGTCCATCATCTCTGACAACAAAGAGATGTCCGGGCTGTGGGTCTTGGTTGACGGGTTGTAAACCTTTTGCATCAGAAGGTCAACACCGGCCTTTATCCCCCCATCCATCCTGGCCACGACGACTGCAAGGTTGGTGCATCCCGGGTCAAATGAAACTAGCAAGGTCTGCGGGCACATGTTTTTTCGCCCGCGCGCCAGTGCCGGGAGGGGAGGGAGAGGCAAGCAGCCCGGGTCAAGTGCGGGAGGGGACTTGGTGGCGAGAGCGCAGTCGGTGCGCGGCACTCCCGCCTCCCTGCTTTCGTTGACTGTTTTTCCCGGCGCCGTGTGCGGCGGGCGCGCTCGCGGAGATGGGGCGGCACATCGGCTCGGATGGCATCGAGTTTACCGGGCACGGGGTAACGAGCGCGATCGAGGCCCTGATATGTGATTTGGCGCATGGCGCGGACATCAACCGCACGACGACCATCCTGCACGGGCAACTCGAGAACATAAACGGGCATATCGACTCCTTGGTCACCGCGTGGTCCTACTGCAAAGACGAGATCCCGTCGGAGCGGGAGATGGTCGAGATTGACCAGTTCATCCGCGACACGTACTGGGAGATAACCACGTCGACTGCCCCCGAGTTTATCCGCCTGCGGGATTTGCACATTGATGGGGTCATCGACATCGTTGACAAGTGGACGCTGTTTGCCAACTTTGTCGAGGCCGCGCGGGAGGACGACGAGGAGGACATTGAGACTCCCGACGAGATCGACCTCAGCAGCGACGACGACGAGCCAGAGGAGGAGCTCCAGGCCAGGCTCGACGACCCCCTCGAGGACCCGGACTTTATCCCGGCGTCTGATGGGGAAGAAGAGGAGATCGACGCGGAGGGCTACACCGACGAGAATAGCTCGTCTGACAGTGATGGGTAGTAACCAAACGCCACACACACGCCCCTTCCTTGTTTTGTTCCGTGTGCTGTTTTTCCGGCCACCACACGAGGATGAGCAACTTCATCACATACGGTACTGCCATCGGGGCACTTTCGCTCACGTTCATCTCTGTTAACCACTCCATGGACTTTCGAACCATCCCACATTCTATGGTGATTGGAGGTGTGACCGGGGGGCTCGGGACGTGGATCGCGTGCGATTTGCTTGGTAGATCGTGGGGAGCTGTTGCGGCTGGGACGGTGCTTGGCATTGCCTCATTGACTGTTTTCCTGCGTAGGTAAGTAGAGTAAGTGTGTTAAGATGGAGCCGATGCTTATCATTGGGGCCACATTCACTATTGCCGTCGCTTCCGGGATGCTGTGGCATAACCGGGTTAGGACTCGCGTGGTCATGGTACCCGTGAGGTACCCAACATATGTCTCTCCTCTTCCCGTGGACCATAGCAGGTACGCCGAGCTTTCGGATGAGTATCGTCGGTACGGCCAGGGTTCCCCCAAGGAGATTGACCAGCTCCGGATGATGCTCATGGAGAGGGGAGTCAAGCCCGAGAAGACCGACGGGCTCTTTCCGTACGAGACGCTCGCCAGGCTTCAGCTCCAGCTCGAAGCTGTCCAGAGTGCCGCGCTGGCGAACGACACCGAATCCGATGTTAACACCGAGATCGCCGTGAATGCTGGAAGGACTGTCAGAATGCTCGAGCGTATCACTACACACGACGATAGGCTGAGGCTTCCTTCTTCTCGGGGCGATTACTAGTGGGGCGGGATGTGAAATTTTATTCTGAACAGTGTGTGGGGAAGAGGCAAGATGTCTGTCATGGGCACCGGCTCGCATGCGTCGTCGAATGCTGCATCGTTTATGGGGCTCTGCGCAGCAAAGTACCTTCCTATTCTTAACACCGCGTCTGGCACTGCTACGACCTATCTCCCTCGCGCGCAGCAGACCCTCTCGTCGGAGATCCACGGGTACACGGACATCACCCCTGAGGCCCAGGGTGTCGATTTTGGCGGCACTGTCCACTTCAAGTACAATCTCAACGATATTGAGTGCCTCACCAAGTGCACCCTCTGCGTTAAGCTAGACGGCCTCGTCGCGGCGGGCGGCGGTGTTAATCCCCGCTACCCGGACGATGTTCTGTGCCATGCGCTGGACAAGATCACGTTTATGTATGGCAAGGAGCTCCACGTTCTCAGTGGCGACGAGATCCATTTCCGCCGCCTCCAGGAGACGAACGAGGATGACCTCAAGGGACTCGCTATGATTCAGGGCCTCGGCCTTACCAAGCCCGAGCGCATTCTCAACGCCACGGTTCCCATCTGGTACTATCTCGACATCCCGTTCTGGTGGACCCTGAGCGACGACGCCGCGTGGCACCAGTATACCCTCCAGCGCCTTACTAGGATCACCCTCACGTGGCGCGGGGCGGATTACATCCTCCAGCAGGACACGGTCGACGCCAAGCCCACCCCTATCTCTGCCGGAAACTACATCCTTGACCAGTTCCTCCGCTTTGACATTGTTTCTCTTTCCAACTCTGTCCAGAAGGCCTTCATCAGCCAGATCTCTGGTTGTGGCGACCGTGGGTGGCTTTATATGCTCACTGACGTCGAGCGTCTCTGCCAGCAGGTCGTTTCTGGCCAGACCACCCACACGATCCTTCTCAACACGTTCTCCAAGTACGGTTACAACCTCCGGTTTGTTATCCGGGAGGCTGCCAACCTCGAGGCGCATTATACGAACAATGAGCGCTTCTCGTGCCTCGACCTCAATACGGTCAAGCTCGATATCTCCGGGAAGAACTATCTCGTTGAGACGGACCGCGACTGGCTCAAGCAGATCGTCAACACCCGCCTCTTCTCCGGCAACCCCGAGCTTCCCATCTACAATATCCCCTTTACCCACCATCCCGAGATGCACCGTGATGCCATGGGTGGGTTTGACTTCTCCACGATGATCTCCCCTCAGATCGTCATTGTCACGGACGCGCTGCCCTCCAACTGCTTTGTCGACTTTTTCCTTTACTGCCGCAACTACATTCGCCTCGTCATCAAGGGTAACGAGACTGGCGCATCTGTTGTCCAGCCTCTGTGAGTGTTACCTTCGTTTTTTGATGCATACGCCGGGAAACGCATGTGCACACACGCAGGCCAAATTTTCTGGCTGGTTAGTGCAGAAGGTAAGAGATGGGGCTGTTTGACAATGCTGGGTGCATCCTCCTCGGTGTCATTGGCGGCACCGCCATTTTTATCGTCGCGAAGGTGGTGAAGGGTTTCAAGAGCAAGGACCACGCGCGCACTGTCACCATGGTCGACGATGGCGAGGATGATGACTGCGACTGCCCCATCATTGGCCCAAAGCTGGAGTGATCAGCAAACAATATTTTCTGGGTGGATAGCAGGACGAGAGAGAGAAAGAAAGAAAGAAAATGACCGGCACGCTTGTCAAGGCTTCTGGTATCGCTCTCACCAGTGCAGCGCTCACCGCGATTGGCCTGGGTGGGGACAACGGCATGATCGCCCGCACTGTCTCCGGTGTCCTCCCGGCTTCCATTTCCTCTGGCTATGGCAGGTTTGTGGGGTCGTTTGCGGTGGGGGTGGTCGCTGCCAGTGTTTACCTTGCCTTCATCGATGAGATCGTCGATTCGTATTTCGTGTCTAAGGTCTCCGCGTGAGCGCACGTACACGCCCGCACTAGAATTTTCCGACTAATAACAGGGGGAGGGACCACATGCTAAGCATACCGCGCCCGCCGACAAGCGCAACCATCCGCACCTGGGCGCTCGGCCAAAAGTCGAACATGGGGGCCCGCGTCGTGGCAGAGTTCAATTCGCAGTGGAACGAAGGCTATGCCAGCATGTTGGCCAAGGACGCCAGGAAAGAACTGTCCGACAAAATGGTCATATCCGCCATATTGGAAATGCGCGCGCAGGCCCTCGCAAACATGGAATTTATTTTGCTGAACGGCATTGACCACTGCCCTGCCGAAAGGAAGCATCTTGGGATGCAGGGTGGGATGATCAAGGCATTTGAAGAGATCTCAACCAAGAGAGGGCTGGAGACTGGCGCCGCCAAAACAATGGCACAGAGCCAATTCGATTCCGACATGCAAAAGTACATCCACGACCGGGAGGTGAATGACCACATAACCACAATCTGGCCAGAGGGCGACGAATACTTTGGCAGATACTATGCACTACGCGTCCAATCCATCACAAAGGACCTTGAAAGGTGCAAGTCCACAACCCCACCGACCCCGGAAACCAAGTTGATGGCGGAGATCGACACCATCCTTCTCAAGTTGTGGAAGAGTAAGTACAGCGAGTGGGAGAGCAGTCGTCCATTCGAACTGCCCAACATAACCGAGTTGTTCACCGGGAAGTGGGCCATCCCTCTCATGGTTGGCGGAGTCGTCGTGGTCGGGGGGATTTGGTGGTATGGTCTTCGCAGTCGCATGAAGATCCAAGCGCTCGGAAAACTCGCCGTCGCTTCCGGGATCGACGTTTGAAAATTCACTTCCTAAAAATCGCCAGTGTGTGCGCGTCAATGATGGCCGTGATCGTGCCAATGATGGTCTGGGAGAGACCAAGCGTAAGCGGGGTGGCGGGGGGGATGGGCGTGCCGCTGTAGTCAACCACGTCACCGACCGCATGGTCCATCGTGTCATCCACGGTGAGGAGGTAGTCGCCATGGGTGGCAAATGTCACCGTCGGCTGACTGAACTTCACCCTGGTCTTGAGCACTGTACCCGTCTCGATCTCGTCGCCGGGCTGAAGCACCCTGGTCACAATGCCAATGAACTCATCCGCGGCCCCCTCTGACTTGACCGACGGAATGCAACTCTCGTGCGAGTCTCCAGTGGCGAGAGTGTAAGTGAGATACCCCGGGTTGGAGGCGTCTGGGGTCATCATGAACGCTTGACCGCTCATGAAGCATGGACTGCCAGGCTCAAACTCGGAAATGTCGCCCTCGATCGGGGCATTGTGGGTGATAGTCAGGTTCAGCTGTCCGCTCGCGTCACTGTTGTCAATGTTGTAGATTCGGGTGGCAGAGTAGTAGAAGGTCAGGTCGTCGGTGGTCCCATCCGAGTAGATCGTCCACTTGTTGCTCGACCCAACGCGCTGGACCACCATGTTGCCGCTGTAGTTCATGTTAGTTGCGTTGACCGTGGTGGCATTGACCGTGGTGGCGTTGACTGTGCCAATGCTCGTGTCGAACGCGATGCGGTGGATCTTCTTGGTGTC
>Ga0172381_10005170_pt1 | contig 13319 bp, 9 predicted proteins | sample Leawel6488metaG_FD_119754 | JGI IMG/M metagenome (GOLD analysis project Ga0172381, IMG submission 119754) | Leachate microbial communities from a municipal landfill in Southern Ontario, Canada - Leachate well 64-88 metaG | ecosystem: Engineered > Solid waste > Landfill > Unclassified | place... | reverse complement strand
TAAGTGGGAGTACGGAGACCATGCATTTATGGAGTTCTGTGATAATAACCTCGATTTGATACAAAAAGGAAGAATAATTCCAATAAGAGGAACTAGTGCTAGTATGTCTAAGATGCTAAAAAAGAATGGAGTAAAAGCTGACATGATCTTTATAGATGGGGGACACACCTACCCAGAAGTAATTGATGATATTAACTTTTGGAAAGAGTTACTTGCTGATGGGGGTCTTTTCTGTGGTCATGACTTTAATGGGTGGGCAGGAGTTAATCAGGCTGTTGAGGAGAAGATGAATAGGTTCGCTGTTGATGCTGGAACGACAATATGGTATTGCAAGAAAGAAGATGTTAAGTTGGTTAAGCCGAGTATATTTGACTGTTTCCCATTTAATAACGAGTTAGATATTCTTGAGTTAAGACTAAAGGAGCTTTATCCTGTTGTGGACAGGTTTGTTATTACAGAGGCTAAAGTAACCCATCAGAATAATCCTAAAGAACTTAATTTTAATAATAATCTGGAGAGATTCAAACCATATCTAGACAAGATTACCTATATAGTGGTAGAAGATTTTCCTGCAACAGACTCTTGGAGTATTGAGAGACACCAGAGAGATATGCTGATGAGAGGGTTGACGGAATGTAAAGAAAACGATATAATAATTATATCCGATCTAGATGAGATACCTAACCCGGAAGCAGTAAAGAATTATAAGACAGAAGACGGAATAAAGAGTTTTGAACAGAAGTTATATTATTATAACTTTAATTGTCAAGCAGAGGATCCTTGGACTGAGGCTAAAATCCTTCCATATAAACTACTTAAGGAGAAAACACCCTGCGGAGCTAGATATACAAAGTGTGAAAGTATAAAGAACGGCGGTTGGCACTTCTCATACTTTGGTGGTGTAGATAGTGTTATAAAGAAGATAGGGGAGACAGCTCACGTCGAGTACAGTACCCCAGAATATAAGGATAGAGAGAGAGTTGAGAAAGCAATAAAAGAAGGGAAAGACTTGTTCGGTAGAAACTTAAAATATAAATATGTAGAAATAGATAATACATATCCAAAGTCAGTATATGAAAATTCTTTGCTCAATATCGACAAAAAATAGGTATGAAACATATTTACCTCTTGCTATTATGTCTGTTGCTTCTCAAACTAGAAGACCAGATAAGCTCATTATTTATGATGATAATGATAAACCTATTGACCTTAGGACTGTACCTATTTATAGACAGTTATTTAGTGTTCTTGACGATAAAAAAATAGAATGGGGAGTAGTTTTTGGTGACAAGAAGGGTCAATCGCATAATCACCAGAGGGCAAATATGGAGGGATTCGACGCGGTTTGGAGAATCGACGATGACTGTTTTGCTGAACCGGATGTTTTAGAAAAATTAGAAAAGCAACTTAAAGACGGGGTAGGTGCGGTTGGGTCTAGTATATTGACTCCACCAGTTTATTATGATTACGTAGATTCTAGTAATTCTATATATCAATTAGACAAACCAAATAAACAGTGGTTTATTATTAAAGAAACAGAAGAAGTGGACCATCTTCACTGCTCCTTTTTATATAGGGCTGGAATAGTAAGTTACGATCTAAGATTAAGTAAAAAATGTCACAGGGAAGAGACTATGTTTAGCTATTCGTTAAAGTTAAAAGGTTATAAAATTATTATAACTCCAGGTATTACGTGGCATTTTAAATCCGAAACAGGAGGAATAAGGTCAGACAATAACAATACTGATTATGAACACGATGAAAAGATTTTTAGAGACTGGTTATTTTTTCAAGAAACGGGTAAGAAGTTATATGTTTTAAATTGCGGGGTGGGTGATAATTATATGTTTCTTCAGACAATAGAATTACCTAAAAATGCAGTAGTTGCCACATGCTACCCATGGGTATATGAGGGAATGGGTGTGGAAACAATAAGTATAGCAGATGCCAAACAAGTGTGTGACATAGACAAATACGATATATATAAATGGTGTATCGATAATAAATGGAAGGGAACATTAATTGAAGCTTATAAAAAATTATATGAAAATATTAATAGCTAAAGAAACAAACCAGCTTAGAAGCGGTAAGGTTAATGCAAAATTATATCCTTTTTGGGCTGAGTTTTATGCCCTAGCAAAAGAACATCAATTTATTGAAATAAACAGTAAGTTAAATACAAAACAACTGATTGAGTTAGTCAACTCTGTTGACTGTGTAATTTCTATAGACTCATTTTTACCACATTTCATTAAATATCACAATCTTAAACCCAGAGTAATAGTACTGTGGGGGCAGTCAGATCCATTGATATTCGGGTACCCAGATAACATAAACCTGCTTAAGGATAGAAAATACCTCAGGCCAGATCAATTTGGGTGGTGGGAGGATTTAAACGCCAATAATGAAGCCTTTGTCTCTCCAGAAACTCTTTTAGGTGCGCTTAATGGTATAATATAAGGATGTTAGCTGGCTACGGACGTAATGCTTACGGTGGAATAACGGGGGGTACCAAAAGTACCCATATTTATACCATATCTCCGAGGGCTGGCACTATAAAGGTTTTGAGAAACGTAGGAAACATAAGAATACCTCAAAATATAGGTACCATTAGGGTCTCTAAGAGAACTGGGGTGGTAAGGAAGTCCTAGATATAGCCATAGAACAATGGTATAATAGGCTTATATTTAATTAAATACAACAATGGTAACTTTATCTGCCGACAATAGGGTCTTAATAGAGGACTCAAAATACTCATATTTAACAACAAATTATGCTTCTGGGGTCCAGGCTATTAATATACTAAACGCCCAAGACGGCTTTGTTGCAGGAGATTATTTACTATTGGGGCTTTTTGGGTCAGAAAATGCAGAGATTGTACAAATAGACACAGTAAATACCTCCACCGGAGCGATAACTCTTATTGCGGTTACAAAATTTCCACACTCAGAGAGCACGCGAGTGTCTGTTTTGCCGTATAATCAAATACGCTTTTATTGGACAGCAATAGAGGTTGTAGACAACAACACTCCATTAACCGGATATGTAAGCATACAGGCTAGTGATTGGTATTCTACATACAACGACGAGGCCCACAGCACAGGTTTCGGTTGGTTTATTTTTTATAATTCTACTACAACTGCATCTTCACAGGCATCTAACAGTTTGCCTTATGCTGGTTTCGAGAACAATACAATAGAGGATATTTTAAGTGATTTCTTTTCTCTATTAAATAATAAAGAACTAAAACTTGTATCTAGAGAGGACGCACTTTCTTGGTTTAACGAGGGATATTCCAGAATGAGGAATAGACTCAATATGACCAACGTAGAATATTCTGCTACCGCTTTAATGCCACTTGTTATTTCTGGTGGGGTTACTGAATATCTATTACCAGATGATTTCTATGCTCTAGAATCTATAACGGCCCTAATGGACACATCTGATCCAACGGCCATGGGCAATCTTAGTAAATTTGCCATAGAGTATATACCATTAAGGTTGGCTTTTTCGTATATGGGTTCCCAAACAAGATATTATATTAGGGGAAAATACATTGGTTTTGTTCCCACCCCAACAACCGGCCAAACTCTTCAGTATATGTATACCAAGAAGACTACAAGATTAAGTAGTAATTCAGACGCTGTAGACCTCCCAGATAATGGTTTTTATGTCATAAAGGATTTTATGATGTATAGGGCTAAAATGAAGTTTTCTGATCAATCAATGGCTTCAACATATTTCAAAGCATTTAATGATGGAATAGACCAAATGGTTATAGCGGCAATGGACAGGGATGCAAACTTGGACGAAATGGGGATAGATGATTCTGCAAATTGTTAGAAATAAAATAATATGGCCCAAGAAGGTGGACAACAAGAAAAACGAATTAATATTGCATATTTTGATGGTATAAATAGTTTGGTGTCACACAATGTGGCCCAAACATCTGAACTTTTTCACGCGGAAAACGCCAGGTCACCACAAATAGGCTCTATAGAAAAAAGACAAGGACAAACGGTTCTTGGTTCTGGTTATTATGGTTCAGGTATTTCAGGATATTCAGGAAGTGCTATTAGTGGTTATTCTGGTTACTCGGGATATTCTGGCTATTCAGGATATAGTGGTTTGGCCGCTCACGTTACAGCAAATTATGGTTTGACTTATTTTCAGAATAGCGGATCTAATCAGGGGATGTATAGGCTTACACAAACAATAGCTAATCCAGCCGGAACCTGTTCGATTTTTTATCTAGACAATAACGGAATTTGGACATCTCTTGTTGGAGGTGGTGCAAATATTTTAAATGGCCAAGCCGATACTGTTGTTGCTGAAAAGAATTTATTTATAGTTAATAACGCAGACGCAAACAGATATATTGGATCGGATGGGGTGACAGTAACAACATCTTCTAGTGGGGCGGGCCATCTATGGAATTCTCCAGTATCTTCAAAAGTAAGTTTTTACAAAAATAGGTTATATTTAGGAGATTTTACTCAAGGAACTAATAGATTTAAGACAACAGTTCTTAGATCATCGTATCCGATGGGGCTAGTGTCTTTAATCAACGATGATTTGGTTACAACCAGTGGGTCTGGTAGAACTATAACAATAACGGATAATAAGTATTTTTATACCGACACAGGAGCTAATTTATATGAGGTTTATAGGGGTGTTACGAAGGTATGTGATTTAACAGTAACGGCTATTCAAGAACATACCCTAACGGTAACCATAGCCAACCTCACCCTTCCATCAATACTGGCCGCGGACGAGGTGTGGATAAGTGGAACTTATACAGGGCCAAGAATATTTAGGTGGCCGAATACTCCAGTAACCTCTGGTCAAAATATTAAACAGTACGACACATTTAAATTGTCAGGCTCAGATAACGATCCAATAACTCTACAGACAAATATAGGGAATGTTTTGATGGTTGCTAATAATAATTCAATGAGTTCTTGGAACGATTATACATTAGAAAACTTCGATCTTGGTATTGGTTGTTCGTCTAAAAACGGATATGTTAAATTATTGGGTAGTTTATACTTTATGCATTATACTGGTATTTATGCTACATCTGGCAGCACACCAAAATTAATATCCAATAAAATAGAAAGATACATTAACGGTGCGACGAAACTCGGAAAGGAAAATTCTGCTGCCGGTAAAAAGGGGAGAAGTATATTCTTTACTCTAGGAAACGTTACATTGTATTACCCAGATGGATCAGTTGAAAAAGTGCTAAATGACGTTTGTGTAGAATATAGTATAACCCAAGAGAACTGGTTCGTGCACACGAACGTTAAGGCAAGCCAGTTTGCTACTTTTATAGAGACGACAGACTCAGATAGGCTAGAGTTTACTGATACTGGCGGAGCAATGGCTGTTAAGGAATTTTTGAGCGGCGAAACAGACGATGGTACAGAGATATTTTTTAGAGCAGATTTGCCCAAAATAACTCTAAATCAATTGTGGGAGCTTGTCAATAATCCTATAGGTATTAATTTAGAAACAGAGAGGGGTAGTTCTATGAAATGTTTTGTTTCTATGAATGAGGGTAACCCAGAGTATTATGAACTGCAGGGGAAAATAAATAAGGGGGTTACAATATTAAAAATTCATGGAAAGGGTGACGAAAGAGGTAGCCCACCCCCAACAAGACTTATTTCTTTGTCTATTAGGGATTCTAGCAAACAATTATGTAGACTATTAAGATTGGCAATTGTTTTTGTTCCAACAAATCAGAGCGCTATAATCCAATAATAAAATGGCAGAACCTGTTAATATTTATACGATTGATCGACAATACGATAACTTCCTTGATAGATCTAGTAGCGAATCTGTTGCCACACCATCGGCAGATATTAGTGCAGAAGAGGGAGCAAATAACGGAAGTGATAGTGGATCAGCCAATGGCTCGTACTCTAGTACCCCAAATGGAAATGTACAACAGGAATACGTTAAGTCTCCTGGAGCTATCGGTGATGTTTGGATCGATACTTTTATAAGGTCTACCAACTGGAAACCGAAGGTTAGTGGTTTTACAATAAACGGACAAACTGGATATGCTGAATTTACAAATGTTTATATTAGTGGTAATATTCAGGCATTAACGGGCACAATTGGTGGAAATATTATCGGGGCTGATTTTATAAGTTCAACAACATTTGTTTCAGGACCGCTCGGAACTGGTTGGATAATAAGAAGTAATGGGTCTGCAGAATTTCAGAATGTTGTAATTAGAGGTTCTATTTCATCCGCTGTTTTTCAAAAAGATACAGTGTCTGCGGTTAATGGTTTGGTTATGGTATCAAAAGCCGATGTTCTTACGGCCGATATGACCGCTTTAGATAATTCAACTCTTACAATAAGTGGTGACTCCTCATTTGTTAATAACGAAGTAATTAGGATTAAGGACGGCACGAGTGACGAATGGATGCTTGTAACGGATGCTTCTGCTGCACCAACCTACACCGTAACAAGGGATTTGGTAGATACATATTCTTCAAACAATAATCCAATATGGAAAAAGGGGACAGCCGTTGTCTCTGTTGGTGTTGGAGGGGCTTCCCCAACGGGGTATATTCTTTTGGACAGTTCCAGCACCAACAGTCCTTACATTGATGTTTATCAGAGGCAGACGGTTGCCTGGTATGATTATATTTTAAAAGCAAGACTTGGGTGGTTAAAAGGGATTGTGGATACATCGGTAGGATTAAATAATAATGATGTCTGGGGGTTATATAGTGAAAGTGTTTATCTTAAGGGTACTAGAGTGGACAGTTCTGGTGCAATTGGAGGATTTTTGATAGGCGCGGATGATATAAGAGACGCAGCAGATAGTTTTGGTTTATCCTCTGTCGTTGCTTCTGGAAATGATGTTAGGTTTTGGGCTGGATCTACTTTCGCAACGAAAGAATCTGCCCCTTTTTCTGTTGATGAGGCTGGGAATGCGATAGTATCCTCATTAAGAAGAAATGATTTTCATATTTTTTCTTCGTTCGAGTCTATTGATGGATATAGAAAAAACGATACAGCCCATGGTGGTGGAGATGGAACCATTGTATTAACAGAAACTGAAGTAAATCTAACGACAGGAGCGATATCTAGTAATACAGTTAGCATGAATAAAACAATCAGAACGTCTACCGTAAATGAGTTTTCCTGGAGTAAACCTAGAAGTTTTCAAACAACAGTTCAAATTCCTACAGGAGGAACCGCAGACGTAAACTTTTTTATCGGTACCGGGAAATTAAACGATGGAAATGAAAAACAAATAAGTTTTGTTTCTCAACCTGGTTTTTTATTCGGTTTTGTTGCTAATGGTACGAGTAACTCTAGTGTTAGTATTCTTAGTGGAGGTCTAACTGCTGGGGCAACTTTCTTGTTAAAATTTGTCTATACTGGAACATCTGTTAAGTTTTATGTCAATAACGCCCTTAGTGGAACCATAACCACAAATTTACCCAATTCGTCTGCCGGTGAGTCTAATTCTAATATTATTTTTAACACATTAGTCCAAACATCTGCAGATTTAGCCAAAACCGTTTTAGTATCGAGTTACGACTTCTGGCAAGGGGTATAGTAAAACAATGACAGTATACTAGTCTTATAGTATAATATGGGGTATATTATTAACATTTTTATATAAATATATGGAAAAACCTAATGAAATTAAGGACGGTTTGACAGTAAATAAGAGGAGGCAGATTTTAATAGAAACTGACGGTAATTCAATAGAAATTGTTAAGGCTGAGGTATCTAGTATTATAGAGTTTAAGGCCATATTAAGCCTTGTGTCTGATTATATAAACAAACAGACAATTAAGCAGAACGTAGAGGCGGTAAAGGAAGAAAAGAAAGTTTAAATAAGTTAGTTAAAAATGGCAACACCTAAACAAGAACCTCAAAAGAAACAAGGAAAACCTGTCTTTGTTGGTAAAAGTGCATTGGTAAGACTGGTTAACGGTACAGATATAAATACCGCCACTATTTGGTTAGTTGATCCATCAAATAAAACCCTTAGGCCCTTTGTTTCAGAAGAACAATTTGATAGTATGTTCGATAACGCAAAACAGGCCAGGTCTGCTATTGTTACTTTACAAACAGACGAACTTTCTCCAGGTGGAGTACTAGGAGATTTCAAGGTACTAGATTCTAATTACGGAATAAAAGGCGATGGTTCAATGAAAAAAGTTGAATTTAGCCCATCGCAACTACAAGGTAGATATGGTCAACCGATGAATATGGATGGAGAAACAAAGTCCGTTGGTGTTCTTGATAGTCTTTTGGGTAGTCTTGGTGGCCAAGAGTCTCCTGTTGGGGATGTACCAGGTGGAGTACCGGTAAGCCCAACAGGTGTATCGGATCAACCACCAGTTGATCCTAATCAAATGGCAGGTGGTTACGGTGGAAAGGGCGGTGTTGGAAGCGGAACAGTATATGATAAATATAGTTATTATCCATACAAGGGAGTGGGTGGACCTAATCTACCAATGTATAATACAGGAATATCCGGCAGAAACACATCTAATGAGACAGAGGCACAGAGAGAAGTCTTTGGCGTAATGGATGCAGCTAGTGGGAATACTTTAACCCAATCTTTTATTTCAGAATTAAAAGGGAATCCAGACTTACTTGCTTTTTATATAGGTGCTCTTACTTATGGAAGTTACCAAATAGGTGATGTGGTTAATGATATGGTTAGGAGACAGAAGGTTGAGGCCGGAGACACATCTCTTTCAAATGTAGCCTTAATCTCCCCAACCCAAACGAGACAAGTTTATATGACAACAGACGATGGGAAAAAAGCATCCTCTGTAGCAAACACAATTTTACCCAGTGGATCAATGATGTCTATCGGTAGTTATGATACGTTAAAAAACTACACCATCTATAATATGCCGGACAATTTTTATAAAGAATTAGTACCGACCCTAGATGCAACAAATCCGAATTTCAAAAACGAGGTTGACGATGTTAAAAGTGCATATTACGATATAATGTCAGATATAGCAAGTGCAGAAACAGAACAAGAAAGAACAATCGCAAAAAATAATTTAGAAACTCTTCAAAAACAAATTCAAGATCAATATGGTTTCCAGCTTAGTGATAATGTAAATACAGCCTGGACACAGTTAAATAATATTCAAGACACAGCATCCACAAGGGGTATAAAAGGAAGTGGAATAGAAAACGAAGAAATAGATGACTACCTAACACAAGTAAGAACAAAAAACGATCAGATAAGGAAGACTACCTTAAATTCAGCAGACGCAGCTAAACAAACATATTATCAAACAAAAGCATCTCCAGCAGAAATAGCTGCCCTTACTCCAGAAGAAAGACAGAAATATGGTTTGGTACCACCAGACTCTTCTTTGAGCGTGGCTTCATTGCTGCAACAATTTCCTTATCTTACACAAGATGAGGCACAGAAGTACCATGATTCAATGGTAGACGAATATGGGAATTATAGAAGTGATGCTTATAAGGCTCTTACAAAAACACAACAGGAAAATACAGCTTCTGAATTTGCTGGTAAACAGGGAATATTAGAACAGCAACAATTAGATAAAGATGCTAAGGAAAGAAGAATGTGGGACAGTGCAGATCCTAACGCGATGTTTGATAAACCAGATGAATCTGGACAGTCAGGTTATTCTTCTGGAGAAAACCAAGATATTGTTAAAGAACCTATTATTGAGGGCACTTCTGGATCTCAGGGATTAAGTACATCTGATCAGGCCGCCTTCGATAAAGTAACTAAAAACCTACAAGATGCCGGTTATGTAAAAGATTCAAGTGGTAATTGGGTCTTGAAAAACGCCCCCACATCAAATTTGTCTACCAACTTAACTCCAGGTTCTACTAGTTCTGCAGTATCTGCTTTACAGGACTATCTAAGAGACCAGGGTTATTTTCCTAAAACACAACAGAGTACTGGATATTATGGTGACGTAACTAGAAATGCTGTCGCAGCGTGGCAAAAAGCAAATGGATTAGATGCTGGAACAGATGCTGGTTACTGGGGGCCAAAGTCAATAGCCCTTATGAATAGCTTAACTAGTACAATTAAGACGGGGACCCAACAAACATCGGTCCCAGTTACCACACAACAAACAACCATTCCGCTTGCTACAACACAAACACAACCAGCAAAAACAAATCCAGTGGTAAATACATCTTCGATAACAAGTGCTATAAATAATATACAAAATAGTTTAAGCGGTAACACAAGCACGACAACAAAACAGACTAACACAACCCCAGCAGTAACCGGTCCAATAATGAGTAAGGCACCAACAGTTACACAAACTCCAACCCAAACTCCAGCAGCAACCAAACCTTCTGGGTACGCCGGAGGATCAATTGTTGATTACCTATCGAGTTTAGGGCAGGATTCTTCGTTTACATCTAGGTCTAAAACAGCCCAGAGTAAGGGTATCGCTAATTACACAGGAACAGCAGAACAAAATACACAACTTCTTAAAGCACTTAGAGGATATTAATAATTATGACAGAAAACCTTAAAAAGAAATATTCAAATATCGCCAGGCTTGGTAAAATAACCACGCCGTATATGGGCAGTACAAAAGATGAACCAAAGCATCCTGGTATTGATGTTGCTAATGCTAACGGGACGCCGATAAAATCAACAACGGCCGGTAGGGTAATAGGAGTTAGCTCTAGCCCAGTAGATTTTGGTAATTCATTGATGGTTAAAGACACCAAGGGTAATGTTCATAGATATTCACACCTTAAAGAAATGTTTGTAAAAAAGGGGGATAAAATAACAAAAGGAACACATATAGCAAATATGGGAGATACAGGAAATTCCTATTCACCAACAGGGGGAGATAGTTCGCATTTAGATTATAGGGCTGTTGGAAAAGGGGGGAAGCCGATAAACCCAGTTAAATTTTTTAAATAAAATGGATTTAGATAAAATTAAAAAAAGTAAAATAGCATTATTTAATTCAATGCTCAAGAACCCAAATTTATCTAGGGTTCTTGACGATGCAATAAATTCTCCAATTGGTAGTACAAAAAGGCAAAAAGCTAAATCTATTTTATCTGTAATTAAAAAAACTAATCCAAACAAGGTTTATTTGGCACCAGAAAAGGATGGAAAGGGAGGTCCTGGTAGTTTTTCATATACACCGACTTTACCAACATCAAATACTTCGTATGGTTTAACACCAACAACATTTAATCCTAAACCAGCCCCGGCGGCACAACCAGGAGATAATATTTTCAGTGGGGCATTCAATGAATTAAAAAGTATTGGTGGGGATATTGGAAGTTGGTGGAATTCTATCCCAACTTCAACTACGATTTTTCCAGCAGCACCAAATCTAAAAACAAATATTTCAAATTTGGGTAAAGTAAATTCTTCTGTTTCCGATTTAGCCGGGTTAATTTCTGGATCCATTAAGAATTCTGCACTACAAACCAATGAAGGTAATCAAAGTAATCTTTCTTCAATCTATCCTAATTTATCTAAAGGCTCACCCTCATCAACAATAACGGGTCCTATAATGAGTAAGGCCCCAGTTACAACCCCAGCAGCCCAATCTAGTATACCAAATTCAAAACCAATTGTTGGTATAGGTTCTACATCAACAAACAATGGTACCACAACAGAAAAGACTGTAACAAAACCAGACGGAACAGTTACAAAGTCTACAACAAGTTCCCCAGCCAAAAATATTGAAACCTCTACGCCTTCGGAAGAAAATACTGGAGAATCCAATATATCCGATATTGGTTATTCAACTTCTGCAAAAACCAGCAGCTCTGTTTCTGGAATAAAAAACACTGGTCCAAAAGATCCCGGCTTATCTGAGGCAAAATCTAGTGTTTCTACTGGAGACATAAGTCTTTCTGATGTACAACAAAATGCACAATATTATATTGACAATAATCTTGGAGCAGAGATGTACTCTCAGGACATGATGAAAGAACTGCAAGGGAAAACACTACCGGAACAGCTCACAGATCTTCAATCAACGCTTAAAGAAGAGTATGGTCTGTCTGAATTACTTGCTAAAAAGAACAAGTTGTCAGAAGCAACACCAAATGCCGTCCAGGACATGACTGATTATGTTAAGGGTAGAGATCAATTTATTAGCAAAATAAACGGCCTCTTGGATAAGACTAATGATAAGGCAGCATCTATTGATATGCTAAATCCGGATAATGCAAATATGATAAATAGTTATAAACAATATCTAACAGTTCTTAAAGGAAGACAGAACCAACAGTATGGTACTTACATTAATAAGAGTATAGATCAATTTAATAACGATATTAAGAACATCGATACACAGTATCAAAATGCTGTTGATATGTATAATTCTGCTTACACTAATGAGGCTGGTATAACATCAGATAACTACAATAATACAAAGAAGGCTCTTGAGGAGATGTATAATGCAATGGTAGATGGCCCATTAAAATTAACTCAATTACAAGAGGCAAAAGAAAGATTATATAAACTACAAACAGACAATGCTGGAGGGGCTGTAGATTTGGTAGACCCATACAAAGATATAAGTAAGTATAAGGATGATATTGTTGACAAAGACGGCAATATATACGATGATCTAGATTTAACGGGGTTAATTAACGAGAACGCCGGCGTTAGGGGTTTTGATGTAAAGGGAGTTATCAAGGGGTATCAGGATGGTATTAGAAGTACTATGGCCAATCTGGGTGCCAGTGGTAATATTTCTGATTTATATAAAAATTCAGATAAGTATACCAAGCAACTTTTAGCAGTTAAAGATGATCAAAACATAAACCCGGATGGCTTTATAAACACAAGCCTAAAGGGGGCCGGTGATTTAGCAATAACCAAGGCAGGTGAGGGTGTCAATAACTATATATTAAATAATTATAAGGATATTAAATCTGCTATAGGAAAAATGGAAGGGGGAACCAAAATAGATGATATAACAAAAAAGTATTCCAATATAGATAAAACCTTATTGAATAATATATACGATTATTATTCTTTCGCAAAAAGTGCAGATCCTAAATTCTCTTTCCAAAAAACAATAGACATGAATAAACAATCAGATCCTACTTTTGCTTCCCTTCCAGCCGAAAAACAGTTGGCAACATATCTATCTCCAGAACTCACTCAATATAGTCAATATATTTATGATAGCAACTTTTAAAATATATGGCCAATATACCACAAAACACATCTTATTCTAACAATACGACAGAAAGTGGATCTACATTAAGTAGTTCTCTTCCTGGTGTCATGAGAGCGATAAAACAAAGTACTGTAAATAAGTCTGTTTTTA
>Ga0172381_10005166_pt1 | contig 13324 bp, 11 predicted proteins | sample Leawel6488metaG_FD_119754 | JGI IMG/M metagenome (GOLD analysis project Ga0172381, IMG submission 119754) | Leachate microbial communities from a municipal landfill in Southern Ontario, Canada - Leachate well 64-88 metaG | ecosystem: Engineered > Solid waste > Landfill > Unclassified | place... | reverse complement strand
CGATGTTATCGGAGAGGAAGGCTATAATTTCCTGAAAAACATTGATGTTGGGGATTATATCGAAGCCTCAGGGGAAATTTTCAAAACAAAAACAGGGGAGTTGACGCTCGCAACCAGCTCCTACAAAATTTTAACCAAAACCCTGCTTCCGCTTCCTGACAAATGGTACGGGCTCAAAGACACCGAGTTAAGATATAGAAAGCGATTTCTCGATTTTCTGATAAATCAGGATGTCAGAAAGAATATCGAATTAAGATCTAAGCTTGTTGATTCGCTCAGGGCTTTTATGAAAAAAAATGACTTTATCGAGGTTGAAACTCCAATTTTGCAATCAATTCCAGGCGGTGCCTCAGCCAAGCCGTTTACTACTCATTACAATATTCTCAAACAAGATATGTACCTCAGAATTGCGCCCGAGCTTTACCTGAAACGGCTGATTGTCGGGGGTTTTGAGAAGGTATTTGAAATCGGAAGGCAGTTTAGAAACGAGGGACTCTCGCATATGCACAACCCCGAATTTACCTCTATGGAGTTTTATTGGGCCTATCAAGATTATGAGAGTTTAATGAAATTCACCGAAGAGCTAATCTCATTTGTTGTCAAAGAATCCCGCGGCTCAACAAAAATTAAATACCAAGATGATGAGCTGAACTTTGCTCCGCCTTACCCGAGAATTACTTTTGACGCTTTGATCGAAAAAGATTGCGGGATTAACATTTATCAATATCCGGAATTTGAGGATTTGAAAGCTGAAGTTATAAAAAAGAAAATCGATCTTAATCTAAAAGAGATAAAGGTTTGGCCAAAATTAGCAGACGAGCTCTATAAGAAAGTTTCCCGTCCTAAAATTATTCAACCGATTTTTGTAATTGATCATCCGCTGCAATTAGTGCCTCTCGCAAAGGCCAAAGAAGACAACCCGCTTAAATCACAAGCATTCCAGTTAGTCTGCGCCGGCGGACTCGAACTTATCAAGGCTTACTCGGAGCAAAACGATCCCACTGAACAAGAGGCGAGATTCAAAGAACAGGTAAGGTTATCAAAAGCCGGTTGGGACGAGTCAAATATGATGGATGAAAATTTTGTCGAAGCTTTGAAATATGGCTTGCCCCCAACTGCCGGCTGGGGAATGGGAATCGAAAGATTTGCGATGATTCTTGCAAACCAATATTCAATAAAAGAAGTTATAGCCTTTCCGACACTTAAAAACATAAAATGATCTACTACCTGACCGGGACAATTATTTTGATGCTCGTCGGAGTAGTTGGGGTTGTAATACCGATAGTGCCCGGCATTCCCTTGATGGCAATTTTGGCATTAATATTTCACTTTTTAGTTTCTCCGCTTCCTCTCTGGAGCCTAATTATCATCATTGTTATCGCATGTCTTTCGGTTCTGGTTGATTATCTGAGCGGGCTTTTGGGATCAAGGCTAGCCGGAGCAAACTTAAAATCCATGCTTCTTGGGTTTGCAGGAATGCTCATCGGCCTTATCAGCTTTCCGCCGCTTGGAGCAATTATCGGATTATTTGTAGGAATATTGATCGGAGAGGTGGTCTCAAATAAAGATTCGAAAAAAGCTATCAAAACGGCAACAGTTGGAGTCATCTCCACTTTGGCGGGCATCGCAGTTAATTTTGTTTTGGCCTTAACTCTTATGGTGATTTTTATAGTCGGAGCCCTGTAATGGAAAAGGGGATTTATAACATTTATAAGCCAAAGGGGCCAAGTTCCTACGATGTAATCCGGCGTGTTAAAGAATTAACCGACGAAAAAAGAATAGGACATGGCGGAACGCTTGATCCGCTGGCATCGGGAGTGCTCGTAGTTGCAATCGGACGCGAATACACAAAGAAGCTCGATGAATTCTCGCGGGGGAAAAAAGAATATGAGGCAACTATAAAATTTGGCCAGACTAGCACAACTCAAGACGAAGAAGGGGAGAAGACAAACGTGAAGGTTAATAATATCCCGAGTGAAAACGATATAAAAAGTGCCCTTAAAGATTTTGTTGGCGATATCAAACAAACGCCACCGATTTTCTCAGCCCTAAAAGTTAAAGGTCAACCAGCCTATAAACTGGCTCGCCAGGGGAAAGACATCGAAATGAAAGAGCGAAAGGTCAAAATTTCAAATATAAAAATGCTAAAATATAAGTGGCCAACTCTAAAGATTAGGGTCGGCTGTTCAGGCGGAACTTACATCAGGACCCTTGCGAGCGATATCGGCTCAAGTCTCAAAATTGGCGGCTATCTTGCCGAGCTCAAGAGAGTTAAAGTCGGAAATTTCAAAATCGAAGATTCAATCCACTTAGAAGAAAAATAAAGGAGGGATATGGAAAAAGAAGAGAAAGTCTCACAGCCTTGCTGTGGCACAAAGAAAGGCAACGGGGCTGTCGGCGGGGGAGTTTACGGCTTAGCGTTTTTGGGCGCGCTAATCTACTACTTGCAACATGCAGAAACTTTTTGGATGGGTGTGGTTGGAGTTTTTAAGGCCATTTTCTGGCCGGCATTTGTAATTTACAAATTGCTTGAATATCTGAACATGTAACCTGGTAGGATATTGCAAATGATTAAAGAGGCGACAAAGATCGTAAAAGCTCTTCAATCCGAGGGCTATGTTTCATATTTTGCCGGCGGATGCGTCAGGGATATTTTGCTCGAAAAAAAACCGCACGATATCGATATCGTAACCAATGCTAAACCCGATGAAATTGAAAAAGTATTTACAGAGACGATTTCCGTGGGCCGGGAATTTGGAGTTATCCTTGTCAAATCCGGTGAATATTATTTCGACGTAGCGACATTTCGAGAAGAAGGGCCTTATAGAGACAAAAGGCGGCCTGATTGGGTTAAATTTACAGGCGAGGAATTTGATGCAAAAAGAAGAGATTTTACAATCAACGGAATGTTTTTAAATCCGATTAACAATAAAATCATCGACTATGTCGAAGGCCAGGCAGATCTCAAAAAACATATTATTAGATTTATCGGCAATCCCACACAGAGAATCGAAGAGGATAATTTAAGGCTGATTCGGGCAATAAGATTTAAAATAACTTTAAACTTCCAATATGCCACGGAAACATTTGATCAAATCTGCAAATCATCCAGTTTGATCAAAAATGTATCCGTCGAGAGGGCTAGGGACGAGCTAAACAAAATACTACTGAGTCCGCGAAGGCACATCGGCTTGACCGAGCTTGTTCAGTCAGAGATAACCGACTATTTGTTGCCGGAGCTAAATGCCCTCAAAGGCGTACCTCAACCGGTCGAGTACCACCACGAAGGAGATGTTTTTACTCATACTTATCTGGCTTTGAAGAGCCTGCCGGAAGATGCTTCGCTTCACCTTGTTTGGGCAGTTTTGCTTCACGACATCGCAAAGCCGCAAACGCTGATAAGAGAAGGAGAAAGGATCATTTTTCACGATCATGCAGAGGTTTCCGCCGAGGTGGCTAAACAGATACTAAAGAGATTAAAATTTTCTAATTTAGAAATTAAAACGATTGTATGGCTCATCGATAACCACATGAAAATTGGACAAATTGACAAAATGAGGGCGAATAAGCGAATGGCCTTCCTTCTGGATCCAAGATTTGAAGACCTTATAAGGTTATGCCAGGCGGATTCGATTGGTACTTATCCCGTCAATTTATCGATGGTAGAGAAGTTAAAAGGTGAGCTAGAAAAAGCTAAAGATGAAAAAGCAAAGATGGAGCTGGCAAAGAGGAAAACTCAGCTCTTCGGGGGTGACAATCTAATAAAATTAGGCTATACTCCAAATAATAAATTTAAGGCGATTTTAGACGAAGTCAATGATTTGCTCCTCGAGAAAAAATTACTCAATATTCAAGAAGCAGAAAAATTTGTCTTAAAAAATTATAAAAAATGAAAATCTCCGAAGAAGACTTGGATAAAATATTTAAAGATGACAACGACAGCCTGAAAACTGAGGTCAAGGGTGATCGGATTATTGTGAAGAAAACAAAATCAACCCGGGAAATTTCTAAGGTAAGAAAAACCCTCAGAAGAATTCCAAAGGCGAGAAAACGCTCTGATTTCACAGAATTTATAAATTCAGTCCTCCGGTTCTTTGCAATTGTTGGATTTTCCGGATTTATTTTATACGTTGCCATGGGCTGGGGAGGATTTTCCCAGCAAATTAAATGGGGCTATTATGTAAATTACCTAAATAAGAGCGTACCTGCCCAGAATACTCCGGTTGCGCAAGCCGTCGTTACAAGAACTCCAAATGACAGCGTGAAGTTGCCAGCTGCAATGCCTCAGCTTGCAAGCTTTCCTCAAAATATGCTCAAGATCGACAAGGTCGGTTTAAATGCACCGGTAGCGTGGAATGTTGAAGAAGATAACATCATAGAGCAGTTAAAATCGGGAGTCGCTCACTACAAAGGCACGTCGCTTCCGGGAGAGGGCGGAAATATTTTTATCGTTGGCCATTCGTCTAACTATTTTTGGGTAAGTAGCGACTATAATAGCGTATTTGCGCTCTTGGATAAGCTATCCCCGGGAGATAGAATTGAACTCTCAACCAACGATAAAAATTATATCTATGAGGTAAAATCAACAAATGTTGTTAGCCCCGACGAAGTCCAAGTACTTCAAAACACCGAAAAAGAAACGTTGAGCCTGATGACCTGCTGGCCGATAGGAACATCGCTCAAAAGGCTCGTAGTTCAGTCTGAATATATGTTCTCGACAAATTAACTCGAAGCGCTTTTAATAACTTCGAAAGTTTCTCTTGCCGATTTTTTCCAATCGAAAATTTTAATTCTTTCAAATCCTTTTTGAATCAAATCGGCTCTAACTTTTTCGTCCTCGAGAGCAATTTTTAAAAGTTTTGCTAGTTCCTTGCAGTCTTCTGTTTTGTGGAGCAGTGCGGCATCAGAGGTGATCTCCGGTATCGACGTTGTATTAGATGCGACAACAGGAACCCCACAAGCCATCGCCTCAACTAATGGCATCCCAAAACCCTCAAACTTCGAAGGAAATGCGAAGACTTTAGCGCATTTTAAATAATCTGCCATAATTTCATCCGGAATGTATCCGGGCTCGATAACATCTCCTTTGATCTCTGGAGGTAAATTATTTATTTCATTTTCAATTTCCTCATACTGGTACCCCGGCCGCCCGGCCAAAACAAGTTTTGTTTTTAACCTCGGATTGTCGCTCCTTAAAATTCCAAAAGCCTTTATCAGTGTTTTTAGATTTTTCTTCGCTTCGAGCCGTCCAATAAAATATATATACTCACCGAATTTTTGGATTTGATCGGGAACTTTTGAATTTTTTGTTCTTGGAAAAAATTTTTCCTTATCGTAGCCATGGTAAATAACTGAAATTTTTTCAGGACTTGCACTATAAAATTTTATCAGATCTCGTTTTGTAGCTTCCGATATGGCAATGATTTTGGTTGCGTGTTTGACCGCAAAAGCCATTGACCAATTGTGATAGATCCGCTCAAGAGGCGTATAAAGCTCAGGGAAATATCTAAAGCCAACATCATGCAAGGTAGTTACTATTTTTTTAGGATGGAAAAGCGGAATCGTATGGGCGGGTTCAAACAAAACATCGGGGTGATTCTTGATAAGTTCAAACGAAAGTCGAATCTGACTCCAAAGCTTAGGAAAAGGCATTACTTTAAATTCGATATTTTCCTTCTTTTTTATAAAATTTAGAGGGGTTTTCGAATAAAGCCTGAATTTAGCGCCATCAATCTCTACCAGGTTTTTTATAATTTCCTGACTATAATATTCTGTTCCGGTTTTTTGTTTAACATTGCTTCTTGAGGCATCAATTCCAATTATCATTTATTCCTCCATGTTAGAGATTCAATAAAATCATTGAAATGTTCAACTGCCAAGCCAATGCCTTTGATCGTCGATAGAGCCGGCTCGTCAACCAGCTGGCAAGGAACGCCGGTTACCTTGGTCAGCAATTCATCAAAATTCTCTAAACTTGCACCGCCTCCGGAGATAACTATGCCCTTGTCCATTACATCGCTCGAAAGCTCCGGTGGAGTTCTTTGCAAGACCTGTTTCACTGCCAAAATAATTTCATTTAAAACCGGTTTTAAGGCACTGGCTATTTCGTTAGTGTGAATCATTATACTCTCGGGCAATCCGGAGATAGTATTTGATCCCGAAATTTCCATTTTATTATCTTTCTTTTGCCCAATTGCCGATCCGATTTTAATCTTTACCGCCTCGGCGCTTTGCGGCCCTATGATAAGATTCCGTTTTTTCTTAATAAAATCTATAATTGCTGCGTCCATTTTCAACGATCCATATCTGACCGAAGAGAAAGAAACAATATCTGACAGGGCAATCACGGCAACTTCTGTCTTGCCGCCGCCTACGTCGATTATCATATTTCCGCTTGACGATGAAATATCAATTCCGGCTCCGATAGCTGCGGCGAGCGGGGATTTTATCAGATAAACCCGTTTTGCCCCGGCGCTTTCAACCGCATCTAAAATAGCTTTTTTTTCGGTAGAAGTTGCTCCGACCGGACAATTGACAATTATGTCGGGCTTAAACAGTCTTAATCGCCCCATCAGCTTGCCGAGATAAATCTCCAGCATCTGCTTGGTAGTTTTATAGCTCGCGATCACACCATCGCTTAAAGGGTTGGAAGCAAAAATCGCTTCAGGCGTTCTACCGAGCATTGCCTTTGCTTCATTGCCGACCGCGACCGCTTTTTCTTTAACATTTAAAGCTACAACGCACGGCTCATCAATAAGAATTCCTTTGCCGGGGACAAAGAATCTTATGTTCGAAGTTCCTATATCGATTCCTAAGCGTCTAATCATAACGCCTTATTTCAGCTCCAAGCGCAGCTAGTTTTTGGGTTAGCTTCTCATACCCGCGATCAATAATCTCACCTTGCGAAATTATTGATTTACCGCGAGAAGCTAGCGCCGCTAATACTAGCGTGATTCCGCTTCTTAAGTCAAGAGCTTCGATATCCGAGCCCTCGAGTTTATTTGGCCCGGTAATTATAACTTCGTGCGCACTTATCACCTCTGCCCGAAGACCCATCTTTACAAGCTCGCCTATGTAGCCTAGGCGATTTTCGAACATCGCCTCTACTATTTTTGATTTTCCACTAGCCAAGGTTGCTACCAAGCTCATCGGCGATTGCATATCGGTAGGAAAACCCGGGTAAGGAGCAGTTTTTATCTCGAACGGCTTGATCTCTGGAGATTTGAAAACTTTAATTTTATTTTCACTGACATCAAATTTAACACCTATCTCTTTCAGCACTTTGAGTGGCTCTTCCATATACTGTGAAGGGAAATTGTCTATTGTACCTTCACCGCCCGTTACAACAAAGCCGATTAAATAGGAAAAGGCCTCTATCCGGTCGGGGATCATTTTGGCATTTTCCAATTTCAAATCAGGATTTCCTTTTACCTTAAACTCTCTCTCATTTATTTTTGTAATTTGGGCCCCGGCAGTATTTAAAATTTCAATTAATGCGAGAATTTCCGGCTCAATTGCACAATTTGAAATGGTAAATTCGTCGCTAAAATAACTTAAGAAAAGCAAAATGTTTTCCGTGGCCGTTACACTTCTTTCGGCAAATTCAATATTTTTATTTGAAAACCCGTTAAATGTAACCTTGAAACTACCTTTTTGACTTGTAACTAAGGCGCCAAAATCGGAAAAAGCTTTTAGGTGAGTTTCAATCGGCCTTGATCCGATTGCGCAACCGCCCGGGAAAGGGAACTCGACTTCTTTGAACTTCGCCAAAAGCGGGCCTAAATAGACAATAGAGGCGCGAAGTTTTTTTGAAATCTCGCCGTCAAGATTTGCCGAATTTATGCCCGATCCATCAAGGCGCAAGAGGTTATCCTTGAGCTCGTATTTTCCCCCGATTCTTTCAAATAATTTTAGTTGGCTAACCACATCGGCGATTTCCGGTACGTTCTCGACAGAAAATGAATTATTAATTAAAATTGCAAGCGGTATAACTTTTAACGCTTCGTTTTTTGCTCCGCTTATTGAGACTTCTCCCGCAAACGGTTTGCCGCCTTCTATTTCTAATCTTCCCATATGACTCCTATTCTAGTATAATTTAGCCATAAAAAGAAGATGGAGGCAATATGACAGGTAAAGCAACAACCATCTATTACACCCTTGCAGTTGTATTCTTTTTTGTTGCCGCCTTCTTTATAATCACCTACGCTACAGGGTATAAAGTCGATATCACAAACAAAAACATTTCCAAAACCGGAATAATTGTTGTTGAGGCCGAATCAGAGGCCAATGTCGAGATAGACGACAAATCTCTCAGCAATGGCAAGTTGGTGTTAAGAGACCTGACGCCAAAAAATTATTCTGTAAAAATCTCCAGAGACGGCTACCATGAATGGACGCGAAATATAGAGCTCTTGCCGGGAGAGGCGGAAATTATTGACGACGCGATTTTATTTAAAAGCGATATCAAACCCGAAGAATATAACTATAAAGACGCTGAATTTTTAAAAAAAATGGCAGATGCCGATGGACTTTCGGTGGAAAACAATGAGATTTATCAAAATGGAAATTTTGTAACCCGGCTGACAAAAGAAGTTCAAGGGGTCAGCTGGTATTCGGACCGAAGATATATTTCTTATACATACGAAGATAAGTTTCATATTATAGAGATTGACGGAACGAACGATATAGCCTTGTTTGACAAAAAATCTGCCTCTCCGGCTATATTTATTAACTCCGGCCGATCAGTTATCTACGAGAATGAGGGAAAAATTTATAAGGCAGACATAAAGTGAAAGAACTCTCGATTTTAAATGTCAAAATCACTCATATTGGAAAGAGCGAACTGATAGATTTTGTCCGCAGGCAAATTGAGCAAAAGGAAAAAACCAAACTCTATACCGTAAACAACGAATTTATTGTCGATGCCCAAAAAAACGCGCGATATCGCGGGGTGCTGAATAACTCTACAATCTCAGTTGCCGATAGTACCGGCGTTGTTTGGGCCGCAAAAAAATTATTTAAGGAAAATATTGAACGACTCCCTGGAGCGGATTTGACCTATGACTTATTAGAGTTAGCAAACGATAAACACCTTCGGGTTTTTCTCCTTGGTGGTTCGAGCGGAGTGGGCGAAATGGCAAAAAAAATTATAAAAATAAAATATCCTTTGATTAAATCAGTAGATTGTCTCGATGGGGTTAAAATTTCTCCAGATAAAAAAGATGAGGAGTTGCTTGCCAAAATCAATAAAACCTCACCCGATATGATTTTTGTTGCCCTCGGATCTCCCAAACAAGAATTTTGGATTGATTCAAACGAAAAAAATATTAACTCTTCGCTTTTTATTGGCGTTGGCGGAACGCTTGATTTTATCTCGGGAAAAATTAAACGGGCACCCGATTTCATGAGAAAGAGCGGGCTTGAGTGGCTCTACAGATTATTCCGCCAACCTTCGAGATTTGCTCGGATATTTAAGGCGCTTGTTACTTTTGTTGTTTTGGTAAATAGGGCGAGCAGGAAAACTTGACTTTCTGGCTCATTTTCGATAGAATTTTACTAAAGCGGCAGAATGCCGCTTAAATTTTTACAAAATAAGAGATGCCCTCCTTCGCCCAATCTCTTTCAGAAATAGGTTATTATTCCTCTTCTGAAAAATAGATTGAGACTACGGAAGGGCTTCCCGTTCTCAGCTTCCTGTTAGGGAGCGCTGAAACGGGAGCGGAGGAACATAATGCAAATAGCAGAATTTTTGTCAGCTATAAAAATGCTCTCTGAAGAAAAGGGTTTGTCAGAGGCAATAGTTTTGGAGGCAGTTGAGTCGGCTTTGGCAGCGGCTTATAGAAAAGATTTCGGCAAGCCGGGCCAGATTATTAAGGTTGAGTTAAACACTCAAACAAATACGATGAAGGTTTTTCAGGTTTATAATGTCTTAACCGAAGAAGAGGAAAAAACAAACGCGGAAGCCCAGCTCACCGTCGACGAGGCAAAAAAGTTCGATAAAAAAATCAAAGAAGGCGGACTAGTTAAACTTCCACTTGAAGCAAAATATGACTTTGGACGGGTTGCGGCTCAAACTGCCAAACAAGTAATAATCCAAAAACTCCGCGAAGCTGAAAGAGAAGTCCTTTACGAAGAATTCAAAAGCAAAGAACACAAGATCGTCAATGCTTCCGTTCAGAGAGTCGAGGGACAGAATGTTATTGTTGACCTCGGTAAAATTAACGGAATCATGCTAATTCAAGACCAAATTCCCGGGGAGAGATATTATACCGGTCAGAAAATTAAAGTTTATGTTAAAGAAGTAGAAGAAACTGCTAAAGGTCCAAGAATTATCGTCTCGAGAAGCGATGTTGAATTTGTTAAGAGCTTATTTATTCAGGAGGTACCGGAAATTGAAGCCGGCTCAATTGAAATTGCAAACATTGCAAGAGAGGCTGGTTCGAGAACTAAAATTGCCGTTCGATCCAAGGATGAAAGCCTCGACCCGGTCGGCTCAGTAGTCGGACAAAGGGGCACCAGAGTTCAAGCAGTACTAAGCGAACTCGGTGGAGAAAAAATCGACATTATCCTCTTCGATGACGACATCGAGACTATGATGAAAAACGCCTTATCGCCCGCAACAATCGATAAGATCAAATTCGATAAAAAGAACAAAGTCGCTAAAGTCTGGGTACCGGACGATCAACTCTCTCTAGCGATAGGAAGAAATGGCCAAAATGTTCGTTTGGCTAGCAAATTAACCGAATGGGAAATTGACATTGTAAAAGACGAAAGCAAAAAACCGAAAAAAGACGGGGAAGCTCAGGGGGGAACCAAGACTGAAGAAAAAGAAAAAGCGGATGAAAAAGCTGAGAAGAAAAGCGGTGTGAAGAAGAGCAAAACGCAAGGGGAAGGCGATGATAAGCAACAGCCCGTTCAATAAATTAACCAAAAACGCAAAACTTGTTTTGTCCGAGGGTCAAAAAATTGCAGAAAAAGACGGCCAAACCCTAACAAGCTCATACATACTGCTTGCACTAATTGAGATTCCCCAAACTTTATCTCACGACATCTTAAAAGAATACTCGATCAATCTCGACCAGATTAGGCTTTTAATGAGCATGGAAAAGCCCTCATCCAAAGGAAGTCTAAACGACGAGGCTAAGGATGTGCTTCGCGTTGCCTTCAGATTGGCAGCCGATTACGGCCACTACTCTATAGATACAGAACATCTTCTGATTGGAATTTTATCGAGTGAAAATTATTCGAGTTATAAATTAATAAAGAAGGTCGGAATAGATCCGGAGCAGATCAAAAATCAAATCAATAATATATTTTTGAACATCGCCGAAATGGATCAAATGATCTCCCGCCAGGAAAGCGCAAAAGATATTCAAAATGAAGAATTTGAGCCGTTGCCCCCGGCCCCGATATCTCCGTTTGCCGAACAAGATTTTGCTATGCAAAACTCTCTCAAGACAAAACCAAAAGACAAGTCGGCGCTGGAGTATTTTGGTATCAATTTGGTAGATAAGGCAAAAAAAGGAGAAATTGATCCCGTCTGGGGAAGAGAAAAGGAGATTCAAAGAGCAACTCAGATTTTACTTCGAAGAACAAAAAACAATCCCGTATTTATTGGCAACCCCGGAGTGGGGAAAACAGCAATCGTTGAGTCATTGGCGCAAAAAATTGCCAAAGGCGATGTACCAAGGCAATTGATTGGTAAGAAAATTTATCAGCTAGACTTGGGGCTTTTGGTTGCCGGAACAATGTATCGCGGGCAATTTGAGGACAGGCTTAAAAAAATAATTAACGAGATCAAAGAAGATAAGAATATTATTGTATTTGTTGACGAACTCCATACTATCGTGGGAACCGGCTCGGCAGAAGGCTCAATGGACGCTGCAAATTTATTGAAACCGGCTTTGGCCAAGGGAGAAATCAGACTCATTGGCGCAACTACCGAAGAGGAGTATAGAAAACATTTGGAAAAAGACACGGCGCTGGAGAGAAGGCTGCAAACAATAAAAGTCGAAGAGCCGTCCGTGGATGAAACAATCAACATTCTAAACAAAATCAAAAATCCTTACGAAAAACATCATGGCGTTTTGATCGACCAGTCTGCAATTGTGGCCGCGGCAACGTTAAGCCAAAAATATATTAATTACCGTTTTTTGCCAGATAAGGCGATTGATTTGATCGATGAAGCATTATCTAAGAAAAATCTTGAGTCAAACAATAATGAAGTCTCAGAAAAACTCAAAAAAATTAAAATTCGGTCAGAGGAACTTTCAGCGCAAAAAGAAAGACTAATCAATGAAGAGAAATTTGAAGAAGCGGCAAAGATACGGGACGAAGAGCTAAAACATCTTGAATACGAGAAAAAGATAATCGATGAGAATAAGACGGGTGGGGAGAAAATCACCGAGAAAGAAATTGCCTCATTAATCTCTGAAATTACCGGAATACCGGCGGGAGATTTGCTAGAGGAAGAGATGAAAAAATTTCAGTGCTTGGAGATGAACCTTTCGCGCCACATTGCCGGCCAGAGAGAGGCGATCAGGGAAGTCAGCAAAGCATTGAGGCGAAACCGCTCCGGTATTGCCTCCTCAAACCGCCCAATTGGTTCATTTGTTTTTCTGGGTCCCAGCGGTGTTGGAAAAACCGAGGTTGCCAGAGTGCTTGCAAAACAAATCTATGGTAGCGATTCGGCTCTTGTCAAAATTGATATGAGCGAATTTATGGAGAAGCATAACACTTCAAGGCTGGTCGGTGCGCCGCCAGGATATGTTGGATATGACGATGCGGGCAAATTAACAGAAGCAATCCGAAAAAATCCTTATTCGGTTGTCTTATTTGACGAAATTGAAAAGGCCCACCCAGAAGTTTTCAATATTCTTCTTCAGCTTTTGGATGAAGGTAAATTAACAGACGCAAAAGGCAAGATCGTAAATTTTGCCAATACTATTATTATTTTAACTTCGAATATCGGGATTGAAGAATACAAAAAAATATCAACGTTTGGTTTTGACGATAAGCTTTTGAAAGACGAAAGTGTCAAGGAAAAAGTTCGGGAAAATTTAGCAAAAGTTTTTAGACCGGAACTCCTAAACAGAATCGATAAGGTTATTGTATTTGACCCGCTAAAAGTGGGCGAATTGCAACAGATCGCAAAACTTCAATTGGAAATTCTCCAGAGGAAACTGGAGGAAAAGAAAATCAGGCTTACCTTTGACAAGCAGGTACCCAAAACACTGGCAGAGAAAAATTATGACCAAATCTATGGAGCCAGACCTCTGATAAGAGAAATCGAAGATAGTATTTCAAACAGCATCTCTGAACTAAT
>Ga0172381_10005165_pt1 | contig 13326 bp, 21 predicted proteins | sample Leawel6488metaG_FD_119754 | JGI IMG/M metagenome (GOLD analysis project Ga0172381, IMG submission 119754) | Leachate microbial communities from a municipal landfill in Southern Ontario, Canada - Leachate well 64-88 metaG | ecosystem: Engineered > Solid waste > Landfill > Unclassified | place... | reverse complement strand
TGTTCTTTTTTATCTATATTAGGTATTGAAGAACACGAAATTTTAACAAAAGGAAATACCATGAGTTACTAGGTATACCACGCACGACCTCCTTAAATTAGTCTGATTGACGGTTACACACTATTTCAATCAAAATGTTTCGAACTAATTAAGGAGAAAATAAAAATGAATACGAAACACACTGAAATCGAAAATTTCAAGAGCGACATCAAGCTCATCGCTGAATACACCAAAGAATACAACAAGGTATTCAAAGATGCTCAACGCAGCGATCCTTACTATCCCCAGAATGCAAATGCACTAGTTGCGTTTGTGAATAAATGGGAAGCAACTCAAAAAATTCCTCAGGTTGTTAGTGTATGGGATAAAACCTATGTACGCAGACATATGCATGTTGCCTACGCCCTTTTGAAGGGTCGGTCAATCGATCAGATTGAGCAGCGTTCCAATGAAGACCTCAATATGAATTTGGTAAAGTCTTTTATCGAATCGTATACAGGATCTAAGGAACTGGCTGACTCGTTCGATGCTGCCACAGGTAAGATCAATCGAGATCTCATGTATTCGGTGGAGGTTGTATAATGGCTTCCCCTGTCAATACCGATGAATTGTTTCTAGATCTTCTCCGTGAGACGATTGTAGAAGCTATCGATGATAGTAGATTCGAGATCGAACACGACAACGGCTGCCGACATGGTTGCTGTCCCCGTGAATATCACTTTGTAGATGGTACTGAAGCAAGAGAATTTGCCGATAAGGTTATCCACAAATTGATATCAGCACTGGAAGAAACCAAATAACAAAAAAGCCCTCGATTGAGGGCTTTTTATTGTTTGACAAGTACTAATTTTTTTCTATATTACTCCATACTAAGCGGATGTGGCCGAGCGGTCGAAGGCGGGAGACTCTAAATCTCTTGACTGTAACAAGTCCATCATGGGTTCGAACCCCCTCATTCGCATAATTCATAAAAGGATCTGTGTATGAAATATTATTTCGAGTTGAGCACCACAATACCTGAAATTTTCGGCGGAGATGACGCTGATTACATGTTGGGTCTGAGTAACACTGAACGTGGCTACAAAGATGATGGATTCGATCATGATATAGGCATTCACAGTTCTGGGGTAGCTTCTGTCATTCGAAAGCTTGGTATCAAAGATCGAGAAATGGAAAACATTTTTTTCGGAAAATTCACTCCTGAATTGCCCGATCTGGAAACTATTCAGAAATTGCTGGAAGCTAATGATTGGGGTGAATATCAAGGTCCTAGTTTTGTCCCATCTCCCAGTAGTGATGACTTCGAATTCGAATGTGAAGAGGAAGAAGACGGTTTCAATTACGATTTCGAAGAAGAAGAGGAAGAAGACGAATACGCAGATGATTACTCGGATGAGTACGATGAGGAGTAAAATGTTTAGAGGTTCTGGAATCACTGAAATGAATGAAAAACACGTTGGTGTTGGTTCCATTATTAAAGGTGGTCCGGGTGAACACTGGCTCATTGTGCGAACTGGAGACCATCACATCAATGTGATTAACCTATCCAATTTTACCTTAATTTCTGCTGTCTCGATAGCCGTTGAAGATGTGCATTTTCTGTCGAAGGGAGAAGTAGAAGAAGCTCTCAATCCGATTGGATATACATTCAGTGATTTCGAAATCGACTGCAAAGGATTAAAGTTCAGAAATGATTATATCAAGTAAGAAAGTCTGGGTCATCATGAGCAAAGATCGTACTCTCATTGCAAAGGGCAATGTGAGGGATCGATATCTAGTTCCTGTATCCGATGAACATGATATCAAGCGTATCTTGACGTACAGCACGAAAGGTCGTGCCGTAAGTGCATTCAAGACATCTGGATTTTATCAAATGGATTTGATACGTGGATATCACCAACATGATGAGCTTGAGCAGCATCTTGAAGCAGTTGAAGTAGATATGCAGATGGTATCAGCGGATGAAGGTGAACTTCCTACTAATTGGATTTCTACTAAAGATCGGCTTCCTGAAATCGGAGTTGAGGTCGAGATTTTTACATGGAACGCATGGAAGGGTAAATTGATGGACAATGGTATGTTCTATTATACCCGTACTCTGAGTTGCGATATTCCATATGCAGACAAAGCCACCATCAAAGATGTTCACTATTGGAGGCCGATTGAATCATGATTAACTACGAGTTTGAAAGACGGAAGGAAAAAATAAAAGCTCTCCTTACGAAGGAAGAGCAATTAAATCTTGTCTGGATGTGGATCAAACAAGGAGTTATCACCAAGAGCCAGTTCATCGAACTGTTTACTGGTTAAGGCCCCGGAGAAGGAACCGAAGCTCCCGCTTTCGTGTAGTCCATGTCATACATTCCCATGTGATCCATGTTGGTGTAGTATGCGATCTGATCGGGAGTTGTCATTGCAGCAATAGGCATATGTTCCTGAGCTTTTTTCATCAACCGTCTGGTAGTCTGATCCGATCTTTTTGTGTATTTAGGAAAATGGGGAGCATCTTCCCATTGTTCTTTAGTTTCCTCTCCGATATTTCGGGTAGGATTCGCAAGAGATGGTTCATACTTATAAGTTCCATTTCCACCCGCAGAGCTGCCACCAGCCCCTAAAGCACCAACCTGACTGGGGAGTTGCTTCATGATGTTCTTATAGTCCCCCATAGGTTCGCCCACTGGGTTCGTATAGGGAGTAATAGGGGATACGTTAGGGTTCCACGAATTGATGGCCTCAAATCCGCTCATAATAGCCTCAAACAGACTGTCATTGACATCCAGTCTTTTCAAGAAATCTATGAACTTATCTTTACGCATTGGTTTTATCATCATTGAGTGAGAATGCAGCGGCTGAATTCTTCAATGCTTCTTCTTTCTTTTCAATGTCGGCTTTTTCGACTTTCAGTGCATCCAATTGAGTCTGCACTACATCGATTTCATCAGCGGTCATTGAATTGGTATCCATACGAACGATGTCATCGGATTCGAGATCATCAGCTTCCATCATTGGCATATCACCGGAGAGTTTCATTGCGAACGCTTCCGCTTCTCTTGCTGAGTCCTGATCCCAATACAAATGTTTTGCTTGCATCAATTTGTTGAGTTCTTTAGGAGATTGAGTATTATCGATACCTTTCTGAATACGAACTACATATTGCTGCTGGGCATTGGTATCAGCTCTATCCAATGCTTCGAAATCTTCAGTTTCAATATACATATCGGACGCAGGTTCGTAGTATTTACCTTCAGCGTTATCATAGAAGAATGTGCGTCCCATTCTGCGAACTGGAGTATCATCTAGACCGTTACTGATACCTTCGAAGCATGCTTTGAATCCTTCCAGAACAACACCTTCCAAGAACGATTGGTTTTCGGGACGAATAAGGGACTTGATATGCTTTTCGAGTGCTTCCACTTTTGCTTTCTTCTTGCCCTTTTCTTTTTCGCTATAAGCGATGGCATTAGCTATTGACTGAGCATGTGCCATATCTCTAGGTTCGGTATTTCCTATCTTACCGGAATCCTTATATTCTTTGATTAGTTCGGATACGATATCCTCGTGGCTTTTTCTTGCATCGATTGGCATATTTTACTCCAATATGGTCACTGTGATTACTCTTAGTTTATAATTTCTGATATTCGCAGATAATAACTTACTAATTGCTCTATTTTTTCTATATTTGAGCGTATGATTACAAGAAAAGATTTATCCGATGAACAAGAACGTGCTCTCCAGTATATGCTGGATTTTGCTGTTGGAGCAGCCAGACAAATGATTCTGGCGGGTTACGCTGGCACCGGAAAAACAACCCTAGTCAATGTATTCCTGAATGAAGTCCGTAAAGTACGCCGTCACGCTAAAAGCACATGCACCGCTCCGACCAATGAAGCTGTCCGAGTACTGAGTATTACAACTGGTGAAGACTTTGAAAAAACGATATTTTCACTTCTTGGGTTGGTTCTGATTGAAGAAGAAGGACAGAAACCATATATCAAGCAGATCGGGAAACCGAAACTGGAAGAGTACGATCTAGTTGTATTGGACGAAGCCTCTATGGTCGGTGATGAGTTGTTGAGTAAGATCGAAACTCAGCTCAAATCACATCCAAATATCAAGATGATCTACGTTGGGGACGATGCTCAGTTACCTCCTGTTAACACGGTAGTAGACGAGAATAACCAAGAAGTGGAATGTGTCGAATCGACTGTATTCAAACTTAAGAATCGAGTTAATCTGATTGAAGTACAGCGAGTCAGTAAAGACAATCCAATTATCAAAATCGTGACTCCGATCCGTAGCAAGATTGATTCACCCATTGACCTATTCGAACGCAAGACGATGCTAACCGAAAACGGAAATGGGGTTGAGTTCCATGATAACCGTGATGAGTTCATGGAAATGATGTATGATGATTTCGTTACCGACGAGTACAAGAAAAACAGTAATTATGTCCGAGCGATTGCTTATACGAATAAAGCAGTCAATGCAATGAATTTGCATATTCGCCGCAGAATATTTGAAACTAAAACTCTCGACCAATTTATGATTGGGGAAAACTTGATCGTATCAAGTCCAGTGATGGTTAAGATCAACAAGTATGTGACCGACATTCTATTTACTGTGGGTGAACGCCTCCGAGTTAAACAAGCTGACATAGTGAAAGACATCGAACACGGATTCCGAGTATGGGAACTGACGGTAGTTAACTACGAGGCTAAAGCACCTAAACAGCATAAGATAAAGGTTATTCATGAAGAGGATGCTCATCTATACAAGGCTACTCTATCCGAGCTGTCAGTTGAAGCAAAAGAACGTGAGCTTATGAAGACTACCCGCAAGGGAAAAGTCGTTAACATGTATAGTAAGGGCGAAGCATGGTCTCATTATTATAGATTCAAGAATGAGTTCAGTTGGGTCAAGTACTCTTATGCGATGACTACACATAAAAGCCAAGGTTCAACTATTGAACGAGTGTATATAATCGAGCGTGACATGAATCGACTTACATGGAATGATACTATCAGAAACAAGCTGAAATATACTGCTTTCACTCGTGCAAGTAAACTGTTGAGGATTCTACAATGAATGAAGAACATAAAGCAATCCGAGTATTGAAAAATCGGTATAAGAAATTGCAACGCAGATTGAATGAAGAGCAGACCGATGCGAAGCGACTAACAATGCTGCTGGAACTATGTAAGCCTCATATCGATGGTGTTCTGAAAGATATTATCGAAGAAGAAGTGCGTGGTATGCGGTATAGATATTCACATAAAGAATTTGTGACCATCGCTTCCTATCCAAATAATACTGACAAATCGAACAATACTATCATTGATCGTATTCGACGGGAAGAGTCCCATAAGAAATATAAAGAGTTCGTGGACGAGTATGAGCGTCTACATGCTGCATGTCCTAAGTGTGGAAACACTGGACACAGTTCTACTTATATGGGATATATAGTAAACATGAGCGATACTGCATCATATAAAGACCGAAATCACTGCGTATGTTCTGAATGCGGTGATGGACATCTAAAACACGATAGGGTTCCGGTAACAAAATGACACATATCAGAAGAAAGTATTGATTGAAGACCTAGTGATTGCATTCTCTTGGTTCATAGGAATGATGCTAGTATTTGCATTCGTATTAGGTTCGATTGATCCTATGAGTTGGAGTGAAGGTGCTAGAGGAGTAATGATGACATTTGCTCTGGTGGGCATTGGAATAACGTTGTGTACGAAACATTCCAAGTGATTATTTTCTTCAAAATCCTTAATTCGATTAAAATATATTGATAATAAACGAATTAAAGTGTTATTATGTTTGAAGTATTTGAAGAGCTGGATAAGTTCAACCACATTGTATATCATGACGAGCCGCATATTTATTACATGAACGGTGTAAAAGCTATTTCGGTCACTAAGCTGATCGGAATGGCTGAGAAACCATTCGATTCCGATTATTGGGCACAGAAAAAAGCCGACGAACAGGGAGTTACCGCAGAAGAAATCAAGGCTCAGTGGAAGTATAAAGCCAATGTTGCATGCGAGAAGGGAACTGCCGTCCATGCGTATGTTGAGAATTATTTGAGTAACAAAGTATTCCCATACCCAGCAAGCCACATTCGTCCGATTTTCGAAGGACAAGATCCAGTACGCCAGAAGTATAACAAGATCATCCCACTGGTACATAAGTTCTATGATGATATCAGGGGTAAGATGATACCAGTTCGATCCGAATTCGTGGTGGGTGATATCGAGTACGGTTTGTGTGGAATGATTGACCAAATTTTCTACAACAAAAAATCTGGTAAACTGGAACTTTGGGACTGGAAAACCAACGAGAAGATCGACACTGAAAGCCGCTACAAACTTCAAGCTCCTGTCGATCACATTAGCAATGCGAAACTCGACATCTATTCACTCCAGTTGAGTTTGTACAAGCACATCATCCAGAAGAATACCAATCTGGAGATCGGCGATTGCTACCTAACGTGGTTCAACGAAGATAATGATACATATCAGATTTTCAAGTGTCATGATTATAGCATCGAAGTGCGTGAAATGATCCGAGAATTTCTGGGTAAATGACCATTATCATTTGACATATAGCAATCTTTTTCTATATTAGTTGATAGGTAATTTTTAACTTTATCAAAGGGCTTACTTATGGTCAATACGGAACAGATGCAGAAAATCCTCAATCTTCTTCCCGAACTCGGATCTACCATCAAAGATCATGAAATTTTGGTGGATGGAAATTCCGTTGGCTTGATTACATCCAAGTTGAATGCGTTCATTTCGGTGATGATGAAAGATCAGCCGGAGTCTGTAAAGGACGAATTTAGAGCTGCATGGAAGGCCGAATACCGTCAACTCGTTACCAGCAAAGTCGAAAAATCGATTGTAATGATGGAGAACGACAAGGTATGGGAAGCACTTGGTGTCACCGATATGGACATGATTACCGAACTACGAGCCGAGACGATTCCTACGTTGAAAGCATTACTCGAACAGATGGAGGATGCTATTGTGAGGATGGAAAATCTGATTGATAAGGCCGAGGTGTGATGACACCGAATTATGAAACTCATGTAAATCCATTTGCACGTAATTTCGTAAAGATACGGATACCCGATGATCTTATTGCGAAAGCGTGTGAATGGTCTGACATGATGACTCAGGCCAAACAGTCCGAAGCCCACTGGGTAAAAGACGGTGGACAGGCTACCAAAAGAATCCTCACAGGTATCATGGGTGAACTAGCTCTGGAAATCTATCTGGAAAAGAAGTTCATCGACTGGTCGATTGGGGATTCTAATGTTTACGACTATCCTGATCTCATTGGAATCGGAAGTCGGTTGGGAATCAAAACCGTGGAATACGGAAAATTCCCTCTTGTTCGAAAAAACAGCCATTATCCCGAAATAATTAATATATTTCACTATGACAATAAGAGCTGCTATATCTGCGGTCTCGCAACCGTTGAAGTGTTGAATACATATCAATCCGATGAGTTGATCCTATCTCCCAATCTGAGACGGAGAGGCGTTAAAACAGGGTTCTATGGATTCGAACATCTAAAGAGGATTCGATGACATTTGAATTTGACCACATCATCGTGGAAACTCCCCCAAACAAGTATTTCACTAATCTAGTGGAATTCGTTCGCTATAAGTTTGACAATCCTGACTATCATGGGTTTGTTTTCTTACTTTCTACTGCGACAGTGAATCCATGTACATACTACAAAGAAATCCATAAAGGAAAACATGTAGTCATGTACAATTGGGAACAACTATGCGGTGGAAACCAATGGTTGAATGTTGAACTATATTGCAAAAATCTGATGGGAGCAGATGAACTATGGGATTATGATTATCTCAATCGTGAATACATGAGACTGTATCATAATATCGAGGTTGATCGTGTCCAACCCATTGAGTATGTTCCGGCATTTGAACGCATTGAACCTGTACCCGATCCAAAGATTGATGTCCTGTTCTATGGCCTTATAAACGAACGTCGAGGTCGGCTCATTACGGATATTCGGTTCAAATCATATGACCGTTTCAGTGTTGTCACAGCGGCTGGATGTAATGCTGCGTTGAATGAACATTTCATTGCCAATAGCAAGATCATTCTCAACATCCATGCATTCGAACCGTGGCACCGACAGGAACAAGAACGCATTGCATTCCTGCTTTCCAACAAGAAATGTGTTCTCAGTGAACCCAGTCAATTTAACCATTTCGGTGACGCAATCCTTGAAGTGCACCCAGAGCACCTTTACGATAAAATTGTGGATCTTCTGGATGGTGATAAGTGGCGAGAAGTTGGGGAAAATGGTTATCGTGCATTTAATATGGACTTTTTCGAATAAATGAGCTATATTTAACTTGAAACAGAAAGGAGATCAATCATGATCGAAGAAATGAAATCACTCGTACTCGCCCTCGAAACCGAACTCACTAAGTTCGAAGGTGGAAATAAGTCGGCTGGCACACGTGCCCGTAAGCTATGTCAGGATATTAAAGCCAAGGCTCAGGATATCCGAGTGGATATTCAGGACAAGAAGACTGCTGAATAAAAAGAAAGGCTCCTACTCAGGAGCCTTTTCTTTTTTACTTTTCTTTGGTGGTGTATCGTTTTTCATCTCTGTGTCAACGAACTCCACTATTTTATCAATAAATGTAGATAAGTCATTGGTATATGGAATTCCGTGGCGATCACATACGATATCGACATTACCTTTTCGGTAAAATCCTTCTGGGCAGCATACTACCATTTTTGGCTTAGCTGCAAACAATCCCAACTCCATAAGAGATATTGGGGATTTCGTATTTGGATCTAGGTACATCACAATTAATACTGCTGTCTCCAACGCATCTAGCTCCCAATTCACTTGCTCATTTAGAATCGGATCATCTTTGGTCTGAGTGATAGTTGCATCCCAGTTCTCACGTCTGGGATTGAACACATTGATGTCGTAAGGGGATAGTTTCTCAATAAGAATTGATTGCCAATCCATTGCTTTCCCATTCTCAATACTTCCAGCAAGGAAGATACTCAGTTTGCCATCATCTCTGGGAAACGGATTTGGTGCTGTGTATAGGTTCATCAAAGCTCCTCATAATTTATTGAATGCGGTGACCAGTCGAGTTGGATTCCACTGATTATCGATTGCCCACTGATAAGATTTCTCGATAATTTCGGAATAGACATCCTCATCGAAAGATAGCAAATATTCGGACAATTCTTCTGCATTTTTGAAATCATTATAGTTAATGAAGAAATTGGGAGGAATCAGTTCATCGATATTGTATGCACCAAAATAGATCGGAATCGTTTTCGCACGGAAGCAATCAAAAATATTCTCACTCAAATAGTTGTGTGACCACAACGGATGATACACATTCTCGAAACATACCACAAATTTATGGCGACTGAGTGCATCGATTTTATCAGCTTTGGTTCGCAGTTCACCTTTATGATGTCGGCCTCCGAAATCACCAGTCCCATATGCATAATGAGGGAAGCCTGTGATGTCCATGAAGACCTCAGATTGTTTGGTGGACATATCGTGTCGAACTTTATGTTGAACGACCGCTATACCCTCTTTCTGGGCAAATGCGGGGTACTCATCAATCGTTCCGTAATCTTCGAAGCGAGGATACTCACCGATCTTGAATACATTGGCTCCCCATGAGCTTAGCTGGGAGAATACCTTCGGATTCCATGTGATGACTCCCTTGTACAATCGAATCACCTTAGGGTCATATCCCGCAGGACTGATTGAAGCTGTGTCAAGTAGGAACAAGTAATGATCCTTGTTTCGTTTACGAGGATCATCATTGAATGCGATATGTGGATATCGATCTACGAATTCTTGTTGGGTCATTATTTAATTCCTTTTCCGGTGAGATTCGATACATCACTTAATATTCTAGTGATGGCTCTTTTCATATCGTGATTCTCACACACATAATCATATACCATTTTAGAGTCGGATGGATCATATTTTTCCAACTCGGACAGTAGCCAGTCTTCAGTCACAGGATATCGGTAACGTCTTCCAGAGAAATTATGTTTAGCAATTTCATGTAGTGTATTTCGGTTGGTATATCCATCACCTACTTTACCCTGATAAAATCTGTTGTCGGCTACCAGTACTGGGCGACCTAAAGACATAGCAGATACAGCACCACGCCCCAGAGTAACACATACATCTGCCCATTTCATTTGATCTTCAATAGGTATAGTCGGATCGCTGTTTCTGACTGTGTATTTGTTTGTCAGACATGCGAATGGATCATCTCCATTCAGAGTTCCATTATTGCGAATAATTAATATGTTTTCCAGTGATTCGTTCACTGGAACAATCGACTGTAAATTAACTGGCTGTCCAATCACGCTACTTTCAATTCCCAATGTCCTATTGTGATCTCGTGCTTCCTCGCTGACCGAGTAATAGATATCGGCACCTGCATGTAGCTCTTCTTGTTTGAGGATACCCTGTGATATACATACTTTTGGAACATTGAATCGAGACAATTGCCTGAGAATTTCGTTGTGACTGCATATGATTAAATCGTATGATCTGAGTGGTGTCATCGAAGGGCAATCAGTAACATGAACCTGATGCCCCATCTCTCGGAGGTTGTCGATTATGCACTTCATATAGAAACTGGACCCGCCTTCAGAGACGATTCCACGCACGTACAATGCTGCCACTAGTATTCTCATACCGGATTTGGTTCTCCAATAAAATAATAGTTTGGGAAATCTAGGTCGGCCTTTATTTTTTCAAAGAAGAATTCACTGTATTCTTTATTGACATCAGCAACTTTGAAATAATTCGGCCATCTAACTCCAAGTTTCCAATTATCACGTTTGTAATCGACACCAGTAATCATTTCTCTGAATCCGGCACCATGATGATAAATATACTCATATACGGCAAAGAAAATAGGGTGCGTCATTATTTTATTTGTCTTATTTAACGGATGCCACTGGATTTTATGTTCGTTGATCCATGCTTCGAGTGCAGGACCGGATGTTTGTGTTTTTACAATGTTCTTGTAAGTGAACTCCCATGACAGATTATTTTCTTTCCAGAATTTGACGGTGGTGCATAAAAATATTGGATGTGGAAATGTATCTCCGATTTCGTTTCGTTGCACCGCCACAATTTTATTCGTTTGTAACAACTTTCGAATATCAGCTACCCACGGTTTTACTGGAAATGCGTCCCCATCCATAAATACAAGTAAGTCATTTGGATTAGCAGTTTGTAGAACTTTTTTTGATAAATGGTTCATACGCAAATGATGATGTCCAGATACACCATTCAATGTATCAACTGAATAATGTTTTGTTTTGTAATCAGATGCACAATTGGATAGCCCAGCAAATACTCGGTATCCTTCATTAGTATACTTTTTCAGATAGGCTTCTTGTACATCGATGAACTTGGAATTTCCATGATGGATAGTGACTATATTTATCATTGCTTTCGAGCTGCTATTCTAATTAACATAGGATCATCTTCATTGTAGTCAACCCCATACTTGGTATCATATCTGGAAAAATTTCTAGATAGTTCAGCGTATTCGATTTCAAATCCGGCTGTTATCAATTTCTGTATCAGTGTGTTCATATTGATAAATCGTCTATAATGATCGGTGGTCACGCCATTCAATTTGTCTTTATCACTTCGGGTCTCAATGAAAAAATATTTGTCAACCCATTTCGATGCCCACTCAATTAATTTGTCTTCTGATTGTTCATCAATTGAATGTAAAGTAAATCTGGAGTACGCATGATCGACTACCATTCCGTTTAGTTCAGTAAAGTTACCAGCTTCAAAATGTAGTGATGCATTTCCATGCATGCGTTCTAACCGATTAATTTGATTGATACATTGATCTACTCCCAGTATATCAATGCCAACAGTGCTGAAGAATATCGAATCACGTGCATTTCCGCATCCGAGATCAATCAAGTAGTCACCTTCGTTGATATATTTCGTCACGAATTTTGCGAAGTCCGAAGGCTCAAATGCCTCTGGATGTTTTTCATAGTATTGTTCCCAGTAGTCTAAATCCATTATGTTACCTGTTTTTTGGGTTAGCTGAAATGCCTTTGATTGGAGTTTTCCAACTCAAACCATAATATGTCACAAGGAATGGTTCTATTTTAGCAACAGTTTTGAATCTGCGATCCATGAAATCGAGTTCAGTAGGTGATGTAAAATCTTCATCCCATAATTTGTACATACCACATGTGTATGTACCATTCGATTGATTGTTGAAAATGTAAAGGTCAATATATTCATCATTGCGTGACAAAGACACCAGCATGTTCTTACTGTACCTTGTGACATTGAATCCATTTTCACATAGTTCAGGTAATGCTTTTTCCAATACTGGTAGCTGTGAAGGTCTTATGCCGATATCAATATCTTGGTCATGCTTAATTAAATCACCATCTCTGTATATACCCAGAAGAGTTCCGAATACAAGCCTATATTCGAATTCATACTTTGCCATGATATCATAGAACAACGCTAGATTCACTTTAGCATTATCAACATTTATCAATTTGTTTTTATTAATATCGTAAAATGGAGATGATATTGATTTCGGGAAATTAGATTTGATATACCCAGTAAAATCAGTTAACGCATCAATTGGCTTGCGTTCTAGTTTACCTTCATCAATTAGCTTGGCTAATTCCCGTTTTTCTTTATCTCTCTGTTCTTGTTTTGCGTTCGGTCTCATTTCAATATCCCTTTTTCACATTCAAGAACAAATAGTGATAGATAACGCCTTCGATTTTACTCTCGGTTTTCAGGTGAGGTCGAATACGATCAGAGTAATCTTTATCTTCCCCGTTAGAACGTCTATCATCAAATCGTACTTTGAGTGCAATATCTCGTTTCACTGCATTCAAATGATTGGGACACCGATAATATACCGTTTTTCCATTTTCGTTTGCAGTTTCCCATTGTTTATAATCAAGAGAGTGTCTAAAGAGTGTAGGGTTATTACCATCAACTGTGTAAAGCCCTTCAAGGCTACAACAATCAGGATTTGATTCAATTGCTTTCAAAATCTTTGCAACGTAATCATCAGACGGAAGATCATCATCATCGAAATAACAAATGTATTTACCCTTGGCTTTATCAAGTAAGATATTTCGTTTTCTACCAATTGCCATTGTACCATTATCGGATTCCACTAGTAGTTCTACTCGATAATTCAACTGAGGTGTGATAGCATCGATGAATCGATCAAGGAAATGTTTACGTGCGGTGGTG
>Ga0172381_10005164_pt1 | contig 13326 bp, 10 predicted proteins | sample Leawel6488metaG_FD_119754 | JGI IMG/M metagenome (GOLD analysis project Ga0172381, IMG submission 119754) | Leachate microbial communities from a municipal landfill in Southern Ontario, Canada - Leachate well 64-88 metaG | ecosystem: Engineered > Solid waste > Landfill > Unclassified | place... | reverse complement strand
GATAACTGGCCAGAATGCCAGGAAATTGTGGCTGGCGTAAATGGCGCGAAGTTTAAAGGGTTTGAATCTGAAGAATTGGCACAGGCTTGGCTTGATGCTGGCGCAGATTATGCTGTAAAAAATATTGCGCTTGAAGACGGAATTTATTTTGACTCTGGAACTGGAGCTGGAAATGGCGTTGAAATTAATGTGACAGATAAAATGGGCAAAAAATTGCTACACAAGGCTTTGGAATCGGAAAAATTAAACGAAAAAGGTCATCATTACGCGGAGGAAGGAACAACAAACAATTTTGGCGAGCTTTTGGCGTGTAAATATGCTTTGCAAATTGCGATAAAAGAAAATATTTTGAAAGTTTTTGGCGACAGTAAGTTGGTGGTTGAGTATTGGTCAAAAGGACATATTAAATATGAAGTTGGGGAGGAAACGGTAAATCTTGCTCACGAGGTTAAAGTTTTGAGAAAAGAATTTGAAAATAAGGGCGGAAGGGTTATTTTAATTTCTGGCGGAAGCAATCCAGCGGATTTAGGCTTTCACAAGGGTTAGGTTGCTGGTATAATTAAATAATACAATTTATTTAAGGATTTTATGAAATTAAAAATATTTTTAGGCGTATTGTTGCTGATGTCTGCCTTTTGTTTTGCAGATAAAGCTTCTGCTATGACTAATGCAGAAAAACAGGTACTGATTATTCAAATAAAACAAAAGATTTTGCAGCTGCAGGCAGAATTGGTTAAATTAATTGCAAATTGCAAGCAAAATTGGCAGTGTAATGAATGGTCGCTTTGTATTGGAGGTCAGCAGAGTAGAACTTGCACCGACTTAAACCGTTGCGGATCAGATACTAAAAAGCCAAAAGTGTCGCAAACCTGCACAAATAAATCAGCGGTAAAAATACAGGCCAATAATTCCGATGGTCCAGTAAATATATTTTTGACACTGGGCAACGGAGCGTATGTTACAAATTCTGGAATTGAACTAACTCAAAATATAAATTTGCAGTGGAGCGGGGTTGATGTGGCTTCATGTGTGGCGTCTGATTCATTAACCCCAAAAGTATTTTCTGGATATAAATCTTCTTTGTCTAGCCAAACAGTAGCTTTAACAGGAATTTTAAAAAATGTGTCGTCATCTTCCGCTTCTAGCAGCAAAATTACTGATACTTTTAAAATCACTTGTGTTTCAACAACAACCGGGAGTAGCGTAAGCGATAGCGTAACGGTAAATCTTTTTTATACAATTAACGGAACTTGCTATCCAGCCTGGAATTGCGCAGACTGGGCGCCCTGTGCTAGCAATAAACAAACCAGAACCTGCATAGATTGGAATGGCTGCGGTTCTTTGACGGATAAGCCCATAGAATCACAATCTTGTACCGTTGCTCCAGCGGTAACTTTAAAAGCAAATGGTTTTACTGGCACAGCAACGGTTGTTAACGGCGGATCTGTTTCTTTATCGTGGACATCTTCAAACGCCACTTCATGTGTTGCTTCTAGCGATTGGTCTGGAACAAAAAGCACTAGCGGATCCCAAAAAATAACGTCTATAAAAACTGCTAAGACGTTTAACATTACTTGTACCGGAGCAGGAGGATCAACTACATCAGGAGTGACAGTATATGTTAGCGGATAAAATCGTGTTTATTCATTTGTTAGTTGCAGAAAATCCACAAACAAAAACTTGTGGATTTTTGTTACGGTCTTGACATCAATGTTATAATAATATAACATTAAAATAGTTAACTATTTCTAACAATAATAATATTAAATAAAATAAAAAATATGGAGTTAAATTTAAAACAATACAGAACGATTAAAATAATCATAGTATTTGGTTTGGCCTTTTTTGTAAGCCAGTCTATAGTTTTCAGAAATTTTTTTGCGCCAGTAGTTTTATTGGCAATATCTTCGCTCGTGCTTTTGTATTTAAGGAAAAAGGTTAAAGGAATTTTAGCTGATGAAAGGGATTACGCAATGGTTGGAAAATCTGCGTTTTTGGCAATACAAATTTATTCCTGGATCGCCGTTGTCTGCATGTTTTTGTTTTATGCTATGTCAGATTTAAATCCATATTACGAAGCAATCGCAATGACTCTTGCCTTTTCTACATGTATTTTAATGCTCTTAAATTCTGTTATTTTTAGATATTACGATAAATTTAAATTCTCTGATAAAAGATTTATTTATTCTGTGGCGGTTTTAATTTTATTTGTTGTTATGGCAGTATTTGCTATCAGAATGTTTTCTGGAGAGGACAATTGGATTTGCGACAAAGGTCAGTGGGTAAAACATGGAAATCCATCATTTTCTGCTCCAAATAGGGTTTGCAAGTAAAATTTCTTATGAAAAACAAAATAAAAGAATTTAGGGCAAAAATAGGCATAACCCAAGAAGAATTAGCCGAAAAAGCCGGAGTTAGAAGGGAAACAATTGTTTTCTTAGAGCAAGATAAGTATAATCCGTCGCTGAAATTAGCTCATGATGTTGCAAAAGCTCTGAAGACATCTCTTGATAAACTTTTTATCTTTAAAGATTGATTATTTAATAGTCAATCTTTTTTATTATTTTAAAGAAAATGATATAATTAAAAGGATGAAACATGAAAAAAGAAACAATAAAAAAGTTCTTAATATATTCTTGTAAAATTTTATTGCTGGTAATAGCAATATCTCTGCTTATTTTCGCTTTTTTATCTGGGGCAGAAAACAGCGGAGCTTTAAAAAATATGCCAAATGCGCTGCCATGGGTAATATTACTAATTTTTGTTTTAGTAGCTTTTAGGTGGCAAATTGCTGGCGGAATTCTGGTGATTTTCTTTGGAATTTTTACGATAATATTTTTCGGCGCGATTGAATTTCTTTGGATTTTATTTTTGATATCTTTGCCAATTGTTATTTTAGGATCTATTTTGGCTTTAGCTGGAGCTTCCGATAGATAAATAAATTTAAAAAAGTGAGGATCAATGATAAAAATAAGGCATAAAATTCTTGCTGGTTTTGATGAATACCTAGATAGTCTGGTGAAAAAGCCTTGGCGATTTTCGGTAGCAGGTTTTTCTTTGTCTTTTAATCTATATTTTATTTTTCGCGGAATAGCAATTTTTATTATTGTATTCTTTTTTATTTTTATTTTTACTGTTGTCCGAGTGGATTCATTTTTGATTAAAAAAATAACTGTAAAGCAGGCATCGCAAATTGTTGCTGAAAAACCTGTTGAATGGACCGTATTTGTAAAACGCAGCGATATTAAAGCAACTCAACATTTTGTAAAACTACCAAAAACTGCAAAGAATATAAAAATTACGATTGTAAGCGCAAAAGAAAAATCCAGCGCTGTTTTAGCTAAGCCAAAAGAGCGAGTATCTTTAAATCAAAGAGTGCAGCTGGCAATGGCAAGATCAAACCAGAATATTTTTAAAGATATAAAAAGTTCTTTTTTTGCTAATGTTGGTGAAGCGATATCGGATATTGTTGCAACGCCAGCCAATGATTCATCGGCTAGTCAACAAGTAACTCAAACTTTGGACGCCACTGTCGTTGATTTATCGAACCAATTATTGCCTCCGGCCGATTCTCCGCCAGCCAATGCCGCAGAAAACAGCACAATTGCTTTGGAGGCCTCAACAACAGCTCCAGCTCCTGCGCAGAGCGAAACACCTGTTGATTCGTCAAAAGAAAGCCAGGCACAAACTACAGAAGAAAATCCAACCCTAACCGAAGCTTCGGGAGTTGCCCCATCAACGACCGAAACAAAAATTGAAACAGCAAATGAAAATAAGACTGAGGTTGCAAGCGAACCCGCGGCTTCTTCAGAAAAACCATTGGAATCTTTAACACCGCCAGAAATTAAAGCCGAGGTTCCAGCTCCAGCAGTCGCAGATACAGAGGTTTTAGCTGAAGATATTGCTTCAGCCCAGGCTTTGTTGATTAATGGTGATGCAGGAGTTGTTGGAGATGTTGCTCAATCAGACAGTGATGCTTTGCAATCTGCAATTGAATCTGCTGTAGAAACAGAAAACAGTCCTGCTGTTGCTCAATCAGATGTTGATATTGCCAAAGATGCATTGAGCGATGCAGTTGCTACTTTTGAGGAGAAAAATCAGTTTGTGAAAATAGATTATCAGACTGCGGCTCCTCAAATTACGGAAGAAAATACAGAAAGAGGAAAAATGGTGAAGGTGTTTGCTGAAAATGAAAGTGTTGGACTTCCGATGTCCGACGTTTTAGCTTCTACTAAAATTCCTAAAATATTCAAAACTGGCGAAGAAAATAAAATACACATTAAATGGAAAAATAATAGCAATCAGGAGATGACTTTTAAATCTTACGACACAGACAACGATGGATATCTTGATTATGTTGAATGGACGGTTCCCCATTTGTCAGAACAGACATTTGAAATTATTTTTGACTCTAAGGCATTTCAGCTTGATGCCAGCCAAAACATTGTTGCCGATATTTATGATCAAGTTAAGGAAAAAGACAATAATTGGGCAACCATTTATGACGGACAATATATAAGAGCTACCTTTTATCAGAATTTGAGCAACACTAGTGAAGGAATAATTTATGTCAGGCCAACAGATGCCAGTCAGTCTGCTTCAATTGAAGTTTATCCTGTTTATACTGATGCATCTGGAAATATTACAGAGGGAGAGTTGGCTGCTACTTTTTCTAGCATAGATCACGAAGATACTTACAAAATTTTGCTTGCAAACTTAAAAACATCAACAAATCAGCTTGATTTTAAGGCAAAAGGCAATGTGAACATTGATTGGATCGATGATTCTACTGTTGAAGGCAGATATTGGATCAATGGTTCGGGCAACTGGTCAGACACTAGTCATTGGTCAAATTTATCGGGCGGATCTGGAGGATACAGCGCGCCAACTTCAGCTAATGAAGTGTATTTTGATGTTAACTCTGGCACTGGCACAGTGGCAGTTGATGTTGCTGCGACTATGTCTGACTTTAATCACTTAAAAGTTGGTTTGACGGTGGCAATTGGCACAAACAATTTTACAGTAAATGGAGACTCTGCTGTGACCAATGGCATAGTAACTATTGGCGGAGTTGATGCAAAAAATATTTGGACAACAGGGAATTTTACCATAGGTTCTGGCGGAACTGTTGAAATTAAAGATTCAGAAACAGCAGAAATAAAAGTAAGCGGAAACTGGAAATCTGAAAATGGAGGTGTTTATAAATCCGGCAAAAGCACGGTTTTTATGGTTGGTTCTGGCATTCAAACTTTTGAGCCTGGCATTTCCCCATTTTATAATCTTACTTTTGATAATACTGGAACGGTGCAGCTAAAAACTGACGACCTTGTAATTAAAAATAACTTTCTTATAAACAGCGGAAATTTTGATAACGAAACCAATCACAAAAATGTTTCAATTACCGGCGACTTAATAATGAATAACAGTTCTGGAACAACATCAATGGGAGACGATGCGCTTTGGACTGTTGGCGGAAATTTTAGCAGTTATAATGTTCAAAAATTGGTTGTTAATAAAAGTACGCTTAAAATGACTGTGGCAGCCGGTCAGATTATGGCGAAAGGCGATGACAGCAGCGCTTTTTACAATCTTGCAATTGCAAAAGAATCATCAGTTACTTTAAACGACATAAGTGACAGTTATTATTTTAGCAACCAACTTACTGTAGATGGGACTCTAGTTTTAGGCGGCAGTAAGAGTATTTCTCTTTCTGCTAAAAAAACCGCCGACTCGCCAAAAACTTCTATTGGAAGTTCTGGAAAAATTACTGGAGTCAACGGCGTGTTCATTCCTATCAACGAACCTAGTGGATTGGGGTCTGGCGTGGTAAATTTTGCCGAGGGGGGAGTTATAGATATCAAAGATTTAAAAATTATAAAACCTAGCTTGGGCTCTGTTTTGACAGCTGGTATTTACGGATGTAAAACAGCAACTGTTTCTGGCGGTGGAAAATTTATTTTGGGAAACGGCAAGCACGTTTTTGAAAACGTTCTGATAACAAATGGAGACGGATCTGATCTTACTATCACCACTGAAACATCTATATTAAATATAACAGTGAGAGGTAATTTAACTTTTGCCATTGAGGGATCAAAAAATATAATTATAGGAAAAGATGTTTTTAAAAACACAGTCACCAAAGGATCGTTTTCTCAAAATATCTCTGGAAAAGGCAGTGTTGTAAATGGTCAGTAAAAATTTTAATTTTTTAAAATAGTGAAAAAAATAGATTTTATATTACCAATAATATCTGGGTTAATAATCGTTTTTGCATTTCCTGGCACAAGTTTTTCTTGGCTGGCAGTTTGGGTGGCGTTTATTCCATTATTTATAGCCTTAAAAAATAAGAACTTTAAACAGTCGTTTTTGATAGGATTAATTTTTGGCTCGATTGCTTATTTGGGGTTTTTAAGATGGATACCATCTTCTGTTTTTCATTTAACCAATTCAATTCCGTTATCTGTTGCAGTTTTGTTTGTAGCCTGTATTTATCCGGTTTTTTCAATTATTGTTTTTTGTGTTTTGTATGGTTTTATAAATAAACACATAAAACTTTTGTTTGTTATAACAGTTCCTTCTTTGTGGGTGGCGCTAGAGTTTTTGCAATTTCACATATTTAGGGGTTTTCCGTGGGTATACAATTTTTTGGGACATACTCAGTGGAATAACATTTTTATTCTTCAGATAGTTTCGTTTACTGGCGTATTAGGAATTTCTTTTTTAATAATATTAGTAAACTTTTGCTTGTATTTGCTTTGGGAAAATAAAAAGTCAAAACAAGCTATTTTAGGTTTGGTAATTTTTGCTATTTGTTTATTGTATGGTTTTTTGGTTATTAATTTTAAGGCCCCTAAAATTGGAGAGAATAAAAATGATTCAATAAAAGTTGTTATACTCGATGGAAACGTAGACTCAACTGTCAAATGGCAGGATAAAAAGAAAGTTGGAAATTATATTGCAGACACATATTTGAATTTAAATGTTGAAGCGGCAAAGCAAAACCCAAATTTAATAGTTTGGACAGAAACCGCAATTCCCTGGCCAATGGCAGACGGCGACAATCTTGTAGAAACAGCTTTATCTATAACAAAACCTTCAAATGCTTATCATATTATTGGAATGCCATCTTATGCAGATAATGGAGGGTTTCATGACACGGTTTTTTTTGTGGAGCCTGACGGATTGGTAACAGACGAATATGATAAGGTGAATCTTTTGGGTTTTCTTGAAAATAGGACGTCCTGGATTAGTAAATTCATAAAAATAGGTAATACAAATTCAGTCTATGTTCCAGGTACAAAAGTGGAACCGCTTAATACTCCGCTGGGAAAAATAGGAACTTTGATTTGTAATGAAAATATTTATCAAGACTATGTTAGAGATATTGTAAGAAAAGGAGCAGAATTTATTCTAGTTGTAGGAAATGACAGTTTGATAAATAATAATATAGCATTGGGTCAGCATCTTCACACAAATTATTTTAGAGCCGTAGAAAGCGGAAGAAACGTTGTATTTGCTGTTAATAGCGGAGCTTCAGGATTGATAGATGAATATGGTAGAATGATATTTGTGTCCTCAAAAAATGCAAGCCATATTATATCGGTGAATGTTAACAAAAGGAACGGAACAACCTTTTACACAAAATTTGGCGACGTATTTTCTTATTTTTGTATATTTTTGAGCTTGTTGAGCATTGGATTTGCCTTTTATTACGCTAACAAAGAAAAGCATTATGAAAGATAATTTTTATTCAAAGTTAGTATTTTTTTTGGCAATATTATTTTGCGGATTTTTCTTTAATTGTCACAACGTGTTGGCTGGCTCGACAGCGACGATTACTGATTACAGATGGAGGAACGATGACGGATCAGAAACCTCTGCAACATGGAAGGCCGCTGCCAATACGGCTATAACTGGAGTTACAAGAGGTTCGACAATAAGATTAAGGGTTACTTGGGACTGGAGTTCATACGGAGGCAGTAATCTATCGAGCACGACTGCCCTTTATTATTCTACAAGTATTTCAGGCACCTTTGTTCAAGTTCCTATTGTTGCTACAACCGAGGCTTTTGAGATGGCGCCGACAAGTAACTATACAGATCAGTCGGCAACAACAGCTTTGCTTTCTGATACCACTAATGCAGCTTTTACTTTTGTTGCTGGCAAGTGCGTAAAATATGTGTCTAGCAGCGCATCTAATGTTGCTGGCAGTATTACTGTCACTAGTAATTACTATACAAATATGGAGTTTGCAATAAGGGCAACTACAAATGCTGTTGGAGGTACGACTTATTATTTTAAACCATACGTCAACGCAGGCACAGAGACCATAACCGATGCTCATTATCCTGTTTTAACCATGGCTCCAGATAATGCTGCCCCATCAATAGGCACAGGACCGTCGGATGGAGATTCGTCCTCAACAACACCTACCAACGTAGGTTCTAATGTTGCTTTTTCTGCTACAGCCACAGATGCTCAGTCAGATAATTATTATCTGGCAATTTGTAAAACTAATTCAATAACTGCGGTAAACAGCGGAGCGCCAACCTGTGGAGGAGGAAACTGGTGTATATCGGGATCCGCTGCTTCTGGATCGCAAGCTTCGTGCAATTATGCAGCGGCATCGGGCGATTCAGAATCAAATGATTGGTATGCGTTTGTATGCGATCATAATGCCGGCTCTTTATGTTCTACGGCCGCTCAGGGGTCTGGAACTACCGGAAGTCCGTTTGCTGTTAATCACGAGCCGTCATTTTCTGCAATTTCTGGTTTGCCAAGTCCATTGGATCCCGGATCTCAGATAACTTTTTCGGCTACTTCGTCTGATGCTGATGCTTCAAGTACAGTTACTTTGTATGTTTGTAAAAATAACACCGGTTGGACGGGAAGCTCTTGCGGAACCGACAACGAGTGGTGCCACTCTTCGGCTGTTGCCTCAGATCCTTCGTGTGACTATACAATACAAGCTACCGATGGGGCAGGATCAAAAAATTATTATGCGTACATAGTAGATGATCATGGTTTTGCTTCTTCATCAAACCCGCGGTCTTCCACTTTTACAATAAACAATATTTTACCTACCGCTAGCTCTGTTTCTATTGATTCTGGAGTTGCATCGGTTGTTTTGCTGGAAGGCATAACAAAAGATGTTTCTTGTACAGCAACAATTTCAGACAGCAACGGATATGCAGACATAACAACCGTTGTAGCAAAATTTTACAGAAGCGGAGTTGGAGCTGGGGCTTCAGATGATAACAGCAACCATTATACTTTGTCTGGGTCTAAAGGGACTTATTGCTCTGGGTCTGGATCTTCGGGAACATGCACATTTACCTTTCCTATCTATTTTTATGCTGAGCCAACAGATGCAGGTTCAACTTATGAGGCGGAAAATTGGGTTTGCCAAGTAACGCCAACCGATAATGTTGGAGCGGGAACCGCAGCCACCTCTACAATTGAAATAAATACGTTAAAAGCTTTTAGTGTTTCTGCAACAATTGAATACGGCACTGTTGCCAACGGATCAAATTCAACAGGTGATCATACAGCCCTTGTTACAAATACGGGAAATGTTTCAACCGGATTTAAGGTTTCCGGCAATAATTTAACTTGTTCTGTAATGTCGTATGTTCCTGTTGGAAATCAGCAATATGGTTTGAGCGGTTTTACTTATGGTTCTGGCACAGTTTTATCTGGAACAGCTACAGATGCTGGCGCTAACTTAGCTAAGCCAACGCAATCAACGCCTTCGGTTACACAAAATACTTATTGGCAAGTTTTAGTTCCGGGTGGCACGTCTGGAGTTTGTAGCGGAACAACGTCATTTGTTGTTAATTAAGCTAGTGCATACGGCATTTACTCACACTTGACTTAAGGCTTAAAAAAGCCGAAAATAAAATAATGATTTTTATGTCTGAAATAATTTTATAATTATGAAAGATGAAGCAGTGGCTCCTGGTATCAAAAAAAAATCCATTAAAAACTTACTGATATTATCGGGTATTTTAGTGCTGGAATTTGTTGTCTTAATAAACCCTAGTTTAATAAAAGAATATAAAAAATTTGAGCGCTATTTGCCTGCAGCCACATCAACGGCCTCTGTTACGGTGGCTAATGTTGTTCCCGTTGCATCCAGTGCCTCGCTTAATGGAGAGAGCGCAATAACTCTTACAGAAAACGCAACAAAATCTGTTGTAGTGACGGGTACGATTACAGACAGCAACGGATGCGCAGATTTGGCGTCAGTGGTTGTAAAGGTTTATAAGGGATTATTAGCAGACTGTACAGCAACAGACAGCACAACATGCTATGTTTTAACTATTAGCAGCCCGTCTACAGATGCAACGTGTACGGGCGCTAGCGATACAGATATTGTTTTAAGTTCCAGTAATGCAACATTTAATCTTGAGTATTACGCGCAGGCCGATTCGTCATGGAAAGCAACAATAACTCCATATGATGGATCCGGAGCTGGAACAGTAAACACTTCGTCTGGGACTGTAGTGAATACGCTAACCGCCCTCTCGGTTGGTGAAACAATCAGCTACGGAACAGTTGCCAATGGAGCAGACTCAACCGGAGACCACACTGCAACAGTTAAAAACACAGGAAACGTTGCAATTGATTACAATCTTTCAGCAGCGGCAGACTTCACTTGTACTACTCTAGGGTCAATTCCTCTGGGGAACAACAAATTTGGAACCGCCAGTTTTGATTACAGTACAGGTGGGACAGCGCTTACCAGCTCTCCACAGCTTGTTGCTGCAAACATAGCTGCTAAGACAACAACTGATTCTACGGCCGCTTCATATTGGCAAATTGCAGTTCCAAACGGTGTTAGCGGAACGTGCTCAGGAAGCATAACATTTGCTGCAGCAGCGCACTAATAAATAAAAAAATAATTTATGAACTTTAAGACAAAAACAATTTTACTTTTATCAGTGTCGCTGATATTTTTTGCATCGCAAATAGGCACAGCATTGGCAGGTTTTGGCGTTTCTCCGTCCTCTGTTTTGAATAAAAATCTCGTGCCAGGTTCTTTTTATGAGCAAGATATTTATTTGGTTCAAGGCACTCCGGATGTTGATCTTAAGGCCACTATCATAATTAACGCTGGTAAAATAAACGATTGGATAAAAATAGAAAATGGAAATAGTTTTATAATACCAAAAGGAACTCAGCAATTTGCAATGAAAGTTAACGTAAACGTCCCTTCAAATGCAGAATTGGGCAAGTATAAAGGAACAATTATTGTAAATACCACGCCAATTGGCAAGCAAAAAGATGGAGTTTCGGTGGTGCTTGGCGCCGATGTTGGCATTGATTTGGATGTTACTTCAATAAAAGTTTCTGATTTTTCAATACAAAATTTTCAAATTCAAGATACTGCCAAAGGTTCTCCAATAAAGTTTTTAATTAAAGTAAAAAATGATGGAAACGTGGACAATGGCCCTACAAAAGTTGCGTTAACTTTTTTTGACCAATACCATTCAAAACAATTGGGTCAGCAAGAGGAAGTTATAACCGAAAAAGTAAAGTCATTTCAAACGAAAACCCTTTCAGTTGAATTTCCAAACAATTTAGATGTTGGTTCATATTGGGCCGATGCAAAAATTTACAACGGCGGCAATGTCGCAGTTGACAGCAAGATAGTTTTTAATATAGTCTCTCCATCAGTTGTAAAGGTAAAAACTCAGTCAAAGTTTTTTGCGGTTAAACTCCCTAATTTATCAGCAGTTCCTTTTTGGGTATATTTGCTAGCTGCTGCGATCGTAATTATTCTGCTATTGGTAGTAATTATTATTTTAATTTTGCGTAACAAAAAAGGCGAATAATAATATCGCCATGAAAAAAGTAAACAATAAAATTTTGGTTTTAACTGTGTTGTCGGCTTTGGCTTTGTCTTTTATTGCTACAACGCCAGCTGGCAAGTTTCTTTTAGCGGCTGTTTCTAATGCCACTGTTAATGTTTTTGTTCCAGGGTCAGAGACAAACCAAACAGTAACAGGGCACGGCGGATATTTTATCAATTCAAATATTGTTTCAAAAAATCAGGCAGTTGTGCCAGTTGAACAGCGACCAGAGAATAATGCGCAAAATGTTGCAACAAACAACATTACTGCAAACAATGCCGTAAATAATGTTGTAGAAAATTATCAGCCCAATGCGCAGAATTTGCCAGCTAACGAGATAATACAGCCACCGGAGAATAATGCAAATCAGGAAGAAAAAACGCCAATAGTCAATACACAAAATATTGCGCCAGAAACCCTAGAAACCGCAAAGAATATTAATTTGTATCCGTTTATAATTTTAGGTATAATCTTAATTATTATCTGTCCAGTCATTTATATTTATTTTAAATACTGGATAAAAAATAAATCAAAACAAAAATCAAAAAATATTATGGCAACACAAAATAGTTTTGCATGCGCAATAAATTGTATGGATGGCAGGGTTCAGGACGCTGTCAAAAATTATATGAAAGAAAAATATGGCGTTGATTACGTGGATATGGTTACAGAGCCAGGTCCAAACAAAATTCTCGCAAGTCCTGAGCTTGCCGAAGGATTGGTTGAAAATATTAAAAAAAGAGTTGAAGTATCGGTTCATCATCATGGATCAAAGGTTATTGCAATAGTAGGACATTTTGGCTGCGCTGGAAATCCAACCGAAAAAGCAGAGCAAATTCAACACCTAAAAAAAGCAGAAGAAACAGTAAAAGCCTTCGGTTTTGATGCAGAAATTACCCTTTTATGGGTTGATGGCGACTGGTCAACGATTGAGCAGGTATAAATTTTTGTGTTGGTTTTAGCTTTTGTGGTACAATAATATAATTTAAGGAATAAATAACATTATATGAAAAATTATATGTTTGCAAAAGGTTTTATTGCGTTAGCATTATTTCTGTGTTTGTCATGTGTAATAAATGTTTCACCCGCAAGAGCCGAAACTTTTTATACTCCGGTGTCTTCAACTTCGGGTACGATTATAGGAAAAGAGGACGTCTTCAACGTTATAAACACCAAATCAACATCTACAAAAAGCTTCTCGTCTTTATTAACTAAATCCCAGGTGACCAACCTTGCCAATCTTAACAGTAAGAGATCAAGTATAATGAAGTCAGCTCAATCGAGCCTAACAAAGACATCGGCTGTTTTCGGGCAGGAAACAGTAAACTTAAAAAGCGCCCTAAGCAGCTATGGCATCCCTCAAAGCGTACAAGACCAGCTTGATACAATAAATTCCAAAGCAGCGCGCTGGACAGCAAACTACAATAGTGTTTTTCTAAAATCTGATAGCGAAAAAAAGATGCTTGTTAGT
>Ga0172381_10005163_pt1 | contig 13328 bp, 13 predicted proteins | sample Leawel6488metaG_FD_119754 | JGI IMG/M metagenome (GOLD analysis project Ga0172381, IMG submission 119754) | Leachate microbial communities from a municipal landfill in Southern Ontario, Canada - Leachate well 64-88 metaG | ecosystem: Engineered > Solid waste > Landfill > Unclassified | place... | reverse complement strand
TTTGGTTAAGAAGGAGATGGATGAGCTGATCTCCCCGGAATTCGAGCCCTATTTCCTGGCAAATGCTGCTCTGCACTTGCTGGCCGTATGCGAGAGATGCGGTCGGTGCTGCCTGGAGGAGAAGGGGATAGCCGTCTCCATAGATGACTGCCGCAGGATCGCCCGACACCAGGGCCTCTCCTTGAAGAGGTTCATGAAGGACTGCACAAGGCCTCATGAGCTGAAGGGCGATCTGGTGGGATCGGCAAGGATGCTCGGCAAAAAAGAGGGCGAGCCCTGCCCATTTTTCGATTCCAGCCTGCCTGGCTGCCGCATCTATTCCGTCAAGCCGCAGGTGTGCACAGCCGCCCTTTACCTCTCCAAAATGAATCTGCTCACGTGCGAAGAGCAGCAAAAGATCGACACATTTCCAATATGCTCTGCTGATGAAAAGCTGAGGGCCAGGATAGCGGATTTTGCCTTGCGGCTCGATGAAAATCCTGCGGACAGGGGCGAGCTTGTGAGGCTCTTTGCGTCCAATAGGCCTGAGGTGGAGCTATTTCGTCTTTTCCTGCGCTTGAAGGGCATGGAGATCTACTTCGGACCGGAGAGGGCGGCGCTTCTGGCGAGGAGATTGGGGCTAGCGAGAGTGCCGGATGATAGAGAAGTGAAGAGCGCGGCGTTTCTTTATGCGCTCAGCTTTTACCCTCGAATTGTTAAGCATATCAATTGAATATTGGAGCCACGACGATCCATCTTGGTCGGCTAAGATACTGCGGCACGCAATACGGCACGCAAAAGAATTCTACACAACCTTTATTTCCCATAACATGAACCACACGTCTATCATATTATGAGGAATGCTATGCGACTTTCCATGGATTTAGAGCTGCAGGACATACCAGGTCAGCTTCTCCTGGCTTTGCAGCCCTTCAGTGATAACAAGGCCAACATCATCAGCGTGGTTCATCACAGGGATAGAAAGACCCCCCGCGGCATGATCCCGGTTCGCTTCGTAGTGGAGATGGACCGGTCCAAGATCGAGATCGTCAACTCCAAGCTCAAGGAGAGCGGCATCTCCGTGGTGCGAGCGGGCGAAGACCGCCTCATTGAGGCTGTCTCTGTCGTGCTGGTAGGCCATGTGCTGCACAGCGATCTGGGAGATACCGTAAACCGCATCGACTCCACCGGTTTTGCCGAGGTCATGGACGTTTCTCTGATCATGACTGGTGTGGACGAGCCGTCTTCCGCCTATCTCAAGATCCGTGCCACCGGCAAGGCCGAGATTCAGAAGGCATTGGCCATCCTGCGCGAAGTTGGTGCCGAGAAGAAGCTGCTTGTAATTGAGCCGATAGAAGCGGAGGCGGTATGAGAGACATCAAGGTTTCCCTGGTGGGCTACGGCATTGTCGGCCACGGCGTGGTCGACGTCTTAAATCGCAAGAAGAAGATGCTCCGGGATATGGGCCTGAACCTTAAACTGATCAGCGTAACCGATCACACCGGCACAGTGATGGCGGAAGACGGCGTGGACGCGGAAAAGATTTTGGGCGAGAGGACACTGGCCAATTTGGCCACCACCAGCATGAAAGGCAAAGAGGCCATATCTGCCATCGACTCCGACCTGGTGGTCGAGGTCACTCCCACTAACATCGTACACGGTCAACCCGGTCTGGGTCATATGGAAGCGGCCCTCTCCAGCGGCAAGCATGTCGTCACCTCCAACAAAGGGCCGCTGGTGGTCTCCTACAGCCGATTGAAAAAGCTGGCCGAGGACAACGGCGTGATGATGAAGTTCGAGGCCACCGTGGGCGGCACCATGCCTCTCATCAGCCTGGTGGAACGCACGCTGGTGGGCAACGAAATCTTCGGCATTCGCGGCATATTCAACGGCACCTGCAACTATATCCTCACCCGCATGACCGAGGAAGGCATACCCTATACTCATGCTCTGAGCGAGGCCCAGGACCTGGGGATCGCCGAGGCCGATCCCAGCTACGATGTAGAAGGCGTGGACACTGCCGGAAAGGTGGTCATCCTGGCCAATTCGCTATTCAACATGAACATCAAGTACAGCGATGTGGATGTGACCGGCATCACCGGCGTCACACCCGAGGCCCTGGCCCTGGCCAAGAAGCGCGGTTATGCCATCAAGCTCATCGGTGATGTGCCTGCACTCACTGTGCGGCCCACTCTGGTGCCTCTGGGCAGCCCCATAGCGGTGGCGGGAACCCTGAACTCGGCGGCTATCTACACCGATCTATCGGGAACCATAACCGTAACCGGTCTTGGTGCCGGATCCATCGAGACCGCTTCCGCCATTCTGACAGACATCGTCAGCATCTACAGGACGAAACGCATCGATGCCATATTCTAAATGACAAGCTTTCTTGCCTTCGCAAAGCTCTGCCAGAATGTAGAGGCCGTATCCGGCTCCCTGGAGAAGATCGACCTAGTCGCAGCATTCCTGGCAGGCCTGGAAGAGGCTGAACTCTCGGTAGCCTGCAGCTATGTCATGGGCACGCTCTTTCCGCCAAGCCTAAATCTGGTTATGGGCGTGGGCTCCAGCATCCTCTACGAGGCCCTGGCGAAGGCCTGCGGCTGCCCTGCCGGGCAGATCTCGGAAATGCTTCGTGCCACTGGGGACCCGGGACTGGTTGCTGCCGGCATTGTGGAGAAGAGAAGGCCCATTGGCTTTGCGGCATTCCAAAGAACGGAGCCGCTCTCCATCAAAGACGTTTATGAGAGATTTGTGGCAATAGCTCGCGCTTCTGGCAAGAGAAGCCAGGACGCCAAAGTCAAAAACCTGCAATTTCTGTTCAGCCAGGCCGGCTCTTTGGAGGCCAGGTATATCGCCCGGCTGGCTATAGAGGACATGAGGATCGGCATAGGGGAAGGGGGCGTGCGCGATGCCGTTGCCCTGGCCTTTTCCGAAAGCGGGGCCGATGCAGAGGGCGTGGAGCGGGCCTATAACCTCACCAACGATATGGGCCTGGTAGCAGTGGCCGCCAGGCGTGGCACTCTGGCAAAGCTATCGGTCATGATCAATCACCCCATCAAGATGATGCTCGCTTCGCTGGGCGAGAGCATTTCCTCGGCTTTGGGAGAAATTGGAACTGCTGCTATCGAGTGGAAATATGACGGCGCTCGCGTGCAGATCCATAAGGAAGGGGACCGTGTTGCCATCTTCTCTCGGCGCATGGAGAATGTGACGGCTTCTCTGCCGGAGATCGTCCTGGCTGCCAGGCAGATAAAAGCAAAGAGCGCCATACTGGATGGAGAAGCCGTGGCCATCGGCAAAGACGGCCGTCCCGTGGCCTTCCAGGAAATTTTGAAACGGTTTCGCAGGAAATACAATGTAGAAAAGCTTGCCGCCCAGATTCCATTGCGCCTTTTCCTGTTCGATTTGATCTATCTGGATGGCAAAAGCGTGACACATCTGCCTCTTAGCGAAAGAAGAGCACTACTGGAGAAGATTGCCACGCAGAATCCTGCCAATCCCTCTCTTCTTGCCGATCAGGTCCTATCCGACAGTGTCGAGGCTGCCGAGGAGATCTACCGTCAGGCTCTGAATGCGGGCCATGAAGGGCTCATTTTAAAGAATCCCGCCTCAGTCTACGCTCCGGGAAAGAGGGGCAAGAACTGGCTGAAGATCAAGCCGGTTATGGAAACTCTGGACCTGGTGGTGATAGGCGCAAAATGGGGCGAGGGCCGCAGAGCCAGCTTTTTAGGCTCCTACCGACTGGGATGCCGGGACACTGCCACCGGCAATCTCTTAGATATGGGCTTTGTGGCTACAGGGATCACGGATGAGGCTCTGGCTGAACTTACGGATATGTTCCGGGAACTGATTTTACTGGAGAAGGGCATGGAGGTGGAGATCAAGCCGGCAGTTATCTTCGAGGTGGCCTACGAGGAGATACAGAGGAGTCCCAACTACTCCTCAGGATATGCCCTCCGTTTCCCCCGCATGGTCGCCGTAAGGGACGACAAGTCTCTGGAGGAGGCAGACAGCCTGGAGCGCGTCGTCTCACTTTATAAAGGACAGAGGGGCAGGAGCAATTCCGTTTAAGTCTGCTAATATTGGAGGCAACTAAATATGATTACAAAGATGCTAAGTGAGCTAAATGATGAGGAGCTGCAAGCCCTTCTCTCCCGAGATGTTGGCATTTCTGACGTGCTTTCCGCCGTTAATGAGATTGTCATGGAGGTGGGAAACAAGGGAGATGAGGCACTCTTCAAGTACACGGAGAAGTTTGAGGGGGCACGCCTCGACGACCTGAGAGTAAGCGAAGAAGAGATCGATGCAGCTTACGATCTGGTGGAAGAAAGGCTCATGGAAGCCCTATCCGATGCGGCAGACAACATCTTCCAATTCCACAATCAGCAGAAGCAGCGGGAATTATGGATGACCGAGATTGCTCCCGGCGTCACCGTGGGCCAGAAGGTCGTGCCAATTGATTCTGTGGGCGCCTATGTTCCCGGCGGCAGAGCCTCTTACCCCAGCTCTGCTCTGATGAACGTTATTCCTGCCAAAGTGGCCGGTGTTTCCAGGATAGTAGTATGCACTCCTCCCAAAGCAGATGGGTCCATAACTCCCCTCACCCTTGTAGCTGCCGATATGGCCGGCGCAGATGAGATTTACAAGCTGGGCGGAGCCCAGGCCATAGCTGCTTTGGGTCTAGGCACCGAGAGCCTTGAGCGGGTGCAAAAGATCGTGGGGCCGGGCAATGTTTATGTCACTGCGGCCAAGATGCTTCTGCGAGGCAGCGTGGAGATCGACTTTCCGGCAGGTCCCAGCGAGGTTCTCATCCTGGCCGATCGGACCGCCGATCCGGGAGTAATCGCCGCTGACATGATTGCCCAGGGAGAGCATGATCCGAGGTCCATCTCAGTGCTGGTCTCTCTGGATGATCTCTTGGCCAGCGCCGTGATCGAGGAATTGAGTATTCAGACCGCAGGCGCAGCGCGCAGCGAAATTGTGAAGCAGAGTATGGAGCACAGTGCAGTTCTCGTGGCAAACGACATCGACGAGGCTGTCGACTTTTGCAATGCCTTTGCGCCTGAACATTTGGAGATTATCACCAAGGATCCCATGGACGTCCTGAGGTACATACGCAATGCCGGCAGCGTGTTCTTGGGAAAGTACACGCCTGTAGCGGCAGGCGACTATGCCAGCGGCACCAATCACGTGCTTCCCACCTCCGGCTATGCCCGGGTCTTCTCGGGACTTAATGTGGACCACTTCACCAAGAAGATCAGCGTGCAGATGATCACCGATGACGGGCTCCTGGGGCTAGAGGATACTATTACTACTCTGGCCGAGGCGGAAGGGCTGAAGGCGCACGCGGAATCGGTGAGAAGAAGGCTGGAGCCGAAAGTTTGAAGACTTGACAGAGGCTAATGATGCGGTAAAAAGAAAAGCGTTTTTTATCGCTCCTTTTGCCCTCTCCGGCTATGGCGCTTTAGGAGAGCGTACCTGAGGGGGATTTATCCAGGTCAAAACTGCGCAGGAACTGCTGCGAGGTACCGAGGAAGGGCAAAAGAGGAAAACCAGCGGCCTGCCAGCTCCGAAATGCCGCCCCTGATTCGACCAGATATCGAGCCCCGGCCCGATGGCACCCGGCCCACGTGCGGGCGCACGGGCAGCGTGCCTATCATGACGAACTGGAGAAGCAATTGGAATTCAGGCTAAAGCGGATTTACATTTTATAAAAGGTCAAATGCCATAACCTTGTTGTCTTTAGTGAGATGAAAAGCATGAGCGACCAGATGCAGCCCATCCGCGAAAAGATAATAGGCATTTTGCACAGGAATGACGTAAAAAAGGCATCCTTTTTCGAGTCAATCGTGAGAGGAGAGATGACCGAAGAGAGCGATGTGGATCTCTTGGTCGAATTTGAAGGCAAAAAGAGCCTTCTGGATATTGCTCATTTGAAGAACGAGCTGGAAGATGCCATTAGCAGACGAGTAGATGTTCGGACTTACAAATCGCTGCACCCCCCGCCTCAAGGATAGAATTCTAGCCGAGCAGGTCCCGATAATATGAAGTAAGACCCAGCGGTTTTCCTGGGCCATATCCTGAACAGCATTGAGCTTATCGAGAGCTGAATGAGGGACATTGTAGTCCATCAGTATTTTGGAGTAGACCTTGAGGCAGTATGGCGGGCGGCAACAGTGGATTTTCCAGATCTGAAGGCGAAGATCTTGAAGATTCAAGAAGAACTTGGCAAAAAGGCCAGGTGAATAATTCTGGTAAACTGGCCCGAGGGCACAGGCCCACCTGGGCGCGCCACCGCCCACGCGCGGACGCACGGGTGCGGGCTCTGAGGCGAGCGGCCTCGCCTGCGAAGGCGGCGCATGAGAATGCGAAGCGAGCTTATGAAGCTTGGCGGCCCGGAAAATGTGATGAATATATGAACGACTATGAGATTTTATATGTCAATTGGAAATGATCAAAGTCGCATAGAAGTATCCGCAGAAGAGCTGGAAGCATTCTGCAGTCGCTGGAAGATCCTGGAGCTGTCGCTATTTGGCTCTGTCATACGAGATGATTTCCGGCCAGATAGTGATGTGGATGTCCTGGTCAGCTTTGCCGGAGATGCTAAGAAGAGCTTCTCCGGCCGGATGAGCATGATCGATGAGCTGCAAGCAATATTCGGTCGCAAAATAGATCTGGTGGACAGAAAGCTAATGGATAAGCCAACCGCAAATCCGTTGCGACGCCATGCAAATTGGAATGAAACCAAGTCCCTCCCGGTCCGCTCTGGCTTCGGCATCCAGCCCTCCCGCCCGCCGGAGGCAACCGGCACGACGATCCTCCGGTCTCGCTGCCCGACGGCCAGCCAACCAGCGCGGGACCGCATGTGGATACATTTTTCTCAGACGAGCCGATGAGAATAAGCAGATATTCTGCCCTGCAATTGTCCCAAGCTCAGGGACCCAAGCATACATTTATTTTCAAGAACCACTTCTTATTAAAGGATGCAGCCGATAAAAATAATAATAGAAAAGCATCTTGACGGCTATGTTGCCTATCCTGTAGGCATTAAAGGGATAGTAGTGGGAGAAGGCGACACCTATGAAGAAGCCCTCGCCGATGTGAAATCCGCCATTCAGTTTCATATTGAAACCTTTGGAAGAGAGGTCTTTGAAGCAAACGAAATAAGCGAGACCTTCGTGGCTGAAGTGGTAGTGTGACAAAATTTCCCAGAGACGTGCCAATAGCAAAGGTGCTTAAATCCCTGGAGGCCTTGGGCTTTGAAGTAATCCGAGAAGGCAACCACATTTCCATGAGCAGAATAAATCTGGATGGAAGTCGGACGCCTTTAACCCTGCCGAATCACAAGGAGATCAAGAGTTCTACATTGTTATTGATTTTGAGGCAAGCAGGAATAACAAGAGATGAATTTCTCGAAATATTTGATGAGCTTTAATCCGCTGATCCTCCCAGGCCATTGCTTTTGCCTTGCCTTCTGTCACTAAGATGATTTGATTAAGCTATTGGTAAGTCCCCGTGGCGGTAACAGAAACATGCTATTTTGCGCCCGGCCCCGTCAAATTCGCATAAATCGCCTCTCACCATTTGATGCTGTCGAACTTATAATTTAGAGAACTATTTAAAATTTGCCAGTTCATTAGGAAATATATAATCATAATTTAGTTAAGAAAGATTTATATCTACAGAATACGACTAAAATACAGTGCCAAAAAGGCATTTGAATATCCATTACAATTTAGAATCAGAAAACAAGATGTGATCTTGGTGCAAATGCCTTTTTAATTGCAAATATAGTAAGGCGATTTAAAATGGTTGATGAAAAATCGGGTAAATCCGTTCAGACCGCAGAGCAAGCTCTGTATTATCCACCTCGTGATCTAGTCGAAAACTCCAATGTCATGGCCTGGATGAAGGCAAAGGGCCTGAAATCAGAGAGCGAGATGCGGCAATGGTGCTCCAAGAACTACATTCAGTTCTGGGACGAGATGGCCCACACCTATGCAGACTGGTTCGAGCCCTACAAGCAGACATTGCAGTGGAAAGCCCCCTTCGCCAAGTGGTTTATGGGCGGCAAGATCAATGTAGCCTACAATGCCGTGGACAGACACGCCAGGTCCTGGCGGCGCAACAAGCTGGCTTACATCTTTGTGGGAGAGCCGGTAGGCGATGTGCGCAAGATCACCTATTTCGAGCTATCCCGAGAGGTCAACAGATTCGCCAACGCCCTCAAGGCCGAAGGAATCAAAAAGGGCGACCGCGTGGGACTTTATCTGCCCATGATCCCGGAGCTGCCCGTAGCTATGCTCGCTTGTGCGAAACTGGGCGCCATTCACGTAGTAGTATTCTCCGGATTTTCCGCAGTAGCTATGCGTGACCGTCTGGAGGACTGCCAGCCAAAGATTCTGATCACCTGCGACGGCTCCTACCGCCGGGGCAAGCCCATTGCCACCAAGCCCCAGGCCGATGAGGCAATCGCTGGACTCAAGTGCATCGAGAAGGTAGTAGTGGTAAAGAGGAACGGCCAGGAGACGCCCATGACAGCAGGCCGTGATGTCTGGTGGAATGAGTTTGTGGCCGGAAAGTCCGGCTCATGCGAGACTGCGCCCATGGATGCCGCCGATCCGCTCTTCATCCTTTACACTGCCGGAGCTGCCGGAAAGCCGCGCGGCATAGTGCATACCCACGGTGGCACGAGCGTCGGCCCGGCGTTCACCATGTCCTGGGTCTTCGATATCAAGGACACGGATGTATACTGGTGCACTGCCGACATCGGATGGATAACCGGCCACTCTTACATCGCCTACGGGCCGCTGTGCCTGGGCGCTACCAGCATCATGTACGAGGGATCGCCCGATTATCCCGACTTCGGCCGCTGGTTTAAGATCATAGAGGACTACGGAGTCTCCGTTATCTACACCGCACCTACCGCCATCAGGATGTTCATGAACGAAGGACCCTCCTGGCCCCAGAAGTACGACCTATCCACCGTCCGTCTCATGGGATCGGTAGGCGAGGCCATGAACCCCGATGCCTTCGTCTGGTGGAGGAGATACGTGGGCGGCGGATTTGCGCCCATCATGGATACCTGGTTCCAGAGCGAGACCGGCTCTCAGGTCATAGCTCCTCTGCCCATAACCCCGCTCAAGCCCGGCTCGCCCAGCTTCGCTCTGCCCGGCTACAACGTCGAGGTAGTGGATGACAACGGCGCAGCCGTTTCCGCGGGCAGCACCGGCAACATACTCATAACAGAGCCATGGCCGTCCATGCTCCGTGAGGTCTACAAGAACCCGGCTGGGTACAACGAGACCTACTGGGCCGCTTTTCCTGGCAAGTATCACTCCGGAGACAAGGCCCGCGTGGATGGGGACGGATACATCTGGGCCCTGGGAAGAGGAGATGATGTCCTCAAGGTAGCAGGCCACAGGATATCCAATGCCGAGGTTGAGGCATCAGCCGAGAAGCATCCCTCCGTTGCCGCGGCAGCAGTCGTGGGCAAGCCGGACAAGGTGAAGGGCGAGAGCATCGTGGTCTTCGCCGTCTTGAAGCCCGAGGCCAAGCCAAACGCCGCTTTAGAGAAAGATATCAAGAACTTCGTGCGAAAGACCTTGGGTCCCATCGCCATTCCCTCGGATGTCGTCTTTGTGGCAGACATCCCCCGGAACAAGGCAGGAAAGCCTGTCAGGCCGCTGATCAAGGCCAAGGCAATGGGAGAGACTCTGGGAGACACATCGGCAGTCGTCAATCCCAAGGCGCTTGACGCCATTCCGCTTGTTGTTAAGAAATAGAGCGGGATCTCCTTTTTTTATTTTTTATTATTTTGTATCGTCAAATACTATTTTGAGGTGAGTTCCATCGCAGAAGGGCTTTTTTCCTGAGCTGCCGCATCTACACAGGGCATAAGGTCCCTGGCCGACTAACACGCTGCCAACATTGTCTACCAATGAGCATCCGCCTTCCACCAGCAGGGGGCCGTTTTTCATCACCTTGATCTTTGCACGTGGTTGATCCGCATCCATCTCATCAGCCAATTGCTCTTTTTTATAGGTCAGAGCACCGGATGGACATCGATCTACTATCTTCATTATCTCTTCTGAGCTTGCCCCTCGCATGTTTATCCAGGGAGCGCTGTTCCGGCTAAATACTTGTGGCAGGCCCTTTACGCATTCTCCGGCATGGATGCACTTTTCCGGGTTCCAGAGAACTTTGATCTCATCATTGGAATATTCTTTCATTAAAATTTGGATTACATTCTTTCTACTAAGTTTTTTCCATCCTTGCATAAGAAATTTATAATTTGAGCATACAGTATTATTACGGAATCCGCATCTTTAATAGGGGTCAGGATTATGGGATTTATCAGTGAGTTTAAGGAGTTTGCCATAAAGGGCAATGTCCTGGACATGGCGGTAGGTATCATTATAGGTGCAGCCTTTGGCAGCATTGTCAATTCGCTGGTAAAAGACGTCATCATGCCACCCGTCGGCATGATCATGGGCGGCATAAACTTTGCCGACCTGTTCATAGCCCTGGATGGGAAGACCTATGCCTCCCTGGCAGCAGCTCAGGCGGCTGCCGCACCCACCATCAATTACGGTCTGTTCATAAATGCCATCATCAACTTCCTCATAGTCGCTCTGGCCATATTCGTGCTCATCCGCCAGGTAAATGCAGCCAAGAAAAAGCCGGCACCTCCCGAGCCCAATAGCAAGGAGTGTCCCTTCTGCAAGGAGATCATTCCCAAGGCCGCTGTCAAGTGCCCACACTGCACATCGGATTTGAAGTGATTCAATTTTTTTGATATATTAATGATTTTACAAAAAATAAATACATGGATCGTAACCTTTTTAAATACTTATAATGATCCTGCTTGGAAACAGAGTTAAGGACCAGAGACAAAATAATGGCTAATTGACGGCTATTACATGCCATCGTCTGAATTGACGCTATGATAAGAGGGGATGGCAGGATAGCCGAGGCTTTAGATGTTTTTTAATTAATGCGAGGATTAAAGAAATGATGAAGGCACTGGTGACGGGCGGAGCGGGCTTTATCGGCTCCAACTTGGTAGAGGCAATCATTGACAAGTACGAGGTAACGGTTCTGGACAACTTTCATACGGGAAGCATGAGCAACCTGGACCTCATTCGCAAAGACGTTACAGTGATCAAGGGCTCCTGCAACGACTGCCTGGCCTTTAACCTGAGCCCGGATGTGATTTATCACCTGGGTATACCATCATCATCGCCCATGTACAAGAGCAATCCGCTGCTCGTAGGCGAAGCCATCAACGGCATGATCGCCATAATGGAGCTGGCCAAAAGGAGCGGCACCAGAAAGGTGGTCTTCGCCTCCTCCTCATCGCTTTACAACGGCATTCCTACGCCGCACAAAGAGGATGCTTCCATCCTGGTCACGGATTACTACACAGAGGCGCGGCTTGGCATTGAGCGGGTGGCAGAGCTGTATAACAAGCTCTACGGCATCAACTATGCTGCTCTGCGCTTCTTCTCAGTCTACGGGCCTCACGAGAGGGCCAAGGCATCCTATGCCAATATGATCACGCAGTTCTTGTGGACCATGCAGGCAGGAAATGCGCCGGTGATTTATGGAGATGGGACGCAGACGCGCGATTTCACCTTCGTTCGAGATGTGACGGAGGCGATGGTCATGGCCGCCTGGAGGGGTACGGGCGTATTTAACGTTGGCACGGGAAAATCCTACAGCTTCAACCACGTGGTCGATCTGCTTAATGAGAAGCTGGGGACGAACTGGAAGCCGGAGTATAAGGAAAACCCGATCAGAAATTATGTAAAGGACACGCAGGCGGATACGAGCAAGATGAAGGCGCTGGGGTTTGAGGCGAAGTGGTCACTGGAAGAGGGGATAGAAGAGACCATGAAGCACGGGTAATTATTGATCGACCTGCGGGCGATATAGATAAATATTAACCAAAAGCACTTGGTGTAAAGGACGATCAACTGATGATCAGATTAACAGCCTACGTATCGGGCAGAGTTCAGAGGACAGGCTACAGGGCCAAGGTAGTCTCCCTGGCTAAGGAAATGGATCTAGTGGGCTTTGTCCAGAACCGTCCTGATGGCATGGTCCTGGTGATCGCAGAGGGAGAGAATAAGGATGACCTGGAAAGGCTCGCCTCTGTCATTCAAATCAAGAATGCCCTCATTGATGTGAAGAGCATCAGTGCTGAGTACTCCCATGGGTCAGGAGAGTACTCAATCTTTCGGAAGATCACAGGTCCAGAAGAAGTTGGAGAGCGTCTTGATGACGGCATCGAGATACTGAAGGAACTTGTTGTCGGTATCAATAAACTGGTTATCGGTGTTAACAACCTGGATGTAGGCATTAAAAAACTGGATGTTGGGATTAACAATCTAGATGTAGGTATCAAGAAACTGGATGTTGGGATTAACAACCTGGATGTGGGTATTAAAAAACTGGATACCGGCCTCAACAACCTCACCACCATTACCAAGGATGGCTTTGAGAATCAGAGCGGCAAGATGGGTCAGATGCTGGACAAGCAGGACGAGACCATCGAAGAGATTCAGGGCCTACGAGAGGATACGATGAGACGCAGCGATGCGAAACTGTCCCGGATAGAGAAAGATATTCGCGTGATTAAAAACAAGGTGGGAATCAGGTAATAGAGCCTGGCTTATGATAGGGAGAGTAGACGACTTCGCTCTTTTTTTCGAGTTGCCGCGAGTCGGCCTGCGGGCCGCCCTCATGGGGCGTCGCTCAAGGCCGCGACCGGCCAAGGCCGTCGACCGTTCATTTAGTAACATTCTCCGGTTGGGTTCGGCTGGCCTGGCGCTTGTCCAACTGGTGGATGATGCTTGCTCTTGACAGAATGAAAATTATGGAGAGCTATACAGGCATACTAATAATCAATATTTTTGTTCGTCTTTGTGGTGATCGTAGTGGTAGGCTATAATTCCTCATTCCGGCAAAAAAACTGAACTACAAATGCACAAAGAACACGAAATCTCCGGGGGGGGCCGGATGCGAGACGAAAGGCTTTTAAATCACTACCGAAATTAAGAACGTAGGTAGGAAAACAGTTGCCTTTTGACGGCTATGTCGGTCATCGTCTGAATTGAGGCTATGATAAGAGGGGATGACTGAATAGCCGGGGCTTTAGATGTTCCTCTTAATTATAAAGCCACGATTGTCAACCACAGAGGCGCATAATCTTCTTTATCACCGTTTCGCCAACCCGAAAAGACAAGAAAATTGCTTCCAGGATAATAGTAGTTCTCCGTTTGTTCGTCCTCCGTGCGCTTCTCGTGACTCTGTGGTTCTATTCCATAAATCACCAGGATTCAGGC
>Ga0172381_10005162_pt1 | contig 13330 bp, 13 predicted proteins | sample Leawel6488metaG_FD_119754 | JGI IMG/M metagenome (GOLD analysis project Ga0172381, IMG submission 119754) | Leachate microbial communities from a municipal landfill in Southern Ontario, Canada - Leachate well 64-88 metaG | ecosystem: Engineered > Solid waste > Landfill > Unclassified | place... | reverse complement strand
TGTTGCTGGCAATCGGAATTGTCTGTGCCGGATTCGGCATTTGGCGCAAGAAGCGTTAACAAACAAAAGGCACAAAAGTGCGAAACTAAGGCATTGGTGTATTATTACATCAGTGCCTTTTATTTTTGCCTTTTATTTTAATTTTTGCTATTATTAATAAATTAAATTGTTAAAATATGCCAACAATTGAAGAATTACGTCAAACAAGGTTAGAAAAATTGAAAAAGCTCGAACAAGCTGGTATTTTAGTATACCCAGCAAAAACCAAAAGAACCAACACAATCAAGGAGGCCCTAGACAGTTTTGACAAAAAATTCTTTGGCAAATTAAAGAATCCTGTTTTGGTTGGTAGAATAATGGCAAAAAGAGAACATGGAAAAATGATTTTTTTGAATATCCAAGACGGCACAGGAAAAATTCAGGTTCTACTAAAAGAAGATAAAATTGGGCCAACTGGATTCAAATTTTTCAGCGAAATTTTTGATATTGCTGACTTTATTGAAATTAAAGGAAATTTATTTATAACAAAAAGAGGAGAAAAAACCATTGAAGCAGAGGATTATAAAATGCTTTCAAAAGCTTTGTTACCTTTGCCAGATAAGTGGTGCGGACTTAACGATGAAGAAGATTGTTTAAGAAAAAGATACTTAGATATTTTGTCTGACCCGGGAGTCAAAGAAATGATTGAAAAGCGCGCAAAATTCTGGGGGTCAATGCGCCAATTTTTGGTTGAAAAAGGATTTTTAGAAGTAGAAACTCCTGTTTTAGAAACAACTCCTGGCGGAGCTGATGCAAGGCCTTTTATAACTCACCACAATGCTTTAGATATGGATGTTTATTTAAGAATTTCAATGGGAGAATTGTGGCAGAAAAAATTAATGGTTGCAGGATTTGAAAAAACTTTTGAGATTGGCAGGCAATTTAGAAACGAAGGAATGGATGCAGAACATTTGCAAGATTACACGCAAATGGAATGTTATTGGGCGTATGCCGACTATGAAATGGGGATGAAAATGGTTGAGGAAATGTTTAAGTATGTAATTGAAGAAACTTTTGGAACTTTGCAATTCAAAATTCGCGGATTTGATGTGGATTTCTCACAAAAATGGGAAAAATACGACTATACTTCAACAATTGCAAAATATACTGGAGTGAATATTAACGAAGCTTCGCTTCCAGAAATTGAAAAAGCTTTGCAAAAATTAAAAATAGATTACGATAAAAATGGATTTAATATTACCAGAGCAATTGATAACCTTTGGAAATATTGCAGAAAAAATATTGCAGGTCCAGGATTTTTGATTAATGTTCCAATTATCATGGAGCCTTTGGCAAAGAAAATGGAAAACAATCCAAAACTTGTTCAAAGGTTTCAAGTAATTGTGGCAGGCTCAGAAAATGGAAAGGGGTATTCAGAGTTAAACGATCCAATTGACCAAGAAGAAAGGTTTGCAGCCCAGCAAAAATTAAGAGATGCAGGAGATGAAGAAGCACAAAGACTTGATTACGATTTCGTTGAAGCTTTGGAGCATGGAATGCCACCAACTTGCGGATTTGGAGTTTCTGAAAGACTATTTTCCTTTTTAATGAATAAACCAGCAAGGGAATGTCAAATATTTCCATTAATGCGTCCCCGAGGTCTGACCTCAGATTAACTTTTAAATAAAATTCTGCTTGGAGAGGTCTGACCTCGCCATACTTACAAAAAAATAAATAATAAATATGAAAAATAAATTAAGACTAATTAGCTCAATAATGTTTATTTTTAGTTTCCTATCGCCAATTCTTGTTATAGTTTTTTTTGAATTGTTTCTAAAATCTTATTATTTTAATGGAGTTGATGGAGATGGTTTTGCATTCGTTGCGTATTATAGTGCATTAATTACATTTTTTAGTTTTCTTTTTATTTCTTTCATTGTTTTTATTCTTAGTTTTTTCATTAGAAAATGAAAATTAAAATTAGTTTATTATGCTTGATTTAAATTTTATTAGGGAAAATTCGGAGGTCGTAAAAAAAGCTTGCAAAGATAAAAATGTTCAAATTAGTATTGACTTGATTTTGGATTTGGACAAAGAAAAACGTGTGATACAGACAACAATAGAGGGATTAAAAGCCGAACAAAATAGAATTAGCAGAGGAGGTGCAGAAAATAAAGAAATTTTTGTTCAGGCAAAAGAAATCAAAGAAAAAATTAAAAGCTATGAACCTAAATTAGAAAAAATTGAAAAAGAATTAAAAGCGTTGCTTTTAGAATTGCCAAATATTCCGTTTGACGATGTTCCTGTTGGAAAGGATGACTCCGAAAATATTGTTGCCAGGAAAGTTGGAGAACCAACAAAATTTGATTTTGAAGCTAAAAACTACATGGATTTAGGCGAAGAATTAGATTTAATTGATACAGAAAGAGCTGCTAAAGTTGCAGGTTCTAGGTTTGGATACATAAAAGGAGACTTAGCTTTATTGGAATTTGCTTTGATAAATTTGGTTACAGAAACAGTAAAAGAAGAAGGTTTTATTCCTGTAATTCCACCAGTAATGCTGAAAAACCAAATGGCAAGAGGAACTGGATATTTTGAAGCTGGAGACGAAACCGAGGCTTATTATTTGCCAGCTGATGATATGTATTTGACTGGGACTTCCGAACAATCTTTGATTTCTATGCATGCCGATGAGACATTGAATGAAAAAGATTTACCAATCAGATATGTTGGATTTTCAACTTGCTTTAGAAGAGAAGCAGGAAGCTATGGAAAAGACACAAGGGGAATTTTAAGAGTTCACCAATTTGATAAGCTGGAAATGGTTATTTACTCAACCCAAGAACAATCAAAACAAGAACACGAATTGCTTTTGCAGATTGAAGAAAAATTAATGAAGGCTTTGGATTTGCCTTATCAGGTAATTAATATTTGCACTGGGGACCTAGGAAGACCGGCAGCTAAAAAGTATGATATTGAAACCTGGTTGCCATCGGAAGGAAAATATAGAGAAACTCATTCCAGCTCAAACTGCACAGATTTTCAGGCAAGAAGATTAAATATTCGCTACAAAGATAAGAGCAATAAAATGCAATTTGCTCACACGCTGAATGGGACAGCTTTTGCAATTGGAAGAATCTTAATAATGATAATGGAAAATTATCAAAAAGAAGACGGAAGCATTGAAGTGCCAAAAGCATTGCAAAAGTACACAGGATTCAAAGTTATTAAAGCAAAAAACTAAAATGGAAGAAAAAACTGTTTCAATAAAAGGAATCAGCACGGCTGTAAAAATTTTTGGCAAAGGAGAAAAAACAATTTTAATATTACACGGATGGAATTCTAATTCTGAAAGATGGCAAGAAGTTGCCGAACCAATTTCGCACCTGTCTGCACAGGCAGGAAAAGGTCTTAGGGTTTTGGTTCCGGATTTACCTGGTTTTGGAAAATCTACTTCATTGGAAAACGCCTGGGATACCAATCAATATATTGATTGGCTAGAAGGATTTATTCAAGAGTTCAATCTTAAGGATTTTTATCTGCTTGGACATTCTTTTGGAGGAGCTTTAGCTTCAAAATTAGCTGTAAAACATGCTCAAGAAGTTGATAAATTATTTTTAGTTTCAGCAGCTTGCGTAAGAAAAAAAACCACACAGAAAAAGCTTTCTGCAAGAATATCCAAATTCATAAAATTGTTTTCATTCCTACCGCTTTATAAATTTTTTAGAAAAGCTGTTTATAAATTTATCATCAGAAGAAGCGACTACACTTACGTTGAAGGAACATTAAAACAAACCTACTTAAATGTAGTTGCAGAAGATTTATCATTTCATTTGCCATTTATAAAAGTGCCGACAGTAATTATTTGGGGTCAGAAAGATGCCTCAACTCCAATCGAAGACGCATATTTTATCAACAAACAAATCAAAAACTCTAAATTAACAGTCATTCCAGAAGCTGGCCACGACTTAAACAGAAAACAGCCAGATATTTTAGCAAGCAAAATATTAGAAAATATCTAATTTCTAATTGATTAATTTCTATTTGAAAATTGGAAATTGAAAATTGGAAATTATAGACATTGCATGTTTATATTTTTAAACACATTTTGGCTTATTAGGACATTTAAGTATGTCCTGTTTTGGCTTTATTTGTGGCAATTAAAAGAATATCATATCGGCAGATTCATTGACCACTTCAAGACGCACAAAGGAAGGACTCTCATTTTTAATCCACTTTACAGTATAAAAACCCTTTTAGTAACTCTTTTTGCTTTTGAAACTCAATTTTTCTCACTTTGGTTCTCAATTCTATTCCTGGTTTATGTTGTTGAAGCATTAATATTTGCAAGACAAATATTTCTTAAAACAGTTAAAACTCCAGTAAAAACGGCTAAAACTTTATTTTTGAGTTTTGTTTCTTTTTTAGTTGTTGGAATATTTTTCTTTTACATTTCTGGGACATTAAAAGATCAGCAACAGCCATTTTGGCTTTTAGTTTTTGATATCGCAATTCCTTTAGTTGTTTCTGCGGTTGTACTTTTATTCCAGCCATTTTTTGTCTTGGCAAGAAACAATATTTTACAGAAAGCCTCGCAAAAAATAAAAGGTTTAAAAAAATTAAAAGTTATTGGAATAACAGGAAGCTACGGAAAAACCTCAACAAAAGAATTTTTAACAACAATACTTTCTTCAAAATATAAAGTTATAAGCACAAAGGAACATCAAAATTCCGAAATAGGAATTGCAAATTGTATTTTGAATGACTTAACTGAAGACCACGAATTATTTGTTGTTGAAATGGGTTCTTATAAAAAAGGTGGCATAAAATTATTATGCGATATGGTAAATCCAGAAATTGGATTAGTTGTTGGAGTAAACGAACAACATTTATCACTTTTTGGTTCTTTGGAAAATTTATTATCAGCAGAAGGCGGTGGGGAATTGGCAGCAGCTTTACCACAAAACGGACTTTTAGTTTTAAATGGAGATAATAAATACTGCTTAGATTTATACAAAAAGACCAATAAAAGAAAACAAACTTATAGCATAAACAGGGGAAAGATAAATTCTGATATTTGGTCTGAAGACATAGTTGTTTCAAAAAATTCGGTTTCTTTTGTGGCAATTGGTAAGAATAAAGAGCTTAACCATTTTAAAATTGATGTTTTGGGGAGGCAAAATGTCCAAAATCTGTTAGCAGCTATCTTGGTTGCAAAAGAATTGGGTATGGATTTTGGAGAAATCTCTGATGCTTGTGGAAATATAAGGCAAGAACAGGCTGGAATGGTTTTAAAACAGGGAAAACACGGAATAAATATCATAGATTCTTCTTACTCGGCAAACCCAGACGGAGTTTCGGCTGATTTGGACTATTTAAATATTTTTGGCGCGAAGAAAATTATTGTAATGCCATGCTTAATTGAATTGGGAAAAAAGTCTCCAGACATCCACGAAAAAATTGGACAGAAAATTGGAAAAACCTGCGACTTGGCTATTATTACAACCAAGGAAAACTTTGAAAGCATTAAAAGAGGCGCCGTTTATGCGGGCATGCAAGAAAAAAATATTGTATTCTGCGAAAACCCAGACGATATTTATTCAATGATTACTTTACTGAGTACAAAAGGCGATGCAGTTTTGCTGGAGGGCAGAGTTCCAAATAAATTAATAAATTTGCTGGCCGAGTGACGCTATGAATTATTTTAAACCAATATCAATCTCCCTGTCTCCAAATGTTGAAAAGGATGATTTACATCTTGCTTTAAATTTGATTATACGGCCTTGGCTTTGGAAAAAAGGAAAATCAATTGAAAAAATAGAAAGCGAATTCAAAGAATATTTAGGAGTTAAATATGCTTTTTCTTTTAATTCTGGAAGAAGCTCGCTCTATGCTATCCTCAAGGCCATGGATTTGCCTAAGGAGAGCTTAGTTATGCTTCAGGCGTTTACATGCAATGCCGCCATAAACCCTGTCCTGTGGGCAAATTTAAAGCCCGTTTACATCGACTGCGATACTAGCGACTTCAATGTTGACATTGATGACCTAAAAAAGAAAATTTCAGAAAATCCTAGTGCCAAGGTTTTAATGGTTCAGCACACTTTTGGACTTCCAGCTAATATGGATGAAGTTTTAAAAATTTGTAAAGAAAATAATTTAACTTTAATTGAAGACTGCGCGCATTCTCTGGGAGCAGAATATACAATGAAACCCGCCTCCGCACAAGGCTTCGGCGAGGCGAAGAAAGTAGGAACTTTTGGAAAAGCTGCATTCTTTAGCTTTTCAAGAGATAAAATTATTTCTTCTGTTTACGGAGGAATTGCCGTCACTAACGACGACCAAATTGGAAAGAGGCTAGGGGAGTTGCAAAAAGAATTTGGTAAGCCATCAAGTTTTTGGATTTTCCAACAAATACTGCATCCAATTTTATTGCATTATATAATTTTACCAATTTATGACTTTTTGGATTTAGGGAAAGCGATGTTAGTTTTCTCCCAAATAACACATATCCTTTCAAAAGCTGTTAGCTGGCAAGAAAAAAGAGGAAAGAGACCCGATTATTTTCCTAAAGCTTTGCCAAATGCTTTAGCCGGAATGGCATTGAATCAATTTGGTAAATTGGAAAAGTTTGAAATGCAAAGAAAAAACATTGCCGAAACTTATTATGCAGAACTAGAAAATACTAAATTTTCTTTGCCAAAGAGATTTAATAATAGAAAAAATGCTTTTTTGCGTTTTACAGTAAAGCATAAAGATGCACATAGTATAATTTATGAAGCCTGGCACAAGCAAAATATTTTACTTGGAGACTGGTACACAACGCCAATTGCGCCTTTTGATACAAAAATAGAGCAAATGCATTATAAAATGGGAATGTGTCCAAATGCCGAATATCTAGCAAAACGAACTTTGAATTTACCAACTCACATAAATATTTCAAAAAAAGACTTTGTCCGCATTATAAACTTTTTAAAAAACTTTAAGCCACAATTATGAAAATCGGAATAATAGGAAGTATGCAATATACCGAAAAAATGATTGAAGCTAAAGAAAGCCTTAGTAAACTGGGGCATAACGCTTTTTTAACAGATTTACATGTTGCCTTAGTTGGAAAAAGCGATGAAGAGAAAGAAAAAATCAAGCTTCATCAAAAATACAATATGGACGCCATAAGGGAATTTTGGAGAGAAATGCAAGGAGCCGATGCTGTACTTGTTTTAAATTATGACAAAAACGGGATTAAAAACTATATCGGCGGAAATACTTTAATGGAAATCGGGTTTGCTCACGTTTTAAACCAAAAAATATTCTTATTAAACCCAATTCCAGAAATTCCTTTTTATAAAACAGAAATTGAGGCAATGAAACCTGTAATAATCAACAACGATTTATCAAAAATAGTTTAACTAAATGAAAGCAAGAGAAACAATTTCTGTCTGGTTGGTTTTAGAGGATGGTCCCAATAAAGGAAAATTTGTTTTACAAAAAAGAGCTGAAAGCGAAAAACATTTTCCTTTTGTGTGCCAGGCGACTTGGGCTGGAAAAGTTGAGCCAGATGAAACTATTGAAAATGCTGTTACAAGAGAATGCCAAGAAGAAGTTGGAGATGATTTTGCTAAAAACTTTGATTTTTCAAAATTAGAATTATTATCCAAAGAAAGCTTTATAATGGACGACGAAGAGTGGAACTCATACAATTATTTAGGCAAAATAAAAGAAGAATTGCTTGGGTTAGTAAAAATTCATCAAGATGCAGAATCAGAATTTATTTTTGTTGATGAAGGAAATCTAATTTGTTCGCTAGATTCTGGAAAATCTCCAAAAGATAACATTGTTTTGTTTAATGACCAATATAAAGTTTTTAAAAAACTTATAAATGAAAATAAAGAATAAAACAATTGAATTTAAATCAACCAAAACTCTGGATTTTATTGATGTAACAGAAAATATTGAAGAATTTGTCAAAGAAACCCAAATAGAAAACGGCATAATTAATATCCAAATTTTACACACTTCAGCAGCTTTGATTGTTAATGAAAACGAGCCATTATTGATTAATGACATTAAAAAGAATATTGAAAAAATCGCTTTAAGCACAGGAAATTACGAGCATGATGACTTTGAAAAAAGAACGGTAAATATGTGCGATAACGAATGCAAAAACGGGCATGCTCATTGCAAAGCAATCTATCTTTCAGTAAATGTAGCCCTAAATATAATTGATAAAAATTTACAACTTGGTCAATGGCAAAGAGTATTTTTGGTTGAATTGGACAGACCAAGGCCAAGAAAGATTCAATTGCAAATTTTAGGAAATTAAAACAAATTAAGTAATTCGAAAATGGATATTAAAGAAATTACAAACAAAGACGAATGGGAAAATTTTCTGCAAGATTGTACAGAAAAAACTTTTTTGCATTCATGGAATTGGGGAGAATTTAACCAATCAATGGGTGATAAAATTTGGAGATTTGGAGCCTATAACGGGACATTAGATGGCGTAGTTTTGGTTTTAAAAATTACTGCAAAACGCGGAACATTTTTATTTATTCCGCACGGACCTGTTGTCAGAGAGGGAATTGATGAAAAAAATAAAGAAGAAATTTTGCGATTGGTTTTATTATTGCTCCAAGGAATTATTAAAGAAGAGAATGTAAGCTTTGTAAGAGTAGCTCCGATTTGGGAAAGAACACTAGATAATATAAATATCTTTGAGGGTTCAGCCTTCAGACCTGCCCCAATTCATATGCACCCTGAAGTAACTTGGGAATTAGATATTACCCCGCCAGAAGACCAAATTTTGGCTAATATGCGCAAAACTACAAGGTACTTGATAAGGCAAGCTGAAAAAAATCCAGATATTGAAATAATAAAAAGCAAGAATATTGAAGACTTAAAATATTTTTGGCCAGTTTATAAAAAAACCGCAAAAAGACATAAATTTGTTGTGTTTTCTGAACAATATCTAGAAACTGAATTTAATATTTTTGCAAAAGACAATCAAATAGAATTATTTTTAGGAAAATATAAAGGCGAAATCGTTTCAGTGGCTTTGTTTGTTTTTTGGCAGGGCTCATGCGTTTATCATCACTCCGGTTCATTGTCTAAGTACAATAAAATTCCAGTTTCATATTTATTGCAATGGGAAGCCATTAAGGAAGCAAAGAACAGGGGATGCAAAACATATAACTTCTGGGGAATTGCTCCAGATATCAAAGGACCTGAAGATGCCCAAAAGTCACACCATCCGTGGGCAGGATTATCGCTATTTAAAATGGGGTTTGGAGGCTACAGAAAAGACTATGTCAAAACTCAAGATTTAGTTATTTTGCCAAAATACTGGCTTAACTATATAATAGAAGTATTAAGGAAGCACAAGAGACACCTTTAACTTCTCATGTCTTACAGAAGAAAACACGTAAAAAACAAAATTCTTAAAAATAGACCCAAAAAATCCATTTTTAAAATGCCTGTTTTTTGGTATTCCTTTGCAGTTTTAATTATTGCTGCTGCAGCAATCTATTTTTTGCTATTTTTTCCCAAGTTTCAAGTTCAAAACATCAATGTGGCGGGAAACCAGAAAATCAACACAGAAGAAGTCAAAAATATAATCGGTAATCTCGCCACTAAAAAATTTATCGAACTTGGAAGCTGGAATATATCTTCCAAAAGCATTTTTTTAGTTGACACAGGGGATATACAAAATCAAATCGCAAGTTCTTATCCGATAATTAAAAAAGTGACGATAAATAAAAAACTTCCGCAGGATTTGAACGCCCAAATTGAAGAGAGAAGCCAGTTCGCAACTTTTTGCCAAAGCGATAAGTGTTTTGTCATTGATGAAGCTGGAGTAATTTTTGAAGATTCACCAAATAATCCAGAAAACGCTTTTATTGTGCGACAAAACCAGGACATCAACGAACTTTTTCTCGGCGAACGGGTTGTGCAAGAGAATCTAATGACAACAATTTCTGAAATAGAAAAAAACCTAAAAGATAATTTTCAAATAACTTTAACAGAAGCTTTAATCTCAACGCCAATACGCCTGGATGTCAAAACAGGGGAGAACTGGCAGATATATTTTGATATAGATGAGAATTCTGACATAGGCTTGCAGCTGACTAAATTAAACCTGCTGTTAAAAGATGAACTAAGCACAGAGCTCCGTCAAAAACTGGAATATATAGACTTAAGATTCAAAGACCGTGCATATTATAAATAAAAAACCGCAGAAGTAAATCTTGCGGTTTTTTGTTGATTTTGGATTTAAAACTGTGGCAAAATAGACTAAGGATTAGACAGGCTTTAGCCTTGACATAATCTAATAAATATTATATAATTAAATATATGGATAAAAAAGCTATCCAATTGAGATTTGAAAAACTTTTGAAGAGCAAAACATTGCTTGGTTTTGTTGTTTTGGTTTTTGTAATTAAGATATCTGCCTCTCTGATGCTGATTAACTTGCCAAACAACATATTTTTTGCAGATATTACAAGGTCAACTTTGATAAGTATGTTAAATCAGACAAGACAGTCATTAGGGTTGGGGACATTGACCGAGAATTCAAAACTAGATCAGGCTGCCCAACTGAAGGCAAACGATATGCTTAAAAACGGGTATTTTTCGCACATAAGTCCATCAGGGACAACTCCTTGGTACTGGTTTTCCCAGTCAGGATACAATTATAAATATGCGGGGGAGAACCTAGCAATCGGATTTTATGATTCAGAAGATGTTTATAATGCGTGGCTAAATTCGCAGTCTCACAAAGACAATATGTTAAATTCAGCATACACGGAGGTCGGAACAGCTATCGTATCCGGGTTTGGAGACAATAACGCAATTATTGTCGTGCAATTGTTTGGAACCCCAAAGTCTGCAGCCGTTGCTCCAAAACCCGTCCAAAACACAACAGCCCCAGCAAATGATACGGCGACCACGCCTATTAAAGAAACTCCTGTCACCGAAACTCCTGAAGTCCCAGCAGAAACACCTGTTGAAACTGCGCAACCTGTAAACAACACGGCCACAACCGGATTACAGGAAGAAAAGGTGCTGTCATCCTCAACATCAATAGAAGCAGGCAATAGCAACGCAATAAATAATTTTTACTCCAGATTTTTAAACTTTGCCTTGTATAGTTACGATACTCTGTTAGAATATATTATTTACGGATTAGTCTTGATTATAATGGCAATGTTTGTATATATTGCATCGCTTAACTTTAACAGTCAGGTCAACAGCGGATTGGTTTTAAGATCATTGATTTTGGTCTCTATATTGATTTCTTCCGCGTTAATAAACAAAGATTTAATAGTTTCGATTATTCCTCACCAAATAACGATTTAATAAAGACGATGGACAAAAAACAGGCAATAAAATTTGCGAAAGTTGCTGTGCTACTTTATGTAGCGAGTTTTTTAATTATAAACTGGAGCGAAGTTTCTTGGGTTTTTAACTATACGGTAGTCTCGAATATGGTTGAAGAATTTTTCAATCCATATCCCGGATTGGACGAAACAGCAATGAGTGCCTATTTTTATCCAAATCACAGCCAACCAATAATTACATCCGATATAATAGACACTATCTCAGGAGCTGTCACAACCACAACGCCGAATACAATAACAACAGCCGAGGTAAAAACAACTTACACAGACAAACAAAATACCATTGAAATTCCCAAAATAAGCATAACAGCTCCACTGGTTTTCTCTCAAAAAACAGACAAAACCTCTTTAATGAAAGATTTGGACAACGGCGTTATTTATTACCCAGGATCCGTATATCCCGGACAGGCAGGGCAAATCATAATTTTAGGACACTCGGCTCCGGCTGGCTGGCCAAAAACCAAATACGAATGGGTCTTTAGTGACTTAAATAGTTTGGAAGAGGGAGATAAAATATTTTTGGACTTGAACAACAAACAATACACATATATAGTAAAACAAAAAACAATTATAGCCAGAGGAGCAAATATTCCAACCTACAACTCCACAACCAGCAATAGCATTCTGTCATTAATAAGCTGCTACCCTCCGGGAAAAGATTATAAGAGAATTGTGGTTCAGGCCGAGCTTAGTAATGACTAGATAATTACCCCCGAATTTAGGTCAGAAAAAAGCCCTATTTAGGGTTGACAACTATTTTATATTATGATAGTATTAAGATTATAAATTCACTATTATAAAATTATTCAAATAAATAAAGTGATGAATACAAAGTATACAAAAGTTATTTTATTATTAACCTTTGCATTAACTATAATGTTTGTCGGCGTTTTTGTCGCCGGCAATGTTGATGCTGCACAAAATTCTAACTATCCAAGCCCATCTCAATGTAATGGAGCTGACTGGAACATTGGACTTCCAAACAACATCAGTTGTTCTAACACTACATCTGTGAATTTGGCCGGATCTTATGACTCAAAAATCCAAAGCCTTTTAGGGGAACAGAGCCGTTTAAAGCCAGATTTGACATCTTTAAACCAATTTTGCAAACAATATATGGGCGATAGCTCAGCTTATGCAACTTATGGAAGAATGCACAACTACTGCAACGGATGCGACCAATATTTAAGCTGGTGGACAGGAAGCTCATGGACTACAAACCAAGTTTGCCATGGAACATTAAACGTTCAGCTTGTTAAGTGCGCCACAGGGTGTTGCACTCCTAATGCTTCAAAAAAGTGTTCTGGCAGTTCTGTTTATTGGTATGACTCCTGCGGAAACAGGGGTTCTTTAGTTGAAACTTGTTCATCAAGCCAAGTTTGTTCTGACGCCTCATGTGTTAACATTGCTTGTTCTTCAGATTCAGCTTGTGGAACTAACGCATACACAGGTTCTCCATACTGCTCAGGTGGAGATGTTTACCAAGATTACATAACCTATACCTGCAGCAATCCTGGAACTGTAAACTCAAAGTGTTCAAACTCAACAGCAGCTAAATTAAAAATAACCTGCTCATCTGGACAAACATGTTCAAACGGAAGCTGCGCCGCAATAGCTTGTTCTTCAGATTCAGCTTGTGGAACATCAGGATACATCGGAGAAGCTTTTTGTTCAGCCGGAGATGTCTACAAAACATACAAGACTTACAAATGTAATAATGCTGGAACTGTCAGCTCATACTGCTCAAATTCCACAGAAGATAAACTGATTACAAACTGCAGCTCTTCTCAGACCTGCTCAGGTGGGTCATGTGTGAACATAAAATGTTATTCCTCCTCTGACTGCGGAACTAACGGATACACAGGTTCTCCATACTGCTCAGGTGGAGATGTTTACCAAGGATATATCACATATACCTGCAATAACGCAGGAACAGCTAATGCAAGCTGTTCAAACTC
>Ga0172381_10005161_pt1 | contig 13331 bp, 12 predicted proteins | sample Leawel6488metaG_FD_119754 | JGI IMG/M metagenome (GOLD analysis project Ga0172381, IMG submission 119754) | Leachate microbial communities from a municipal landfill in Southern Ontario, Canada - Leachate well 64-88 metaG | ecosystem: Engineered > Solid waste > Landfill > Unclassified | place... | reverse complement strand
GATCGGCTTAAAGGAAGTACGCGTAGATCATCATCTTCACTTCCAATAATTGAAACATCATATTCATCTCCATCAATAAATTCCTCGACAAGAGCAGGTCGCCCAATCTCTATAATAATTTTTTCCAACTGTCTCTTTAATTGTTTTTCATTGGTAACAACAGAGTCATTTGTAATCCCGATAGAGTTGTCTGTATTCGCGGGTTTTACAATCAATGGATATTTAAAATCAGATCGTAAATCATCATCCATAGCGTAAGCATAATCCCAAAGAGGGGTCGGAATATTATGATAATTTAGCAATTTTTTTACGCGAATTTTATCGATACACAGAGACAAAGTAAAAGGATTAGACCCCGTATAAGGGATTTGCAATACGTCCAGAATAGAGGCCGCATGTGGCTCAAGTAAGCTGGAATCATTAATTCTTTCTGCTACATTAAAGACGACATCAACATCACTTTTATTCAATTCATTAAATGCTTTTGGAAGATTATTAAAATCGAAGAAAGTAACTTTTTTATATCCCAATCCTTCGAGTGTAGCTTGAATGTTTTTACCAACAGACATTAGGTCTTGTTCAACCGCGCTTCCCTCTCCATTAAAAATATTACACGCGATTCCAACATGTAAATTACGCAAATTTTTCGTAGACATCATCTTGAATTTTTCCAGTTTAGCCGCGCGCAAAATCGATTCGGTGCTAGTTAAGGAAGCAAAACTAGATCCTCGTTTACGAGAAGTTTTCCCAATAGAAGAAGCCGGATCAAATTTAACAACTTTATAATCAATTTCATCAAGAATTTCTTTTAAATTATCTTGAGCATCGATTAGATTTTCTCCGCTAACGGTTAGCCATCCCAAATATTCATACCCCATTGGCGGAATCAAAATCGGCTCTCCAATTTTTTTATAAATATGGATCTCTTCGAGATGTTTATTTTTTTCGACTTTAGGCGAAATATCTAGCTGGACTAAAATCCCTGATTCTTTAGACGACAAATCCCATCCAATGATATGTTTTTTTGGAACATCTGCTGCCGAAACTTTTATAAAATGTCCCAGGGCAACTTTTACGGCGAGCTCAATCATGTCCACGTCCCAAGCTCCTTTAATATAAGAATAAACATAATCTCCACCCATTCTTAAATTCGTTTCAATTGGCATAGGGCCATGTTTTGTAGACTTTGCTTCAAAGTGAATACATCCATTTTGAACCCCCAGTTTTTCCAAAGTTTCTTCTGCCAAATCAAGCAACTCTTCTTGTTTTTTCTCTGGCAGACTCGAAGGAATCGATTGTCCGCTATCAAAGAAAAACATGTCTCGCGATTTATTAAAGTTGTCAGCAATCGAAGCAAATTTTATTTTTCCATTTTGCAAAATAATATCGATATCAACTTCATCTCCATCAATATATTCCTCTACATAAATTTCCATCCCGTCATTTAGGGCCGACTCAACGGAAATCGAAATATTATTTTTTATAAACTTGTAAACTTCATCCAAAGATTCCTCATCATTTGCTTTTACCACAAACGCACTGGAGCTTCCATATACCGGTTTAAAGACCAACGGGAATTTCAAATTTTCGGAAATATATCTGAGATCTTCAAGATTTCTAACCAATTTATATTGAGGAACCGGAAGAGCATTCTCGCTGCAAAATTCTCTAAATAAAAATTTATTTCTTACCTTTTTGGCAATGTGATAAGGAATGCCGATAAAGTTAAATTTGTCAGTAATTTTTGAAGTCAGCAAAACGTCATCTTCCCAAAAAGTTAAAGCTCCATTGATCTTAATTTTTGGATTTTCCGAAATGAATTTTCCTACTGCCACAATTGATTCACGATGATCTGAAGTGTCTGCCAAAATCCAATGATCAACATATCCTTGAGCCCAGTTTTTTTCTTTATTCAAAACGATGACCGTAAGACCCATCTTCTTCAATTTTTGGAGAATGAATCTTTTTTTTGAGGAACCGGTATTGACTAAAAGGATTGTATTCACTTCCCTCATACTATTCTCATCACTCCGAATTTCAATAGATTTTTAAGAGGTTTTTTTAGTCGCAGTCTGCCCAGCTTCTTTCGCCAATGGCAATATTATAGAAAAAGTACTTCCCTCTCCTGCAACGCTCTTCACTGCTATTTCGCCACCAATTTGTCTAATATAATTTCTTACAAGATAAAGACCCTGGCCAGTTCCGCCCGTCTCTGGTCTAGTTGTAAATCTATCTTCAAAAATTCTTGATAAAACTTCTGATGAAATACCAATCCCTGTATCAGTAACCGACATTACGACACGCCCATCAAGCTCTGTAACAGAAGTTGTTATCTTCCCTCCATTCGGCATAGCTCTTTCGGCATTGATCAAAAGCTCTTGTAATACTTCGTCAAGGATTGCCTGATGCCCCAAAATTGGTAATCGAATTTCTTTTCCAAAACCTTCAGCAGGAAGCTTCTTTTCCAAAAGAATATCTGTACGGCCTTTTTTGGCGAGACCCGTCTCAAATCTATCATTGGCGGTACCGCTTAAGCTGTGAGCATCCCATGTTGAAATAGTCAGCTCTTCTCCTTTTGAATTAAATGTGGGCAAGCTTTCATCGTAATAATCAGTAAATGATCCCTTGGCAGTATGCCTTTTAGCATTACGTAAGTCATTACTAGAACAAAAAGATATATAATGGATTCTAGAGTTTAGGCTATGGCAAAACATTCTAAGCAATCCCCTATATAACATATTTTCACCAGGTTGATTTGCTGCATTCAGCAAAAGAGAGTGCAAATCCTTAAGTCCATTCATGCCAACGGTACTATATTCTTCCACAAACGCTGCCGGTATTTCTTCTCCTCTATCAATCATGCGATTAATCCTGGCGGCATAATCTCGCATCTTTTCTTTAAATTTAAGAAGTACGGGATTGGCAACGGTTGCAAAAAAATTCTCAATTTTTAAAACAGACTGTTCTAATAGGTCCGGATCTACAGGAAGAGTCTCTTCTGTCCTCGCAGATTCATCCTTAGCAGCACGAATGCATTCCTCTCTCACTTCTCCGCAAATCTCAAGGCATCGACAAGTCTCAGGACTTTCGGAAGGTTCATCACAAGCAAGAGGACTTCTAGCTAAAAGATCTTTAAGCTCTGGATAATTTCCACAGTCTACCCTCGTAGTCATAAATTGAAATTAAGATTGGCGAAGACAGTACGACTATTTTTGTGAAAAATCAACAAGCGATTTAATCATTACGCAAGCTTGCCATCGATCAGTCCACTTTCTCAATTCTTTGCCTAATCCCATCCGCTATAATTCGAACTTTAGAACCATCTTGTAATTTAGTCATCTTATCTGCCGAAAATAAAGATGCCACCCCATGAGGGTTTCTCAGACTCATTTGGACAAGACGCGTGGCCTGATGGGAGAGCGCTGGTTTGACTTTAATCATATATCCACTCATGTTTTTTGGCTGGTCAGTTAGGGCTAATTTATTTGTGGCCCTTTCAAGAACTAACAAATATTTTACCCCTGGATTGTTAGCCTCAAAAGCTGCAAATTGATCTCTAGTCTCAACTCTAACCACCTCTAGGACAACTCCTTCTTTGGGAGTAACGCCGAAGTCACGTAACTGAGAATTACGAGCTTGATCTAATTGAAAATCAGCCTTTCTGCGATCTGCAAATTGTCTTATTTGAAATAACATTGGATTACCTTTAACAATTCCGCCTTCAAATTGAAAAGCTTCGTCTTTAGGTAATTCTCCAGTCGATTCAATTATTCGACTGAGTGCCAACGCTTTTGCTGCATAACTTTGTTGAGATGTTCCAAAATAAACATGTGCAAGATTATTTTTTTCGTCGAAATCATAAGAATGGTTTTCGGGCCAATCTAGAAAAGCACTCGAGGGAACTATAACGTCTATCAAATTTACTCCCTCAACGGAAGGATGCTGTGTTGCAAGAATTCTCGGAGATTGTCCCGTAGCTGGAAAGTACGGAGCGATCGAAACAGTAACTCTTCCCGGGTCGTACTCATTTCCCTCGTTTTCTGCGTATCTCAATAATTTCTGATCTTCACATTGTTTTCTTACTTTAGCAATTGCCATCATTATCGATAAAGACCCTTTTTCACACGTTACTGTCGGCATAGTATCCACCATCCCTTTCCAGTCGGACTGTTCACTAGTCCTAATGATCACTCTATCAGCGTCAGCATCTCTACATGCAGCCCAAACACTCCGTCTTGTTCCCCATGAAAATCTTTGACCCGGATCTAACAATTCGAAAGGAGGCACTACGTCCCTTCCCCCCTCGACATTCTCGCGGAAATGAAGTAATCCACCATGTTTTCCGCCATATCTTTCGATATTTTCAGCAAGTGATCCCACCATGAGAAACAAAGTTAAAAAGGACAGATTAATACCCTAATATGCCTAGCAAGTCAACAAGCTCGCCATGTGTGTGTGTGGCCAGTTATTTTAGAAATATTTTAAGAAAATTTAATGTTCTTGCCGTACTCTTTCTCTGCAAACGTAAAAAAGTAAAAATTTTTTACAATTTTACGATCTCAAAAATACTACCTTGCCCCTGCCCCTGCCCTATTCATCACTCATCTTTATCCCTTCGCCGTCGCCCGATCAATGAAATTACTAAAAATCTCCCCAAAATTCCAAATCACTATCCCAAAAACTTATCACCATCTTTGTGCTAACGGATGGTTCGCTTTAACAGTTGAAGATAAAATTCTGACACTAAGACCGATCGAAATCCAAGAAGCCAAAACTGATCAAGAATATATAAACGAATTAATAAAAAACATTCCCCTTTAACATTACGTATGCTCCGGGAACGCTGCCTTGCCATATAAATGGCGGAACGGACGGGGATCGAACCCGTGACCTCCACAGTGACAGTGTGGCGTTCTAACCAGCTGAACTACCGCTCCATATTACCTAAACACCCCATTTTTCAAAGGCACGTTGGAAGATAATATATTCTAGGGTGAAACACAAGAGATTTTCTAAAGAATTTCTGATAAAATACAAAACGCTTAAGCAAAAATTATGAGAATAGGAATAGATTGCAGAATGTTTGGATTGAAATTCACGGGCATTGGAAGATGTGCCTATGAACTTGTACAGCACCTCATTGCTACAAATGAAAAACTTGAAACGCCGAATGAGATCATTCTTTTTTTCAATAAAAACGAATATCACGAATTTCCTGAAACTAAAAATGTCAAAAAAATCCTCGTCAATGCTCAGCATTATTCTCTCAAAGAGCAGACCAAATTTGCATGGATGCTTTATAAAGAAAAACTAGACGTAGTTCATTTCCCACATTTCAATGTGCCCCTTTTTTATAGGAAAAAATATACAGTTACGATTCACGATCTCACTCTTTCTCTTTTCCCTGGGAATAAAATGACCAAATGGTATCAACGTTTTGCTTACCATGTAGTTATCCGTAATGTCGTAAAAACTGCTAAAAAAATAATTGCGGTTTCAGAGAATACAAAAAAAGACATTATGGAAATGCTTCATGTTCCAGAACAAAAAATCAAAGTCATTTACAATGGAGTAAGCTCGGAATTTGAAATGATCGAAGATGTTTCCAAATTCAAGCACACGTTAGCTAAATATAAAATTTCCAAAGAATTCCTTCTCTATACTGGAGTCTGGAGAAGTCATAAAAATCTATCACGATTAGTGCACGCTTTTTCTCTTGTGAAACATAAATATCACCTGGATTTACAATTGGTAATTACCGGTAAACACGATCCTCATTATCCTGAAGTTCGTCATGCCGCCAAAATGTTAAGCCTTGAAAATGATATAATTTTCACTGGAGCTGTTGATGAAAAAGAGCTTGTTCATCTATACAATGCTGCGCTATTTTACATTCTACCTTCTTTGTATGAAGGATTTGGATTGCCAGTTTTGGAATCCATGAAATGTGGAACCCCGGTCATTGCTTCCAATATTTCATCTATTCCGGAAATTTGTGGCGAAGGGAATGCTGTTTTATTTGATCCATATAATATCGACGACATTGCAAAAAAAATAGACACACTCTATAAAGATCCAAAACTACAGGCAGAATTAATCGATAAAGGATTACGCCGAGCTAAAGAATTTTCTTGGGAAAAAATGACAGCCGAAACATATAGATTAATTACAAATTTAAAATAATGTTTTCACCATTCCAACAATACGTCAAAAGAGCCGCCGCCAAATACGGTATTTCAAAAGAATTAAATGCTATTAAAGTTTGCAATGATTTTCGAACTATCGTTCCAGATTTATTCCCAAGAATTCCGCAGGCTTCTGACAATATTACTCCTGCTCATTATAAGAACTGGACCCTTACCGTTAATGTCCCTTCCCCTGCCTGGGCACAAGAAGTGATTATGAGAAAAGAAAAAATCATTGAAGAGATGAATGCAAAAGCCGGTAAAAAGATTGTCAGAAATCTTTTTACGCAATTGAGGCAATACTAACTAAAAATAAAATGCCGGAAGAAGAATCTCCAAATTGTAATCCGGATGCTCCAAAAAAAGAAAAATCATTTATTGGAAAAATTTTCGATAGTAAATTTTTCGATTGGACAAATATCGGGAAAGAAGATGTCAAAAGAAAAAACTGTGACGAAAGAAGGGAGTATCAAGATTTGGTAAGAACAGAAAAAGTTGAAGTCTTTTTGCCAGCAGAAGGGAAATTTTTAGAAATCAAAGGTGTTACTTCAGAAAAACTATTGGCAGCAAAATCAGCTATCGATATCGCTCTTGGTTATATAAAATCAGATAAGAAAATTTCAGATTTTTTCGATAAATACGGTATAAAAATTCAGCCAACTTCATATTATTTGGCCATTGCAGTAAAAGAAAGTTTGCTAAATCCCACCGCTAACACTGGAGCAAATAATCCAGACTTCACTGATTGGGCGGTCGGTTATTTCCAAGTAAAACAAGTAGCCCTTAGGGAGGTCAATTATAATTTTAATACTTTATTTAGCAAAGACTCGGTATACAGTGGAGAGCCTCTAAATAGTGATGATCAAATGATGGCGTCTCCAAACAACTGCGTTGCCGGTATTTTATATTGGCATCTTGGCGAGAAATTTTATTTAAAAGATATGCCTAATAAATTTCCAAAAGAAGACCATGATAAATTTGTTGCCATGATTTATTTTCTTGGAACTAATCAATTTAAATCTCTTTACCTTTCCCTTGGAGAGCCTAAAAGTTTTAAAGAATTTGCCGAAGGAATAGCCCTTCACCTTTCTAAAAATTTCAACTTTATTGCTGTTCAAAATGGTGGATTAACTACCAACTATAATCCAAGTTTTGGTGTCGAAACTAGATCATATACAAACACAGGATCTTTAGATGCCGGTGATATTAATGAGAAGCTTCATAAAAAATACATCTTAATTAAAGGCAAAAAATTCAATGCAGAAAGCTTGTTCGAAGCAATTCGTTATGCCGAAATTACTTCTGGTTTAATGAATGATCCAGATTTAAAAGCTCCGGAAACACTTTTGTACAAAGTGAAAAAAGGAGAAACTTTCTCTGCCATAATCAAGGGATTGCTCCCTCTATATAATCTTGAAATAACGGATCCAAACATCGAAACCAAGGTTGTAAACGCCATCGTATATATGGCCAATCCCGGAGGCAAATACGATCATCTTAAAATTGATTCTGAGATTAAAGTCCCTTCAAGAAATGCTGTATACAAAACCCTTTCTGCGGCTGGAATAATCCACGTCATTAAAAAAGGCGAAAAAATGGCAAGTATCGCCGAAGTAATTGGAAAACGATTCGGAATTATCAACCTCACAAAAACACGCATCTATAAACTAAGTGATTTTTTAATTAGTTATAACAAAAGGGTAAACAAGGCTTATAGCCGCAAACTTATGCCAGAAACTCCGGTTTATATTCCGGAAAAAACAGAAATAGAAATCGCTCTCAAATAAGGGATTCCATTTTTCCTTGACTTTAAAAGCCCAATGGATAGAATTAAGCCCGCATTTATCCGATAAGACTATACACCTTGCTAAAAATCAGACTTAGCCGCGTAGGAAAGAAAAACCAACCAAGTTTCCGTGTAATCGTTCAGGAACATACCTCAGCTGTAAAAGGAAAGTTTATTGAAGAGCTGGGTTATTATAGACCTGCAACGAAAGACAAGGAGCTCGTCTTTAAATTAGACAGAGTAAAATATTGGATTGGGAATGGTGCTCAACCATCTGATACTGTTGCTGTCTTGTTGAAAAAACAAGGCGTTTCTGGAATGGAAAAATTCATCGCTCTAAGAAACAGGCAAAAGAAATCAAAAAAAGTAGTTCCTGAAGCAGCAGCAAAGCCAGCAACTCCAGCCGCTCCAGCTACCCCAGAGACACCAGCAACTCCTGCACAGCCAGAACAAACAGCTTAAATTAGCCGTATCTAACATACATATACTGTAACACATCTTACCTATGGCAGACCAACACGCAGATCAACTATTTGTTGAACAGATTGTAAAGCAGATCGTAGAAAAACCAGAAGAAGTTGTAGTAGAAAGAACCGTTGACGAGATGGGTGTTCTCATCACGTTAAGAGTTGCAAAAGAAGACATGGGAAAAATTATTGGAAAGAGTGGTCAGACTGCAAAAGCAATTCGTGTCCTACTTCGCGTCATCGGCTCAAAAAACAATTCACGTGTAAATTTGAAGATAGTAGAACCAGAAGGTTCAGAATTAGACGGTGTAGTTGAACCAGAGAGCATACAGGAGTAATATCCTGTTAGTTAATAAAATTAACCTCTATCAATATGCCTCAAGGTATTCCTTCGAATGTACCTTCAGTTATCCCGACGACGGCTGTTCCCGGTGCTACTACAACCACCTCAATTACGACGACATCTGTTACTACGCCATCAATCGCCGTTCCAACTAATGTTCCAACGAGTTACGTAACCAGCAAGGGTGGTGGTTCTTCCATTGTTGACGCTGCTCAAAGTTACGATATTTTACAGATCATCAATCGCGGAATAGCTTATGCCATTATTATTGCTGGATTTTTGTCAGTAGTATTCATATTTATTGGAGGTATTTCTTTTATTTTATCTGGAGGACAAGAAGATAAAATCAAATCAGCAGTTTCCACTATCAGATATGCCATCATTGGTTTAATCATTACAATTCTTGCTACCGTTATTATTGGAACCGTTGGTAAAGCCATGGGTCTCGATATTATTCGTTACATCAACTTTGGCGAAATCATCGATACCATTAAGAGCATTACATCTGGAGCGGGAAGTAGCGGCGGACCGAGTTTGGATTAAGATACAAGCGGGGATTTCGAAAAAGAGTCGTGGCATAAGCGAGGCATCATGTATGCCGAGTTTAGGTTAGAATAGGGCTATGAGTTTTGAAGAAACGTTGTGTTGACATTCAGCGATCATGATTGCTGAATTTTCGGCGAGTCGTACATGCTAGACGAGCCGAACCGCAACACCGTTGATGAAAAATTTATAGCCCTATTCTAATCTATCCTTTCACCGATCTCACTCCCTCGCTCACAATATTTCTCCAATCAAATGGGAATTTGAAGGTTTCCATTGCGCGCACAAGTGCTGCAAAAATTCCCCATGAATTATCACTTTTATAAGTGAAGCTATTTCCTGTTTCAAAATTTGGATTGTAATCTTTTAGTCCATCCTTTAATCCGGATACAGGAATAATTCCATTTAATAAAAATTCATCTACATCATTGAAGTGAAGAACAAGAGCCATATCTGCCGACTCCAAAAGGTCTTTACGATTAGCTCTGCTATATGGCATAAAAATCACGTGTGGTATTGAAAATTCATCAATATTGCTATCTGCCAAAATAATTACTTCCATATTTATAGAGGCCGTTCCTTCTAAAATTCCTTTAATTTTTTTGGCTTCTTCTTTTGATAATTCTTTATCCAAGAAAATTCCCAACAGAGGTTTTTTATAAGAGAATGATAATCTTTTTGCAAAAGCCTTTTTAGTCTGTTTCTTTTTCTCTATTAAATTATTTACATCAATATCTGTCATATATATTTTGTTTTTATTTTTTGTTATTCGAACATTCTACCCTATAATAAGGCAAAAGTGAATAACGCTGCTCTTGACGGCACGTAAGAATATTTCTTATTTATACATATGGAAAAGCTGATTTTGATAGATGGAAATGCCATTATGCATCGGGCCTATCACGCAATTCCCCCTTTCAAAACTTCAAAAGGAGAGCTTGTGAATGCGGTTTATGGATTTGCATCGATGCTTTTAAATATTTTAAAAAACGAAAAACCTGACTACATCGCGCTCTCTTTCGATACCAAGGCAAAAACTTTTCGTCATGAAGAATATACTGAATATAAAGCCACTAGAACAAAAGCTCCTGATGACTTTTATAGCCAAATTCCACGCATTAAAGATTTGGTAAGAATTTTTGAAATTCCAATTTATGAAATGGATGGATATGAAGCTGATGATGTTTTGGGAACATTAGCAAAGCAAGCCGAGAGTCTCTCTAATCTAAATACTTACATCGTGACAGGAGACAGAGATATTTTTCAACTGATTACCGATAAGGTTTTTGTGCTCTCCCCTATCCATGGATTTCAACAGTGTGAAATTTTCACTCCTCAGAAAGTTATAGAGAAATATGAATTAAAACCAAGCCAGATTGCTGATATGAAAGGATTACAAGGAGATCACTCTGACAATATCAAAGGTGTTAAAGGAATTGGTCCAAAAACTGCCAGAACTTTACTTCAAAAATATCGCAATATCGAAAATCTTTATGACCACTTAGATGAACTTCCGAAAACTACCAAAGAAAAATTAGAGAACGATAAAGAGAGTGCATTTTTTAGTAAAAGAATGGCCACAATTGTTTTAGATGTCCCCCTTACCTTAAACCTAGAAAGTTGTAAAACTCACACTTACGACATGACTAAGGTGGAAAATTTCTTTCATGAATTAGAATTCAAAAGTCTCCTGGGTAAACTCGGAAGAGTTGATTATTACTACTCTGACAAACGTCAAAAAGACGATGAAAATCAGCAGAGCTTATTCTAAAATATCACTCTACCTAAAGCCGCTCTTGACCGAATAAATTTTTTATACATCATTTTCTAAAAATACCCCCGTTTATTAAAAAGCGGTTGTAAGAAATTGGCATATCTAGTAAGATCAGAAACACTAAAGGGCTATAAATTTTTTAAATATGGCAAAAGCTAGAATTATCGCAAGTCTTGATATTGGAAGTTCAAAAATAAGAACAGTTGTTGGAGTTCAAGATGCTACATCTACAGTCCCAAACATCATCGGGGTTGGCATTGCTCCATCGACAGGTTTGAGAAAAGGAGCAGTCATAGACGTGGAAGAAACCATTAATAGTATTTCAGCTTCTTTAGAGGATGCCGAAAGAATGGCCGGAGAGCCAATCAATCACGTCTTTTTGGGAATTGGAGGAAATAATATTGAATCTATCAACTCTAAAGGAGTTATTGCCGTTTCTCAGTCTGAAAATGAAATCTCTGAAGACGACGTTGATCGTGTACTCGAAGCCGCTCAAGCGGTTACTATTCCAAGCAATCGTCGTATTCTTAGAATTATTCCAAAAACTTTCACTGTTGATGAACAAAAAGGCATTAAATATCCAGTGGGAATGACTGGAATTAGATTGGAAGTTGAAACCCATATTATTACCGGATTTGAACCGGTCATTAAGAATATTGAGAAATGCGTACTTCAATCTGGAGTTGATATCGATGATGTCATTCCAAGCTGTCTTGCTCCGGCCGAATCAGTTCTTTCAAAGCGTCAGAAAGAGCTTGGAGTAGTCGTAGTGGATATCGGATGTGGTGGCACGGCATTAAGCGTCTTTGAAGATGGAGCAACCCTTTATACAGCGGTTATTCCAGTTGGCGGAGAAAACGTTACCAACGACGTTGCCATCGGATTAAGGACATCCATCGATACTGCTGAAAAAATCAAAATTGAATACGGTAGCGTAATCCCAGAAGATGTTAGCGAACGAGAAACGATTGATCTTTCTCTTATCAGCAAAATCGACACTCATGTTATTTCAAAGAAAAAATTAGTAGAAATTATTCAGGCCAGATATCACGAGATTTTTGTTTTGGTAAAAGATGAATTATCCAAGATTCATCGAGATGGAATGCTTCCTGCCGGAGTTATTTTGACTGGAGCTGGGTCAAAAATTCCAGGAGCGATCGATTTGGCTAGAGAAACATTAAATTTACCCGCTCAAATAGGTTTTCCACAAAATTATGACGGAGTAGTCGATAAAATCGATGATCCGGCATATGCAACGGCAATTGGACTACTCATTTGGGGATCAAGATACGAGGGGCGTCATCATGGTGGCTTCAAAGGCATCAATCTAAAAAAAGGGCTCAGTGGTGTAAAAAATTGGATGAAACATTTATTTCCATAAAACACCTCTGGAATTAGGTTTAACCTTGACAAGTTGTCAACTCATGGGTAATAATAGCCCCCTTACATATAATACTGGCTTAATCCTTCAAGAATAAGCCGCTATTCCTAACCTTATAACAAGTACATCCATGGCTTTACATGATGATAATACGCAGGACTTGAAAAATTTATTCTCTTCTCAAAAAGAGTCTTCCAGCGGTTCTGCTTTTCGTCCTAGATCAACGAGCAGACTAAAGACTCAGGAAGTAATGCCAGAGATTACTCCAGTTGCTAATATTAAGGTTCTTGGAGTCGGCGGTGGTGGATGTAATGCCGTAAATAGAATGATTAAATCTGGAGTTAAGGGAATTGAATTTATTGCTATCAATACAGACGCACAAGCTCTATATCATTCAGAAGCGCCTGTTAAAATTAATATTGGTAAAGCCACAACTCGTGGACTTGGTGCTGGAGCAAATCCAGATATCGGACGTCAATCCGCAGAAGAAAGTGTTGATGAAATTAAAGAGGCAATTGAAGGAAGTGATATGATTTTTATCACTTGTGGACTTGGTGGTGGAACAGGAACAGGTGGAGCCCCAGTAATTGCTGGAGTAGCAAAAGAATTAGGAATATTAACAGTAGCAGTTGTTACCAGACCATTTACTTTTGAAGGAAAAAGAAGATCAACTCACGCTGATGAAGGTTTTGAAAATTTGAGAAACAAGGTAGACGCTTTGATTACAATTCCAAACGACAGAATCCTTTCAATTATCGACAAGAAAACACCAATGAATGATGCTTTCGCTGTCGTAGATGACGTTTTAAGACAAGGTGTCCAAGGTATTGCTGATATCATTACCGTTCACGG
>Ga0172381_10005160_pt1 | contig 13332 bp, 14 predicted proteins | sample Leawel6488metaG_FD_119754 | JGI IMG/M metagenome (GOLD analysis project Ga0172381, IMG submission 119754) | Leachate microbial communities from a municipal landfill in Southern Ontario, Canada - Leachate well 64-88 metaG | ecosystem: Engineered > Solid waste > Landfill > Unclassified | place... | reverse complement strand
TAATAAATATCACCACCAACTTTTACAATACCCCCAATAAGACGTATTTCCTGTGCGCCCCCATTTATACGAAAACTATACTTTTCAGGTGAAAAATACCTATTGATGGTCTTAATGATGTTAGTTGCAAATGTTTTGAAATCAAATGACCAATATTTTTCAGATACATCGACAATAGCTAATACACGATGGTCATACGTTGTTTTAACTGTTAAATTTTTATGGAGAATGTCGAATTTGTCTATTTTACCCAATACATCTTCTTGTATATACGGGTATTCAACTGTTTTCTTTGTCCTCATATTGAATATTTTTAGTGGATACTAATATTATCATCACAAAAATATATCAAATTATTCGAATAAAAAAATATTACAATACTTTTTATTGAGTATAAGAATTAAAAAACCGCTTATTTAGCGGTTTCAGTTACAATTGTAGGAACTATTATAATCATAAAAGAAAATGATGTTATTCATCACAAATATCTTTTAATTTTTCTTTTCGTAAATTTAAAAATAAATTATGAATAACTTTTTTTTCCTGAGTAGTTAAATATTCATTTTGTCTATTTGGGGATTCGTAATTACCAGTAGAAGTAAAATATAAAAGATTATATATGGAACAAATTGCTCCTTTATAACCTTTTATTAAAAATTTATACTGCATCAAACCACCCATCTTCACTCTCTGATATTCATATGGCATAGTTATTTTAATTTTCTTATTTCTTATTTTATTTGTTGTGGTATATTGTTTTAAAACTTTAATTATGTGGCTGACAAAATCCCCCATATCCATATGAAATGCACTATTACAACAATCTCGACAATATTCAGCAATGAATTTCTCGGTTTTATTATTAAATTTACGATTTATTTTAGCCGTATAATAATGCATACCCTTAAAGTATTTATCATCTAAATTCATTCCCAAAAATTTCATTAAGTTTTTTAAATCGTTGAGTTGAAATGCTGTGAAGTGTTCGTTGTTTTATTAAATTGTAAAACTCATTAACTTTATCATCACCAACAATTTCTAATTCATAAATTGGTATCTCAGTATGAACACTGATAATATAATATCTTTCAAATTTCTCTTGTAATGTCATCACTTAAAATGTCTTTAAGTTTTTCCTTTCGTTCTCTTATTTTTTTCTTTTTAGAATATTCTTTAGAGATTTCAAGGAATCTATTAATATCATCTACTTCAGTATCAATATAGTTATTCAGATGTTTCGAATTCATCACCAAATATTTCTTTAAGTTTGTCTTTTCGATGTCCAACTTTTATTTTTCGTTTTGTTTCCTCACTAAATGGTTTCATGGACATTGGATATAACGATTCGAAATCCATTTTCATGATAATCGATTTATATACTTTATCTGGCGGTGGTAAAAGTCTTATTTGACCACCTTTATAATTTTTTGGGTCGAAAAATGCTTTCTTCTTTTTCATTAAATAAAAGTTTTTAACCCTTTCTTAATCATTTGAACGAATGCTTCGGCACTACCTTTCGCATCATCAATTGGGTGGTGTGTGTGACGGGTTTTTCTCAAATATTTAAATCCTTTGAAATATCTCATATTACCAATCATACCTTGGTATACATTATTCAAATTTGTAGAAGTGTGTCCAAATGGATTTTCATTACAATATTCCCAGAAATACCAATCCATCCACTGGAAATCAAAACCATTATTATCAGATAAGAAAAGTGGTCTATCACCTAAGTTTGTTTCTTTAATCCAAGTATAACATTTATCCATAGTTTTTTGGGGGTCTGGAAATTTAAGGTGTTCTTCTCTGGTGAATCCAGATACTTTTAAAGATTCTGGTATCCACAACTCAGATATAGGTGCAGTCTGCCCATAAAAAATTTTATCCAGTTTAAATTCTTTATCTACAAAAACGATACCGAAACATACCATTGAGTGTTTTCCAACTTGGCGACCGTCTGTTTCAACGTCAATAACAAAATAACTCATGAAAATAAAATTATAATTTTTGTAAAGCAAATATAAATAAAAAGGGGGAGTTTTTAGCTCCCCAGTTATTCTTTTTCAAACATTTTCTAACAACTTATAAAAAACTATATTGTAGAAATAAAAATAATCTTCGGATAATTTTCGGGCTGCATAATTTATTTTAGTCTTAGTTTTTCGAGATATATCAATAAGACCTAATCCAGCACCACCCTTTTCAGTATAACCAACATCATTCAGTACATATTTATAGTATTCATGTAATTGTTCTTCGTTTAGTGAATTTATTTTATCAATTTGAAATTTTAATTTTTCAAAATTGACACTATTAATCACATTACCAGTGAATAACATAATACGGCTATCTTGTTTATGTATCGCAAACACTGGTTCAACCTTTTTATCACATGTTATATCATGGTGTTTAATAACATTCTGTAATAATTCAACTGCCACATAATTCAATTTCTTCTTATCCTTAGTTTCATAATCCGATAAAGCATTCTCTATCTCATTATATGGTATGTGGGGGTCAGAAAATAATGCATCATTTTCATAGACGAAAACGCCACCATCAATATGTTCAGTATATAATTCCTTCTTTAAGAATTCCATATGTTTATTGTATTTCACTATTTAATATATTCTTTTTTTCTTATATTCAATATATATTATAATGTTTTAGTTCCTTTTAGATTTTTTACGTAATTGTAATGATAATGTGAACCAAGTTTTATGAATGTATATATTTTATATGTCAATGTTTGATATTATAAGAGAAAAAGCGATGATGTTAATCACCAAAAATATACATTCATTAAGTTGTACCTTTTAACAAACTTTGTACATAAATTAGAATATATTTAAAAAAGATTTATTATTGATGAGAAAACAATTAAAAGAATTTAGAATACTATGTTTTTTACCTGATACATTGAAATATTTAACTGCAACAGATACTATAAATTTTAACGGACAAGATTTAAAAACCTCTTATATTGCACATATCATAAATGAAATGATAACTAAGTATACATTTAATGGTGAATATGTGTTTCCTATCTGGTCAAAAATAATGCAGAGTTTATATGGTAAATTTTATAAAAATTATATCAATTACATAGTTAATACTGGATTCATGCGTGAATTCGAAAAACATAAAATGGGCAATATATCAAAAAGATATATGATGGATTTAAATTTTCTTGCAAACTCTAAAATAAAGAGATATCCATTTTATGATATGTTCCTAAGAAGAAAACTTGATGATAAGAATGCCCATTACAATTTTACGGATTTAAACCAATCATTAATATTAGAATCCGTTAGAATTAAATTAGTTTCTGATTTATATCGTGTTGATATTGATTCTAAAAAAGCATTGGACTATCTCATTGAACTTAAAACCAAAAATATAATAACTGATAATTCTTTTTTAAAAAATCACATATCCATTATGCAATTGATGGAGAGTGATATATTCTATAAATTTGATGGGTTCGGTAGATTCCATTCTAACTTCACCATCCTAAAAAAAGAACTTAGACATCAATTTATTACAATAGATGGTGAAAATATTTGTGAAATTGATATTAAAAATTCTCAACCATTATTCCTCGGTGTACTTATTAATGAAGAATATAATTACAATCCACCAAAAAAGTTACAAGATTATATCGATTTAGTAGAATGCGGTTTGTTGTATGAAGATTTTTTACAGAATTGTGGTGGAAGAATATCCACCAGAGATGAAGTCAAAGTATTTATATTTAAAGTATTATTTGGTAAAAACAATGAATATTTTAAAGAAAATAAGGTGTTCAAATCGATATACCCAGAGGTTTTCGAATTTGTAAAAAATTATAAAAAGAAAACAGGTTCATATAAAAATCTTTCTCATGCTTTGCAGAAAAGAGAAAGTGAATTTATTTATAATAAAGTGGTTAATGAAATATTATTTCGATACCCAGAAATTCATCTTTTTACTGTACACGATTCCATATCATACCCTCTAATATATAAGGAACAGGTTGACGAAATATTTAATAAATATCGAAATCAACTCTTTATTCAGAAAATATCTGAGTCAATTTAAATTTTCTTTGTAATGATATAAATTCGGTTTCCATGAATGAAATAGTTGGAATATTATTAGTGTATTCGAAATAAAAGGCAGTTACCATTTCTTTTCTTATATCTATATTAGTATCACGTAAAATTATAACTGAGGTGATGTGTTTATAACATTCCCATTCATTATTTTTTAAATACCCATACATAGCATATCCATTTTCGTTATGACATGCTATATCATTTTTTCTCGAAGATTTATGTATATTCCGTATATATGAATCTAATTCATTTAAAAAAATACCATATTTAATATCAAAACCTGTACATTTAATGGAATATATGAAATCTCTTAGGTCTGTTAAATTATGACCCAAATTCTTTCCACGACCACTAAATTTTACAAAAACAATTGTATCACCATTAATATTTGGGTTGTCAAATTTCAGATGTGATGTCAATATTGGAAAAATATCATTGAAGTATTTTTTTAATTCACCAAAAGATATAAACGAACCTTGTGTTTCATGAGTTTTTTTAGTAGTAATTCTAATTCTCCAATAAAATTCAACATACTCTCTAAAGTGTTTTCTGTAAGCACTTTCTTCATTAAAATAATAATTTTTTTCTTTATTGATTAATTCATTATTAAAGAATCTCAATATAATGGTATCGTAATACATCATAAAAATTTAATTCAGCTAAAATAATAGAATATTTTTATATAAAAAATTAAATATATAAAAAGAAAAAATTTACTGAATTTTAAATTAATATATACAGTAGAAATAAAATAAAAAATAATTAAAATACTATGCCAATTAGAGATTTAGGTAAGTACAAAAGACCCGGTATATTCATCGAAGAATTTGATAACTCATTAGTTGAGCTTCCAGTACAGGATGTTTTAATCAATCTTGTGCCCGGTTTTTCTCGAAAAGGAACAATAAATAACCCAGTCTATGTCGATAATTCTAACGATTTTGAAAAGATATTTGGAACACTCGATAAACAGTTGGAGAATAAAGGTTCTTTTTTCCATAGAACTGCTTTAAAGATGTTAGAAACTGGCCCGATTTGGGCTTTAAACCTATTAAAAACTGATGCCACTCGTGATAAATTACAATGGAAATCTGTTTCCGTAACCTCACAATATTTTAATGGTTCATTAAATCAATCTCCTTATGAAAGATTTTTTAATCGTCAAGATTTTTGGAAAAGGGATGATGAATCGTTTCTTGATGTTGTAAATGACACAAGTGACGACCTTGAAAGACTATTACATATTACAAACATGGGTGATAAAACCATTACAACATTTATGTTTAAATCCTCAACAAGAGGTTTTGAAGTAACTGCTGAAAACTGGTATGGTGGTCTGATTAATGTTCCAGAATTTATTAACCCAAAAGACCTTATATCAGATTATTTAATTTCTGTTTTGGTTGTTGCTGGTGACTGGACAGATTATAACACATTGAGCGTAGATACTACATACAGTAAATATTTTTCTTCAACTGGTTTGAAAAAAGATAAAGTACAAGATTTTGTAAACAATAGAAACGTTTCAATATTAGCTAATTACGATGTATCTTTAATACCAAACTTCAAAGATAAGAGTGGTAGAGATATGTACATTAAAAATGTAATAAATAACGACACTGATAAAACTGGTTTATTCTGTGCATATAACGAAGATTTATTGTTAGGTGCAGATTATCCAGAAGGTAAGATTGATATCATTGGTAATACCTTAGTTGGTGGAGAACAAACTGAAATTGATTTTCTTTCTTATAAAGAAACTTTAAATGAAGACGTTACTTACCCACAAAAATATCTTGATAGTTCAGGAAATGTTTTTGGTATGGCTAATATAGTAAGTCCTACATCATCTTATAGAACAGATAGTTTTAATAAATGGACTACTTATGATTTTAATTATGCATCAGCTACATCTGGTGTAACTAATCATACTATTAAATTTGACGTTATAACAGCCGATGCTTATTATGTAATCACTGGTTCAAAGATAACATTTACAGGTGTTGGTGGTAATTTATATGATACTTTACTTGACCCACTTACAAACACTGAAGTTAGACGTTATGACCACCTTTATTTAACATCTGATAATACTCAGGTAAATGTTATTAAGGGTTCTGAAATACTTTCTGGTGATACATCTACTCTACCATTTTATAATGTAAACAATGTGGATACTATTCACCTTGGTTATGTTGAAATATTAAATTCGAGTGGTGTGACCACATTAACCTATCATCCAGTAACAGTTGCTGGGTCTGGTTTTGTACCAATTACTACTACTGGTATTGGAAGTGGAACAGCAGGTATTTATGTTTCAGATAGTACTGACCCATTAAATACTGGCGATACCTCAATAACAGTTGAATTTACTGGTACATTAGGTGTTAAAAGTTTAACGAATTATGATGATTTAAGAATCTATAAAATATATGATGACGTTGCTGAAAATATCCAAAGTGGTAAAGCAGTTATAATTTCAACTGCTGTAAACAGATTTAAATATACAATTGGTGCTAATTATCTTATCACTGACTGGTCAACTACTGAAAATGCTAAAATAAAAATTTATGTTGACACAGTAGCTAATTATGTGACTACTGGTAGTTTATTATTATATTTTGTTGATGATGAATTCATATTAGGTAATAATACCAATCAAGCAACTACAAGATATGAAATGTTTACTGGTTCAGATACTATTGGTATTGTAGCTAAATACTCATCATTTTATCAAAATTATGTTGATGGTATTATCAATTCTCTGGATTATTTCGTAGTAAATAACGTAGACCCAGCTATGTTTGGGGTAACTAAAGTTTATATAAGACCATATTTAAGAAATGGTTTACTAACTGTACAATTTGCAGGTTCAAAAGAACCAGATTCAGGTTTAATAACAACAGCAAATTGGTCAACGGCAATGCCAACTGGTTACGGTTCAGAATTAATTATATGGTCAAATAGAGGAAACTATCAACAAACAATTGAGATAGAAGCTTTTACAGGTACTGATTTTTCGAAAATAACTGAAATAAAAATTGATAAAAACCGTTACTCAGAGATAACTATCGGTACTTATTTAGAAGGTTATTATGATGAAAATGATGTTGAAATAGCAGGTGGTTCTGAAATGCCAAGAAAAATGGTAAGAATTATAAAAACAGCTATTGATTCAGTTGATTCAAGTCTTAAAATTCTTTATGCTGATTCTCCTATAAAGGTTGTTGATAATGATTTGTCAGGTACAACTGACTATATGACAACTGCATATCCATCAATTGATGCTTATGTAACAGAATATAAAGGTGTAGCAATACCACCTTTTAGAATTCACCCAGATTCTATACCTAATGGTACTGAAGTTCGTCAGGAAGAAATTCTTTCTGTAATTGGTAAAAATGCTGATACTTCTTTATCTAAAGGATTGATTAATAAAAATAAAATTGTTTGGAGATATTTAATAGATTCATTCGGTCTTGGCTTAGTGGATGGTTCTAAACAAGAATTGATGTCGCTTTGTGGCAAAAAATTAAACTGTTTAGGTTTCCTTAATATGCCATCTGCTCGTATGTTCAGAAAATCTACCAATCCAAGTTTTGTTAATGATGATGGTTCATTGAGTTTAACTTTCGTAAAACAAGGTGGTGATTTGGATAAAAATCCTTCATTCTTATATTCATTCGGCCAAGGTGTTGGTGAATCTTGTGTAGGTTATTTCTTCCCATATGTTAATGATACAACATCTGGTGTTGAAAAATCTTCACCACCTGCTATGTTCGTTGCAACAACATACATGCAGAAACACATCACTTCAACTGCTGGTATTCAGCCTTGGACTATATGTGCAGGTCTAACTAATGGTAAAATATCTGTTGGTGGAACTGAAATGGACTTCACAAATGAAGATTTAGAAGATATGTATGAAATGGGAGCTAACCCAATTATACGTGACATAAGTAATGGATTCTATATTAATTCAGAAAGTACAGCTCAGATGAATCCTGTAACTTCATTAAGTTATATTCATTCAAGAGAAGTATTAATTGAACTTGAAAATTCATTATACAATATGTTATTACGTTACCATTGGAAATTTAATACTCCTACTGTACGTGCCGAGATTAAGTACCGTGCAGATAAGATTTGTAAAGAATTCCTCGATGCTAATGCCTTATATGATTATAGAAATGTAATCGATGATAGCAACAATACAAGAGAAGTTATAGACTCTCAAATGGGTGTTCTTGATACCTTCGTTGAAATCGTAAAAGGTCTTGGAATAATTGTTAATAACATAACAATTCTTAGTACAGGCCAAATTTCTTCTGGCGGTTTCAATGCTGCATAGTGTTTTAATAATAAAAAAATTGAAAAGGGTTCAGAAATGAACCCTTTTTATTTTATAAAAACGTCAAAAAATGAAAATAAATAAAAAATATATAATGTTACTAACGATTTCTAAAAATTGATTTTTAATATTAATATATACTATTAAATAAAAAATAATGAGATAAACATGCCTCTACCACATTTTACAAACGTTCAAAGCCATGTAGCTAATTTTGAACCTATACATAAGTCATTATATGAAGTTGACATAATTTTGCCAGCTCCAATTTCTGATTTGCACCCAAACGCAACCAGTTTACTTTTGGAGAATACGATTTCAATAAATTTCCCAAAATATCCAAAATTGGCTAAACAGGAACAGAGATTTAAATATTCAACAAGATTGTTTACAATGATGCCAGATTCTACATCTATCGATGATTTGGCTGTTAAATTCAATCTTAATCAAAACGACCAGAAACAAATATTCAATTTTAGAATGATGAAAGACTGGTACGACCTTGCATGGAATAACGAGGATGGTTCAGTATCTTATAAGAAAAATATGATAGGAGATATCATCATATATCTTCATGATAAAGAAGGCGCAGTTATAAGAAGGGTAACCTGTCACAATGCAATGTTAAACAGTTTCGAAGGCATGGAAGATGTTCAATGGTCTGATGTTTCTGCAATCATGGAACTAACCGCACATTTTTATGTCGATTATTGGGAAGATTTTTATTATTAACAAATAATTTATTATCAATAAGTTACAAAAACTTCAATTTTTAATTGAAGTTTTTCTTTTTATATTAATATGTAATAAATTATAGAAAAAATTGGATAAAATATTATAATATATAAAGATATAATTTCTAATAAATTAATATTGTTTAAAAACAAAACGTTTTGTATGAATTAACAGGTATAATGAAAGTTTTTTCATTAGACCCACATTGATATAATATATAATTATACAATTAAAAAATAATTTGTTTATAATGCCAAAGAAAGATGAGAATGAACAAATGGAATACCTTGATGGTTTCTTACAAGATACTGCAAAGGATATAAAAGAAATTAAGGACACTATTAAACAGCAACCAATTTCTAATTCCACATTAAATTTTATTAATGTTCCTATTGATATTTTACCAGCAGGTTCATTTTATAAAAAAGGAACTCAAATTAAGATACGTTCAGCAAACGTTTCTGAGGTTCAGGCATATAGTGTGGTCGATGAAAAAAACTACATTGATATAACTGAAAAAATGAACGAAATGTTATCAGCTTGTGTTAGATATATACATGCTAATGGCACAATTGGGTCATATAAAAATATAAAAGATGGTGATAGAATATTTTTAATCTTTATGATTAAAGAATTAACATTTCAAAGAGGCAACACACTGGCGAAAGACCATGTATGTGAACACTGTAAACACGAATTTAAAATTTCATTTCGTGCCACTCCGAGTGATGCTATGCCAAGAACATTTGTTAATTTCGAAAGACCGAAAGATATAGAAAAGTTTTATGATTCTAATGAAAAATGTTATGTATTAAATATTAATAACAGCCAGTGGAAAATTGCACCGCCAACTATTGGTATACAAGAGATATTTTATAATAACATAAAAACAAAAGTTGGTGACCAGAAAACACCGAATATTTCTCTTTTAAAAATTCTACCATATCTATTATATGATAGAGATAAAATTACCGATGAGGGAATAGAAGCTAAAGAAAAAGAATTTAAATCTATGGATATGGAAACATTCCAAATTTTAAATCAATTTGTAGATAAAATGAAATTCGGTATTGAAAAACTAAAAACGGTATGTCCAAATTGTAGCCAAGAGGTCTACGCACCGATGAACTTTCAAAGGTACGGAGCTGCGAGTCTTTTCGTTATTCCAGATTTCCTTGATGACTTTATTGCGAAATAAGTTTGAGTTCATGGTTCAGACCCATCAACCAACAACAGTAATAGACACTTGGTCATATTGGGAATATGAAGAATATGTCAAATTATTAAATGAAAAGAATAAAAAAGAAGAAGAAGATTATAAAAAACAGAATGAAGATGCTGATAGAATGAAACAATCAAGTAGTATTGGCAACTTCTCGATTCCAAAAATGCCCAATTTTAATTATCCTAAATTTTAAAACCACCTTATGGTGGTTTTTTTATAGCTAAAAGTGCCATATATGATACTTTTTTTTATTTAAAACCCATACTTATATAATATCATATGATAGTATCATATATGGCACTATTCTTTATGATTATATTCTGTTCCTTTTTTAATTTTTAAACCTTTCATTTTTTAATATATAAAGAAAAATATTATGAATCAATGTTAAATAAAGAAATACATTTTTATGATTTAGATAATACCCTGTGGAATATTATTGGTAAGGTGTGGATTATATCAAAAAACAATCCAAACAAACCGCTTCTTAAAATAAGTTTCCTTGAATATTTGAATATTAAAAATAAAATGTATATAAATGATAAAATTGAAATTGAATATAATGATTCAACGTATTGGATACCACAGTCTATGTTAGACCGTATTCAAAAAAGAAAAAATATAGACCCAGATTTATTGGGTATATCTAAACGTGAATTATTTGACCCCAATTATATTAAAAAAATCAATTTCAATTTGAAGAATATTCTTCATTTAAAAGATAAAAAGGTAGATATAGGAATTCTGACAGGTAGAATGAATCAGGAGAATGAACAAGAATATCTTAATTTATTACGTGAAAAACTAAAACAACTTAATTTGAATTTAACTAAAATATATTATGTTGGAGAATTCTTACATAATAGTAGTGATAAACGAGCATTTGAAAAAATGAAAGTATTACTTGAACATTTGATAGGCGTTAAAATCTTAGGTGATAAATTTGTTCCCATAAAACAAGACTGGTATGAAAACGTTTATTTTTATGATGATGAAGTTCAGAATATATATTCAGCTAATAATATTCAGGAATATTTTGAAAATTACATGAAAAACACTGATGACGAAACTTTTAAATATATTATAGAAAGAATAAAAAATAATGATTTAACATTAATAACAAATCTAATAAGTGGTAATGAAATGAATATGTTTGAAACTAAAAAAATTATTATAACAGAACCTGTAAAATATCCTATAAAAGTTGAAAGTTTAGAAATTAAAAAATTTAAAGAGTTTTAATGGCTGGTAGTAGTTCATATAGTACTGGTGTTCCAGTTGAAATTTCCCCAACACTAACAATTAAATTTCCAGTGGATAAATTGGTAGATGAATTTGTTGCAAATATGTATGATATACCTGTTGATTTTAATAAAGAAAGTAAAACTACTATACAAAAACGTCTTTATGAAGAAAATCATATTCCAACGGTCGATGAACCTGGTATTAGCACACTGATAGATGCTTTTATTAGATTAATTATCAAAGCTATCGGTACATTCGCTCAACAAGTATTTACTATAACAGATTTAGTAAAAAGATTAAAATTAGCATTAAAAAATCCAACAGATAAAAGTAATGCATCTTATATCAGTTCCATACCAAATAAGATAAAAGAACTTATGAAAGAAGCAACCCAAATCTTTTCTGACACTGCAAATTGGATTATTAAAAAATTTTTAGGTGCTTTGGGTAAAATTAATATTCCAATACCAGCATTTTCATTTGATATATTAGGATTTGAACTTAAAGTTCCAAAAATAGATAATAAAGGTTTGATTAAAGCTAAATTTACTATACCAGCCAAAGAAAATAGTGAAATTTCTTCTTTACAGATTCAAATAAAAACCGAAAAACTAAAAGGCAGTAAAGATAAAACGAAATTAAATGAATTAAACCAAAAATTAGATGCAAAAATACAAAGTAATCCAATAGCTGCTTTTACAGATTCTATAAAAAAATTAATAATAGGTATTATAAAATTTCCAATAGATTTTTTATTTGGTTTATTTAAACAATTGATTGATACATTAACTGGTATATTATCTTTCGATTTTAGTGGATTTGATAAATTAATAAAAATGATGAAACCAAGTGTAGATAGTGTAAAAAAACTAATTGTAGGGGTATTAGATACTATTATAACAGGGTTTTCTAAACTATATGATAATGTAACCAAAAAATTTGGAAAAGGTAAAAAAGATAAAAAAAAGAAAGAAGATATAAATGAACATTTGAGAAAAAATGGGTTGGGTATAATGGGTTGGTCGGATACCGAAGAAAATACTAAAAAATTAAATAAATTGATAGCCTTTTTTAATTTAGCCTCGAATGTTACGGATGCATTCTCTCAATTATTTTTATCATTAGTCATTGAATTGTTTAATTATGCTTTAGACCCAGTTGGTATAAAAGTCGGATAATAATAATTTATATATAATTTAAAATAAAAATATAAAATGAAATATCTTAAAACCTTTGAAACTTATAATATTACTACTGATGAAGATATTACAAATGAGGGGTTACTTGGCTCATTGAAAGGTTTCCTTGGAAAGTTATTTCAGAATATTAATAAGATTTTTACAGAACAGGGTGATAAAGTTATCAAAGAAATAGAGGCTAAAAAGAATCCGAAAGATGTATTCAACACTATGAAAGGGTTCTTAGATGTAAATAAACAAACATTTACTACCGAAATGAACAATTCTGCCTCACTAAATAAAGTGAGAGATGCTGTTTATTCTAATGTAGTATTATTAGATGCATCATTCAAGGCAGCTTCAACTAAATTAAATAACAATAAAGTATCATTCGAACAAATATTTGGTAATGAAACCCCGAAAGAATTTCAAAAAATATTTAGTCAAAAAGATGAAAAAAATAAACAGGAAATGGTTGTATCTTTTTCAAATTCAATGGTG
>Ga0172381_10005158_pt1 | contig 13334 bp, 12 predicted proteins | sample Leawel6488metaG_FD_119754 | JGI IMG/M metagenome (GOLD analysis project Ga0172381, IMG submission 119754) | Leachate microbial communities from a municipal landfill in Southern Ontario, Canada - Leachate well 64-88 metaG | ecosystem: Engineered > Solid waste > Landfill > Unclassified | place... | reverse complement strand
GCGGCAGCCGGATTAACCGCCGCCCAAGCTCTAAACAAAGGTTATGAGATTATCGTTGGCGAAGCGGAATCAGTAAACAGACACCCGGGATCGATGCCTGGAGGTGCTCCGATGAAAGTCAAGTTAATCTTTGAAAGCGGCGATGGGGTCTTACTTGGCGGTCAAATCTATGGTGCTTTGAGTGGCGGCGAACTGATCAATGCCATCAGTGCTTTTGTCACCAAAAGAATGACGGCTGAGGAAATTGCCACATTCCAAGCGGGAACTCATCCTGCTCTGACTGCTTCACCGATTGCTTATCAGCTTGTCAATGCTGCGGAAAGCGCCGTTGTCAAAAACATGAACAGAAACAAATAACAACGTTAATAGAAGAGATCAATGTCGCCAAGGCGGCATTTTTCTTTTTCAATAATAATGTTTACCCACTTTATGGCATTATCATCTTGAAAAAGGTATAATCATCTTTGGATGATGGAGGAATTTGAATATGCAGAAGCGAATCATCGAGACTCAGCCATTGCTGAATGATAAGGGCATGCTTGCAAATCCAGGCTACGCGACTTACCCTGTGTTTGTTTATGACCGCAACCAGATCAAAGCCTCAGTTTGGCGTATCAAGGAATGGGATTACTACTGCGCCATAAACGACAATTACGGTTTTTCTTGTGTGATTGCCGACCTTGGCTATAGTGCCATGATCACTGCCACATTCTTGGATTTTCAAACTGGTGTGAGCTATAAAAAAACAAAACTGCTCTGGTTTGTGTTTGGGAAATTGCGCTTGCCCTCGTCATCTGCTGAAGGAAATGTGGCATATCATGGGAGCGGCTTTGATTTTGATTTTATTAGAAATGAAAATGAACGAATACTAGATATTCGGATTAAGAACTTCTATGAAGAGACAAACTTGGAGTGCAATTTGAAACTCCTGGATTTGAAAGATGATTCGCTGGTAATTGCAACTCCTTGGAAAGATAAACCGCTTGCTTTCTATTATAACCAAAAAATCAACTGTATTCCGACAGAAGGTGTTGTTAAATTTCGGGGAAAGGAATACAAATTTTCAGCAACAAAGGACTTCTCGGTACTCGATTGGGGCCGCGGCGTCTGGACCTACAAAAACACCTGGTTTTGGTGCAGCCTTTCCGGTGTCGTTGGCGGAAAACGGTTTGGCATGAACCTTGGTTATGGCTTTGGCGATACGACTGCCGCAACCGAAAACATGATCTTCTACGACGGCTTCGCTCACAAACTTGACCAAGTCGAATTCCATATCCAAGAACCCGATTTTTTGAAACCTTGGTTGTTTAACGACAATGAAGGTCGCCTCAAGATGGAAATGAAACCATTGCTTGATCGGCAGGACACAATGAATTTGGGAATCATCAAGAATCTGGGACACCAGGTCTTTGGCAAAATGTCGGGATATTTTATCCTAGACGACGGTCTCAAGATCGAATTCAAGGATGTAATCGGATTTGCCGAGAAAATAACGAATCACTATTAGGAGGCTAAAATGACTGACAAGGAGATTTATGAACTTTTGCTTAGTGAAGAAACGCTTGACAACATTGAGTTGACCGATGACGATGGCAAAATCTTTGAACTTGAACAGCTCGGAATCATTCCTTTGCACGGAGTGGTGTATGCAATCATGAATCTTGTAAAGATTGAGGGCGTTGAAGTCAAGGAAGAGGATCAAGGATTAGTGATGCTCGAACTTGACTACGATGAAGAAAGCGATGAGTACTTTGTTTCAACAATCGAAGATGACGATCTCTTCGATGAGGTATTGAGCGAGTTTGAAAAGTTGCCTGAATCAAAGAAGTAAGAGCGGGCTGTTTCTTTCTTTCACGTTTTGTGGTATCATATCAGTATCATCCCATTGAATTGATAAGGAGGATTTGGAGTTACGATGAATATTTATTATTGCAAGCACTGTAAAAGGATTTGTTATACCTATCCCGTTGACAGCACCTTGGTCTGTTGTGGAGACGAGATGACGTTGTTACAGCCAAAGATGAGTGAACAAGGCAACGAAAAACACCTTCCGGTCGTCGAAAGGATCGCCCCGAATCGCATTCAGGTCATGATTGGCAGCGTAACTCATCCCATGCTGCCGGAGCATTTCATCCAGTGGGTATTCATTGCTCAAGAGACTTCATACCAGATCAAGACCTTCCTTCCTGGAGAAGAACCCAAAGCAACATTTTACATCAATCCCAAAGAAGACATCAAAGTTTATGAGTTTTGCAACATCCATGGGCTATGGATGACAGAAGTCAGGAAATAGCGACAAATGATCAAGAAAATTGGATCCTCGGATTCAATTTTTTTACTCTTGTAGAAAAACTGTTCATTTTAGTGTAAAATACTATTCAAGGAGTGAGATCATGTCGATACTTGAAGCAATCAAATACTTAATTTTAGGGCTGGTGCAAGGTGTTACCGAAGTCTTGCCGATATCTTCTAGCGGACACGTTGAATTGATGAAAGAGATTATCGGAATCGATGCCAGCGAAGGACTACTTTTTCTTGTCTTGGTTAATACCGGATCGCTAGTAACGCTAATCTTCATTTTTCGGAAAAAGATCATCAATCTAATAAGGGATTTTGTGCTCTTCATTTTCAAAAAAGCAAGCCGGGAAAAAACTAGGCCAAACTTTGACTTTGGCTTAAAACTGATCATTGCCAGCATACCTGCCGCAATTGTGGGATTGTTTTTTCAGGATATCTTTGATAATATGCTTCTTGAATACGGCACTTTGATTTCCGGAGTTGGTCTTCTTTTTACGGGAACCGTCCTGATTTTCATCAACTATAATCGTTTCCGCAATGGATACACCGATCTTAATTTTATCGATTGCATCATGATGGGAATCGCGCAATCGGTCGCTCTTTTTCCGGGAATATCGCGATCAGGTATGACAACTGGGACCGGAATCAAACGCGGCGTCGGCGTGAAAACGGCGTTAGAGTTTTCGTTCATGATGTACATCCCGATATCAATCGGAGCTCTTTTGCTACAAGTTATCGAAGGGTTGAAGGATGGGTTTCAAGTGCCTTCCGTTTATCATTATAATTATTATGCTCTTGCTTTTGTGGGTGCTGTTTTTGCAACTTTTATCGCTTTCAAACTGGTGTTTCACATCTTTCAAAGAGGAAGACTCAATTACTTTGGGTTTTATTGCTTGGCGATCGGTGTGTTATCAATCGCCCTTTTCATTGTCTAAGATTTGAGTTTTATGGTATTATAGGTTAAAATAGATAGGCTTCCAGTTATCGAGATTACAGGAGGGAATAACTGATGGATGAGATCAACAAAGAAGAACTAGTAGTTGAAGAGGGAATAACCTTACAAGACCTTCTTCGTATTGTCTGGAACAATATTATTTTGATTGGTTTGGTCACTTTATGGGTTACCGTTATCGGCATTGTTTATACATTTGTGATCGTATCGCCGAAATATACGGCCGAGACCGCTGTCATGGTTCAAGTAAATTGGTCGGAGTCCGGTACCAGCGAGCAATCTGCTATCAGCATTGCTAACGCGCTCATGACCACATACAAGGATTTTGTTGTATCCGAGTTGGTTCTTGACAGTGTAATTGAAGATGTGGATGCGATCGCTGGCGTCAACGCCAAACAACTCGAAAAAATGATCTCAATTTCAAGCACCACCGGCGCTTACATGATTTATGTATCGGTAGAGCACCCTTCTCCTGCGATCGCTCAGGAAATTGCTAACAAGATCGTTGAAAATTCGATCGCGATCGCGGACGACGAAGAACAAGGATTTTTGTTCCTGCAAAACAAACTGAAATTAGTGTACCCCGCCAAATTGCCGACAGTTCCCAGTTCTCCCAATAAAGTCTTAAATGTGATCATCAGCGCCTTGATCGGCGGCATTCTTTCCTTGGGGATTGTCTTTCTAAAAGAACTCTTCAACAACAAGTTCTTAACTAAAGAGGATCTTGAAAAACACTTGAACTTACGGGTTATCGCAACTGTGCCCGGAACGATCAAGGAAAGAAAGCTGGTGGAATAGATGGAATTCTTCGAATATCGCAACGTTGTTATCGAAACGCCCAATTCCGCCGAGGCGGAAGCCTACCGCAAGTTAGAACTTAATATCAAAATGATGTCAATCGATAAGGAAACGCAAATAATCCAGTGTACATCACCTACACCCGAGGATGGCAAGACAACAACCTCGATCAATTTGGCAGCCGTCTACGCCGAAAAAAAGAAAAAGGTCATTATTCTTGATTTTGATATGCGTCGCCCCAAGATCCATCGCGCTTTTCATAAACCCAACGATAAGGGATTCTATGATTACATCAATGAGGATGTATCGTGGCGCGAACTCGTTATTCATGATGAGAGCAATATTGATTTGCTATTGACAGGAAGACATATTTCGTTTCCGCATATCGTTCTTGAATCACATAAAACGAAAGACCTGATCAATGAACTGAGAACCGAGTATGATTATATCATTATTGACTCACCCCCCGTTTTGTCGGTAACAGATGCTATTATTATCAGTTCATTCTCAGATGGTGTCGTTTATGTCGTTGCCTATAAAAAAACCAAAAAAGAAGATGCTAAACAAGGCTTGATTCAACTGCAGAAAAATAATGCCCGCGTTCTCGGAAGTGTTTTTGCCAACGTGGATGTTCGCAAAAACAGAAGCGGTTATTACGGGTATTATTATTGATTTGACAAGTTATTTCGGAGATCTTGTATGATCGATATCCATTCTCATGCATTACCTTTTGTCGATGACGGAGCTTCGTCGATGGAAGAAGCCTTGAAAATGATTGAAAAAGAAAGCGCGTGCGGAGTGACAGATTTGTTTTTGACTCCGCATTATATGCGTTACCATAATTATTTGGCCACTCCCGAAAGAATCAGGGAGGTTTTTGGTGACTTGATCAGTGAAGTCCAGAAAAGAAGTATCGATATCAATCTTTACTTGGGAAATGAGATTTACTACACTATTGAAGTAGTCGATCTTCTTCGAAAAAACAAGATTTTGAGAATGGGAAAAACCAATATGGTTTTGGTGGAGTTTGCCGTTGACGATGATCAAGAGACTATCGCTGAAGCTGTGCATAATTTGGTTGCGATAAAATGCGTGCCCATTATTGCTCACGTCGAGCGATATAAGAAAATGCGTGATTATAAATGCTGCTTAATTCTTAAGCGCATGGGAGCTTTGATTCAAGTCAACGCGGCGACAATTCTCGGATATTACGGTAAGCCCCTTCAAAAGCGCGTTTTTGCTTTGATCAAGAAAAGAAACGTTGATTTTGTAGCTTCGGATATCCACGATGAGCATGGCGTTTGTTTGAAAGCGGCGAGGGATTTGGTCTTGCACAAGTTTGGCAGGCAAATAGCAGATAGTATATTTGACAACAGAATTATCCTTGGTTGATTTTAGTTATCTGCTAATCTTATTCTCGACATCACAAAAAAGACATAATAGATAGTTATACTTACTGTGAGAACTCAACGGATAGATATTATCACTTCTCCCCCTATGAATGATTTTTCCGAATATGAGTTTTCATCCGGCGCGGACTTAGGTCTGCGCCGCCCCTTGTTTGTTACGGCAAAAGCCGATTTAAATAGAATAATAAGGCTGGACTAAGTCTTTTATTTTTCCGGAAAGAGTGATGAAATTATGAAGAATATTTATGTTTTGGTTGCGGATGATGAATATCGGATACGCAAGCTTCTCTCTGAATTTCTCGTTCGTGAGGGCTACAAAGTAATTGAGGCTGCCGACGGAGAAGAAACAATTGACATCTTGTTTAACGCCAAAACAAAAGTTGATTTGGTGATTCTTGATGTGATGATGCCCAAGTATGATGGCTGGTTTGTCCTTGAGAGAATTCGCGAGTTCTCGACAGTTCCCGTAGTGATGTTGACGGCAAGAAGCGATGAAGGAGACCAATTGAGAGGTTTCAAGCTAGGTGCTGACGATTACGTTACAAAACCATTCTCACCCAGCGTTCTTATGGCTCGAATCAATAAGATTCTAAAAAAGGATCGTAGTGATAACGACGATATTTTATTTGGCGCGATCAGAATGTCCTTGAAATCGAGAGAAGTATTCATTGAAGATGAAAAGATCGAACTGACACCGAAAGAATTCGAGTTGTTAAGGTATTTTATCGAAAACAAAGGTATTGCGCTTTCGCGTGATAAGATTTTGAATGCGGTTTGGAATTATGACTACTTTGGAGACCTGCGGACAGTCGATACCCACATCAAGCAATTGCGTTCAAAGCTTGGACATTATTCATATTACATATCCACGGTTAGGAGCATCGGGTATCGTTTAGATATTGAAAATGAAAACCTCGATTAGAAGCAAATTATTTCTGTTCGCATACGGTACGGTTTTGTTTCTCATTGTGGGAATCATCGTTTTGAACAATACCTTTTTGGAACGATATTACCTTCGAAGCAGACAACGCTCACTCGTCGAGGCGTTCACGGAAATCAAAGAGGTTGATGTTGCAGATTCGGAATTTCAAAGTGTAATATTTGAAATCGAAGAAGATCATAGCATCAATATCCACATTGTCCTGGAGAATATACCTCAGGATCCGGAAGCGCCACTGATCTATCAATGGATATATGGCGGTCAGCGACCTCATGATGATCATTTGTTTGAAGCAATTATCAACGAGTACAAGCTTCAAGAAGCTGGATTGTCCGAGAATCAGGTTGAACCAATTAGAATCGATGACCCTGATTATCGCGGATATATGATGCAAATCGAATCACCGCAGGATCAAAGTAGTTCTGATCAAGCTAGCACTTTCAGTTTCTGTGTTGCTACAACAGCCATAGACCAAGCGACGTATTACTATATTTTGATGATCACGATCGCGTCTGTCAAAGAAAACATCGCCATATTTAACACCTTTACAATTATTGTCGGGTTCGTTTTTATGATTGTATCGGGTCTTGCGATGTATTTTATCAGTTATAACTTTACCAATCCAATTCTACAAATGACCAATATCGCTAAGAACATTGCCAATCTCGATTTTAAGGACAAAGTTGCTATAAAAGCCGACGATGAACTCGGTGACCTTGGTCTCAGTATCAACCAAATGAGCCAACAACTTGAGACATCGATCGAAGAACTGAAAGCTGCCAACGTGAAGTTATCAAAGGATTTGCAGCTCAAGGATAAAGTCGATGCGATGCGAAAGGAGTTTATCGCTAGCGCCTCTCATGAACTAAAGACCCCGCTTGCTCTTGTTATGGGATATTGTGAGGCATTGAAACTTCCCGGTCTCGACAAGGCAACAGCTGAAGACTATTTGTCAATTATTATGGATGAATCAAACCGAATGAACAAACTTGTGATGTCGATGCTTGAAATATCTCAACTTGAGAGTGGTATTATGAATATCCAAAATCGCCAATTTCACATTCGGGACTTAATTGAAGAAACAATAAAAATGTTTTCCATCATGTTCGATGAAAAGCAAATTGAGGTTTTGACAACGATTGAAGATGTCGAGGTCAATGTTGATTATGATCATATTCAGACGGTCTTGTCAAACTTTATCGCCAATGCGATCCATCACGTTGATGAACACAAAAAAATAAAAATCTCCGCAAACGTTGAAAGTGATAAATCCCTTAAAGTGGCCGTTTACAACTCCGGTATGCAGATTCCTGATGTCGAGAAAGAACGAATCTGGGAAAGCTTCTACAAGCTTGATAAAGCAAGAACAAGAAGCTATGGCGGGCAAGGACTCGGACTAAGTATCTCTAAGACAATATTGGAGAATTTGGGGTTGAAGTATGGAGTTATCAATCATATTGACGGAGTGGAGTTCTTTTTTTCCATCAGGGTCTGATTTGTTTTTTATAAGCCGGATTTGATTCGGCTTTTTTATTGGTTATTCGCAACTTTTAGATATTACATTGTTATCGCATATGCTTGTATTTATTTATGGCTTATGATAAAATCGTTTTATCATGATGAGATGATATGGGGGACAAGTATGAAAAGAGGAAAAGGGCTTTCGATTGGCGAGCACATCAAAAGCATCAGGATCTTTCAATTCATGTTTGTGGATGCCGTTGGTATTGCCATCACGTATTTGTTGGCAATCCTCGTTCTCAAATTCTCTGGTGTTACTGGATTTGATGTCAAAACCGCTCTGATAATTCTCCCGATTGTCATTGTCTTCAAAATTGTCGCTTTCTATTTCATGAACTTATATAAAATTATATTGGATAATGTCGGCTTGGATGAGGTAATCCAGATTTTTCTTGCGGTTCTCGCCACCAACGCCGTCGTTGCCATTGTTTTTTTGATTATTCCCAATCTTGAGTTTATCCCCGAACTACATTTTATTTATACAACCGTTTTTGAGGCCTTGATTCTTTCATTCCCCAGACTACTCAAACGGTTCTTAAATGTTATGTTCCTAAAAAAATATAAAATTGGTGGCAAAAGAACGTTGTTGGTCGGTGCTGGAGCCGGTGGCAAACTTGTTCTAAATGAAGTCAGATCCAATCCCCAATTGTTAAACGTTCCTGTTGCTTTCGTGGACGATGATCCGCTGAAAATCGGTAAACTGATGTCAGGATACAAGATCTATGGCCCAATCGAGGAAATACCCAAACTTATCGATTCTCTCGCAATCGAAGAAGTCATCATTGCGATTGCCAATATTGACTCGGCAAGGTTTCAGGAAATCATTAGGATCATTGCCCAGAAACCTGTTAAGATCAAAAGACTTCCAAAGTTCAAAGATTTGAAAAAGGATGTTCCAAAATCATTGCTCGAGGTCAATGTCGAGGACTTGTTGTCTAGGGATGTCATTGAACTCGATGACGAGGGAATTCGCCAATTTATAACCGGAAAACGGATTCTTGTGACTGGAGCCGGCGGCTCAATCGGCTCGGAACTGGTTCGACAAATAGTCGAGTTTGAACCAGCGGAATTATTGCTTCTTGATATCTATGAAAACAACGTTTATGATTTACAAATGGAACTGAAGTACAATATGTCTCTTCCCGAATCTAGAAAAGTGCCTTACCGAGTCATCATCGGGTCAGTGTACAATTATGAGCGAATGGAATCTGTGTTTTCAAGTTTCAAACCGCAACTGATCTTTCACGCAGCAGCCTACAAACACGTTCCTTTGATGGAAGATTCGGCTGTTGAGGCAGTTAGGACAAATATCATCGGAACCTATAATCTCTGTAAACTGGCAGATAAGTACAACGTAGCTAAGATGATACTCGTTTCGAGCGACAAAGCAGTTAGACCAACAAACGTCATGGGAGCTACCAAGCGCTTTGCGGAAATGATTATGCAGCATTTTGCCTCGGTCTCCGAAACCAAATACTGTGCCGTTAGATTTGGTAACGTTCTTGGTAGCAACGGTTCGGTCGTGCCCCTGTTCAAAAAGCAGATCGAACACGGTGGGCCCGTTACCGTCACCGACAGAAACATTATCCGTTACTTTATGACCATACCAGAAGCGGTCGGTCTCATTCTTCAAGCCGCGACCTTCGCTGATGGCGGCGAGATCTTCATTTTAGATATGGGCGAACCAGTCAGGATCATCGATCTAGCGGAAAAGATGATCATGTTGGCGGGCTATCGACCCTATATTGACATTGATATTCAGATTACCGGGCTCAGGCCAGGAGAAAAATTATTTGAGGAATTGTTGTTAGATGGCGATGGTAACAATATCAAAACCGCCAACAAGAAAATATTCATTGATTCTTTGAAAGGCGACAAGGAATTGGAAGCAGAAATCAAACTGATATCCGATACCTTTGAAAAACTTGAGAATCAAGAAATCAAAGAACTTGTTCAACAATTCGTCCCGACTTATCAGCCAAAGCAATAACTACCATTAAAGCATACATTGATGTTAATGGACCGTTTCGAACGAAATGTCCGCTAACATCTTTTTTTTGTGCCAAGACCATCATATTTATGAATTTCAATAGGCTAGATATGCGGGTAGGCTTTATCTGTTATCATGTGTGTGTTACAATAATATCGGATATATGGTCTGTTCAATCAGAACCAAACGGAAATTGTTCCATAGGAGGTGACACGATGTTTTCATTAGCGGTTGGCAGCAAAATCAAACTGGAAATCAGGAAGCAAGGAATCAACGGCGAAGGTATCGGTTACTTCAACAAACTCGCTATCTTTGTTCCCGGAGCGATTCTAAAAGAAGTTGTGTTATGCGAAATCATCGAACTCAAAGAACGATATGCAATAGCTAAAATCGATGAAATCGAACGTGTCTCCACCAAAAGAAAAGAACCGCCATGCAAGTTTTATGAGCAGTGTGGCGGCTGCCAAATGCAACATATCGAGTACAAAGAACAACTCAAGATCAAACAAAGTATCTTGCACCAATCGCTGGCGCGTTATACCGATGTCGATCTAAGGCAGACTGATATTCATAGAACAATCGGGATGGATGATACATATCATTATCGTAACAAGGCGCAGATGCCATTCAAACAAACCAATTTTGGCTTGGCGCTCGGTTTGTTTCGCCCGGACACCAACAACTTTGTCTATGTAGATGATTGTCTTGTTCAGGATGAGATGGTTAACAGAATCAACAGCGAGGCTTTGTCGATCTTAAGAAAGCACCAGCTGAAAGCCGTAGACGGCGATTCGGATAACGGTATACTGTACAATCTTGTAGTAAGATACCTAGCCTCTACCAAAAGCGCAAGCGTCACGCTTGTCGTAAGCAAATATGATCCATTGTTGGAGCTGGTTGGCAAAGATCTTATGAAGCGTAACAACGCTATCAAATCGGTTACATACAGCATAAACAAAAAAAGCAATCCGCTCGTCTTTGGGGCGTCAGTAGAATTGATTGCCGGAGATAAGCACATTTATGACAAATTCAATGATTACAAGATTCAAATATCTCCGGACGCCTTCCATCAACTTAACTCAACGCAAATGCAGATCTTGTATGAGGAAATCATGAAAGCCGCCGATCTCAAAGGCGGTGAAACTGTAATTGATTGCTACTCCGGAATCGGGATAACCTCGATGCTTTTCGCTGCCAAAGCTAAACAGGTTATCGGTATTGACTATTCTAAACCGTCTGTAGCGGATGCGATTGCCAATGTTGCCAACAACCAGTTAGAAAATGTCAAATTTATCTGTAAACACGTTGAAAGCGCCTTGCCGGAAATCGTTGGGGGTTCTCATAAAGCGGATTTGATTCTCCTTGATCCACCGCGGATGGGACTTGACGATAAAGTCATCAATGCGCTTCTAAAGAACAAAGCAGCCAAACTTATCTATGTTTCCTGCAACCCCTCGACACTCGCAAAGAATCTCAAATTGCTTTTGAATGAGTATCGAATCGGGTATATTCAGCCAATTGACATGTTTCCCCATACGGCAAGCGTTGAAAGTGTAACCTTGTTGTTGGCAAAATAATAAGTAACTCAATAGTGCATCTTTTATTGTTGTTCTTGAGTCCTTCATGAAAGGCAGTGGGTCAATTGAAAATAGCAAAATGGTTGATTGAAGGAGATCCAGCAATCAAGACATTAGTTCAAAAAACCTTGCTGGACATTACGATTCATTCAACTGCCTCCGGCTTGATTAAGCGTTATCTTGATCTATACGATACAACAAAAAAGCAATGGGGAGAAGGCGTATATTCTCCTAAATGGTACTCAACACATTATACTTTGCTTGAACTCAGGAAGTTGTTGATTGACCCTCGAGAGCCAATCTATCAGGAAGCAGTCCGCAGGCTGATGGAGCTGATGTGGTATAATAAGGGAAAGGTCGCAAAAACGCGATATCAAGACACGTGCATCGTCGGAATGATGCTGAATATGCTTGCATATGGGAATGTTAATGATTACCGAATCGAAGAGATGATCGACCATCTTTTGGAACATCAGTTTCCCGATGGCGGATGGAACTGTGCTTGGGAAAGGAAACCCTATCCTTCGCATAGTTCGATCCATACAACACTTTCCGTGATTGAGGGATTATGGGAATATGAAAAAAACGGATATCGTCATCGACTGTCTGAAGTAAGGAACGCCAGAACTAATGGCGAAGAATACTTATTGCGAAAAAAGTTATATCTTCGCGAAACGACAAATACACCAATTATTAACGGTATTACCGTTTGCCATTATCCGCAAAGATGGAAGTACGATATCTACAAAGCCCTTGAGTATTTCGCGGATTCAAAACATCCATTTGACTTGAGAATGCAGCCGGCACTCGAAATTGTCTGTCAAAAGATCCAAAAAGGCATTATGCCGGCCGGACCGACATATCCGGGCAAAATCCACTTTTCGATTTCCACCGCCGACAAGCAGCGATTAACGACTTATACAGCATTGAAAATAATCAAAGAGTATAAGCCCGAACAATACCTTCAGTATCTCGAGACTGAAATCTAATTTCATACCACATTCTTATAAGGAGACTTAGATGAAAACCGACCTCGAAATCGCTCAAGAAAACAAGATGGAACCAATTGAGAGCATCGCAAAGAAACTTAACATTGCTCTTGATGATCTTGAACATTATGGTAAGTACAAAGCCAAGGTCGCAATCAGCGACAGTAATTATAGCAAACGTCATAATAGCAAACTGATTTTGGTTACGGCGATTACACCCACACCGGCAGGAGAGGGTAAATCGACAACCACAATCGGGTTGGGAGATGCCATCAACAAGCTTGGCCACCTGACGACAGTTTGCATTCGCGAACCATCACTCGGACCGGTTATGGGCATCAAGGGAGGAGCGGCTGGCGGCGGCTACGCTCAAGTTGTGCCTATGGAAGATATCAATCTCCATTTCACCGGCGATATCCATGCAATCACTGCCGCCAATAACTTGATCAGCGCTGTTATCGACAATCATCTGTTTCAAGGGAACGAGCTTGGAATCAACAAAGACAAGATAGTCTGGAAGCGGGCAATGGACATGAACGACCGTTCGCTCAGGAAAATCGAAGTCGGTCTTTCAAGCAAAAGAGAAACACCGCGTTCAGACGGGTTTGACATTTCCGTTGCTTCAGAAGTAATGGCAGTACTTTGCCTGTCAAAGAACATTGACCAGTTAAAAATGAGATTAGCACGGATGATTGTCGCATACGATCATAACGATCAGCCAATAACCGTTGGCGATCTAAAGGTTCAAGGTGCGGCGACAATGCTTCTAAAAGATGCCATCAAACCGAATCTCGTTCAAACGCTGGAACATAATCCGGTTTTGATCCATGGTGGACCTTTTGCCAATATCGCCCATGGCT
>Ga0172381_10005157_pt1 | contig 13335 bp, 12 predicted proteins | sample Leawel6488metaG_FD_119754 | JGI IMG/M metagenome (GOLD analysis project Ga0172381, IMG submission 119754) | Leachate microbial communities from a municipal landfill in Southern Ontario, Canada - Leachate well 64-88 metaG | ecosystem: Engineered > Solid waste > Landfill > Unclassified | place... | reverse complement strand
CGAGACGTACTCCGAAAGGAGAGCGGTCAACTCAGCCTCGGCGTCGATGGAGTGATAGGCGTTCAAGTCCTGAGCGAGCTCAGGAGTCCAAACGGCCTTCAACTTACGGGTCTTGGCGACGATAGCCTCACTCTTGAGCTCCAAGTTGACCTCGGGGATACCGATGTCAGCGTTGAGCCCCTGCGGGGCGATTGGGGTGCCACGATCTTCGAAGTCACCACGAGTGGCGTCAGTCGGTTGAACGTGGTAGGCCACACTAACAGTTGACGGAACTGCCGAGGCGGACACGACGAACGTAACGGTGTTACCGGTCGTGCGGGTGAATGCCGGGTAGAAGTCAACGATTCCGGAACCGGAAACCGTGAAGGCGCGGACGCCGTTATGATCGAAGGTGGTTCCCAGATCGACGGTTACCAGCTTGATCTGATTATCCACGACCGACGCTGAAAGCTCCGGAGTGAAGTTGGCGTCGATCCATGAACCAGATGCAGCGGTCGTAGAAGAACCCGTCACGATCTGATCATTGAGTGTATAACCGAAACGTCCCTGACCATAGAGACCATTGACAGCCGAATCGGTGGAACCGAGCTTGGTGCCGGTGCCGCCGAAGAGCGACTGGTTGACGAACGGCGGCTTTCCAGCTTGATCGGAACCGTACTTGAAGTCGAGATAGAACACGAGACCGGACGGAAGGTTCATCGGTTGAACCGAAACGAACTCCTTGGCCGCGATCTCCGCGAACACACGACGGACGAGTGGTAGGGCGACGCCGGCCCACTGTTCAGAGTTGGCGGAGGTGCCCGTACGGGTCGCCTCATCGATCAACTGCTTGGCCTGATTTTCGAGAAGGATCGACATGTGGGACTTTTCCATGTCGGTCTTGATACCTTCGAGAAGGCCGGTCTTATCCCATTTCGTGACGAGGCCACGGGTCTGAGCCATGAGCTGAGCCATCGGATTCAACGTCTCGTTGAGTAGTGATTTAACATTTGACATATACTTAATTCTCCTTTAGAGAGGTTTGATTGTGTTTGCTTACTTCTTGGTGATGCCGGCGAGTTTCTGGAAACGGGACGCCATCTCGGCGCCTTCCGTGAGAACTACCGACTTACTCGGTTTGGTTGATGCGACAACCTTGGAAGCCAAACCTTCGGTGATTGCCTTGACGGCTCGCTTCACAACCGGCTTTGCGGCCGGTGTAGCTACCTTCTTGGCACCGAAATTAAGGGATTCGGCCAAAGTCGTGTACACGATCTTCGCTTCACGAACCGATTTCGTGAGGTCGAAGGATTCGATAACTTTGATCTTCTGCTCCTTCGTCAAGCCTGCCGCCTTGAAGAGGCGATTCGTATATAGCAGCTTGGCGTTTAGGAGATTTACTTCATTGATGCGGGACCGCAAAAACTCTACGGCCTTGCGGTATTCTAGGAGTTCCGCCTTCAAATTCTTGTTTTCCTTGAGGAAGTCCGGCTTGTTGTCGTCCTTCTCATCGTCTTCGTCGTCCTTGTCCTCGTCTTCTGCGAGGAGCTCATCGAGGTCGATCTCTTCATCGGCGCCGGCTGCGGGAGCAACTTCTTCCACGGGAACAACTTCTTCTGGTTCCGGCGATGTAACATCATCGGTAACCGCGTTCACTTCAGATTCGAGTTCCTTGAGGATTTCGTCGAGTGATTGGTCACTGATCTCATCATCGTTCTCTTCGAGAACCTTGCCGGTCTGATCCTTATCAGCCTTGCCTGGTCCAGCGGAGAACTCCTTGGATGCGCCTTGCGGATCGTCACTGATAGATGCGACATCACGCTTGATGGTGTTCTTACTTCCGGTCTTTTCTTTTGGCTCGCCGGCGGTGACGTTCTTGTCAGCCTTGCCTGGTCCAGCGGAGAACTCCTTGGATGCGCCTTGCGGATCGTCGGTCTTAACGCCGGTGGTTGTCTTCTTGTAGTCGGCATCATCGGACTCGGTCAACTCATCGGTCTGATCAACGGGATCGGGATGACCAGCGCCGAGGGAAAGCTCATCGATCTCTTCGTCACCGTCAACGGGCGCGATTTCGGGAGCTCCGACTGCAACATCGTCCTCGGGTGCCGGAGCGGCATCGTCTAGCGGAAGATCGGCTTCAGGAGCAATATCAGCTGCTGGAGCGACATCCCCCTCAGTAGAAGGTTCAATTGGTGCCTCATCGGCCGATGCAGCGTCGAAGGCGGGATCAGCGACGGGGACCTCATCGGTCACAGGCTCGTCTTCTCCCTCAACCTCTTGCTGCAACTTGGTAGCCAGCATTGACTGAAGCTTCGGTGCGAATGCTTCCTCAAGGGCGGCTTTTGCGTTGGCCAATGCAGTTGCCCTAACGGCTTTAGCATCGGCAATAGCTTGCTTTAATAGTTCAGATGACATATATAACTTTTCCTTTGTATTGGTTCTGAAACTATTAAAGTTCCAATGAAGTGGGAATATATCGGATCAAATAATGATCCATTTTTACATAAATAGTGATAATTTGATTGATTTCTCAAAAAATCGAAATTAAGATAATAGTTATACGTTAAAGACGTACATGAGCAAGCATATGAAATCAAAAAAATGTAAAATGTGTGGCGCTGAGTTTTATAGTGAAAATGCAAAAAAAATGTTTTGCTCCAAAGACTGCGTATCTACGTATAAATCATCGCCGGAATATAAAGCCAATCTTGTTGCAAAACAGAAAGCAACATTTCTAAAAAAGTATGGCGTGGATAATCCAGCCAAGTCGGATACCGTTAAGAAAAAGACGGCTGATACTGTACTAAAAAAGTATGGCGCGATATCACCCACACTAAATCCAGCGGTTCGGAAAAAGCAAATTGATACATGCCGGGAACGATACGGAGCGGACACGCCCCTCCAAAGCGAGTCCGTATTGCATACAATACATGAATCCATTCTGAAAAATTTAGGAGTTGATACACCATTCGCATCGGCTGAAATACAATGCCGTGCAAATAATACAAAATTGCAACGGTATGATGATGCATTCTATAACAACAACGATAAACGAAAACGTACGTGTATGGAAAAATATGGAGTTGATAATCCATCCACACTGGAATCCGTGAAGGCGACGGCGAGAGCCACATGCCAAAAAAAGTATGGTGCCAGCAGTTCGATGGGAAATCTAACCATTAAAGCAAAAGCTATCGATACTATTCGGAAAAATTATGGTGTGGATAATCCCATGCAGTCGGCTGAAATACGTGGGCGTGTTATACAAACTAACCGTGATCGTTATGGGGTAGATTACGCAATACAATCGGAATCGTCGCAACTAAAGCGAATGCAAACATGCAGAGAAACATATTACAATGAACTGCAATCTAGGTTTTCGGACATTGTGGAGTTGCAGTTTTCCAAAGACGAGTACGTGGGCGGAATAGATTGGTCTAAAAAATATCCATTTAAGTGTGTGAAATGCAATACATGCTTCGATGATACCGTAGTTAGTAGTCATATACCTAGATGCCCCAAATGCTATCCACTGCACACCGGAACATCCAAAATCGAAGGCCAGCTGCACGACTTGATTAAACAACTATACGCCGGTCCAATAATTCATCGTGATAAATCGGTAATTGGGAAATTGGAAGTCGATTTTTACCTGCCCGAAAAGAACTTGGCAATCGAACTGAATGGATTGTATTGGCATTCCGAGATTTCCGGTAAAAAGAACAAACGATACCATATAAACAAAACTGAAAAATGCGAAGTTGCTGGTGTTCATCTTATTCACATTTTCGAGGATGAGTTCATATCAAAACGTCAGATCGTCGAGCGAAAGCTCGCGTACTTACTTGGAAATGATGCATCGAAAAAAATATACGCCAGAAAATGTACAATCTCGGAAATATCAGCCACTGAATCCAACGACTTTTTAATCCGATATCACATGCAGGGAAAAGATAAAAGCTCCGTACGGTTTGGTGCATATTTTAAGGGAGAACTTGTATCCGTTATGACGTTTGGGCCCCGGCGACGAGCATTGGGTTTTCATAAATCCGACCAAAATCAATACGAAATGTATCGTTTTTGCATCAAGGGAAGTGTTGTCGGAATATTGGGAAAACTTCTCAACGCATTCATCCTAAAATACAATCCAACTAATATAATTACGTATGCTGATCGGCGATATAGCTCGATGTTAAAACTGGGATATGAGGCGGTTGGATTTAAGGTCATCAAAACAACAGAACCAAACTACTGGTACACGAAAGACTACACCAATCGAGAGTATAGATACAAGTATCGAAAATCAGAAATAAAAAAACTACTACCAATATTTGATGCGAATTCCACTGAGTGGCAGAATATGAAAAATAACGGGTTTGACCGTATTTGGGATTGTGGAAGTGTTAGGTTGGAATGGACCAATAGTGTTGCGGCATAAAAAGGCCGAGTACAATGACTCGGCCGATAAAATGCAACGGATAATTATCCGATCAATTGGTCAATTCTTTGCATTTGGCCGTTCCACACGATCTCCTTCAGTCGGTAGATCATTTATGTTAAAATATCTCTGGAGCACATTTCCGGCATCCTCGAAAATAGCTTCCATTCGTTGCTGAATGATAGTTCCTTCGCGTGCCAACTTCGCGAACTCTGCGGAATGCCGTTTGAGTTCCTTGACATTCCGTCCGACCGTGTTCTTGTCGAACCAGTCTTCGGTCTCGTTCATCGTGAACCGTTCGGCCGCATCCGAAATATTTCCAAGCGTCTCGGCAATCTCCATCAGATTGTGTTGACGGCGAAGATGCTGGCCATATTCATTGTAACGGCCGATCATTTCGAGTGCGGATTTCTTCTCTTCGGTCGTCCATTCCTTTTGTCTGGAAGCCATCGGGCCGAAGCCCTCGATCAATGCTTTGAGTTTGAGTGGTGTTGCCATAAAATTATCCTTCTGTTGGTTCCTGCTTACCCGAGGCTGACAAGCTCTTTACCGAGTCAAGAAACTCAACCATTCCGGGAATGTTCTTATAGGGAATCATGTCATCCGAGAAGGTTTGGAAGTCCTCTGGATTGGTGATCTTGAGTTTGTTCACGAACTCACCGGCAAGCGCGTCCATTGAATTCGTTTGAAACGCGTGGTCAACCAACTTACCCAACAAGAAACTTACGCCGGATGGTGAGTTCAGCTTCACATACGCGTTCTGTTCAAGTTCCTGCTCGGCCTGATCCTTCTCAGCCTTTGCCTTTTCGAGCTCGGCCTTTGCCTTCTCGGCATCTTCCTTGGCGGAGTCAACATCTTCTCCGCCGTCTTCAGCTGGAGCTTCGGTGTCTGATACGGCCGGTTTTTTATCCGTCGGATTACGTGGAGTAGGTGTCTCCGCTCGTGGAGCTTCAGTTGCCTTTGCTTCCGGTGTCTTATCATCCATTGGAAGATCGGGCGACTCGTCAGGCGTTTCCTCATCCGCCGCCGGCGCGGCTTCGTTTAGCTTACGCTTGCGAGATTCGGTTACCACACCCCAATTGATGTTGAGTCGACCTTGGCTGGTGCGGCCGCTGATGTCTTTGAGGATTTGTTGAAGAATTGGATTTGGTGTTGCCATGTTGTGTATAAATATGAGTGTTATCGTGGAAATCTGATCTTTTTTCCGTTGATGATCAACGTTAGGCTGTAGTGCTCTCGTAGAGTGAAGGTTGTTCTCTTACCCGTCTTGGGATTGACGACCTCGAACTCGGACTCGTACGGGTCGCCAACCTCGCCGGCACCCATGTGATAGACCATCTTGACTTCCAGACCGTTTTTCTTGAGAGCGTTTTCCACTTGTTCCTCACGAGCCGCGAACTGATCGTCACGTGGGTTATAACTACCTTCAGGAAGCGTTTCCATTGTTCCTACGTCGGAGAGCACGTCCGACTCGCCTACCTTGGTGAAGTGCTTGATTTTCTCACGTGGCATTGATGCCTTGATCTTTGCAGCACCAGTTCCCGGCTGGGGGTTTCCAAGGGCTGCACGAAATAGATTGGCTTGTTTTTCGGAGCTGGCGGGCATTTGAGTTCCTCACTGAATATCAAGATGTGCCCACGTCGGCGGCGTCCCCCGTCCTTGTGGTCCCTGAACTCGTGATTGCTGTTGTTGAGCTTTCTTGATAGCTGTAATGATGTCTGCCGCTGGCACTGTCTGTTCCCAGGCTTTCGGTCCCTCGCATCCAACTACCCAGTTGGAAATCGTCTCAGCTTCCTTCAGCGACGTTTCACCAAGGCCCGATGGGGAACCGTTCTTCGCAACACCGGCGCGGAAGGCGGCCAGAACAGCTGCGTTGATATCGTCTTCGTCGCTTGGGCGTCCCGCTAGAGTGTCATCGTAGAGCTTGCGAACCAGTGGTTTCACACTGGGATCGGAAAGGACGTTATGGTCATCCGAAATAGTCTCGGTAATGACTTCTTTTATGAGCCGTTTGAGTTCAGATTTCTTCATTTAGCGAATCTCCGAGAGGATGTCCCGCATGATATTCTCAACTTGCAGATATTTGTCGAGTTCTTTACGGTCAGCGACGATTGGTTGATTTACGCCCTCCTTGATGACACCTTCGGTCAGGTTCATGTAGGCTCCACGTGTGGATGGACTCGACACGAGGTCAAAGCAGAGAAGCTCAAAATCTTCCTGAACCTCGACGGTGTTCTCGTCCATCTGGCGAACCGACCCGAGACCGCGGCTTGAGATGCCTAGACGAACGTTGTTCTTGATAAGCTCACGGGCGATGTTGCCGGACGGTGTTGTCAGAATCTCAATAGTTCCGACGAGGTCGTTGCCATTCCACGCGATCTCACACACATTGTGCGATACGTTTTTTAGGTTGATGACGGAGGAATCTGGATGATCCAACTCGCCGAGGGCACGACGCTCCTTGATGACTTCCTCATACTTCTTGGCCTCACGTTGTAAAACAGGCATCGGATAGATGCGACCGTTGAAGTTCTTCTGACCGGCACGTTGCAACACACCACGAACGCGCAGAGGAGAGTTTGGATTTGCGGCCCGAGCCTCCGACAAAACTTGTGGGGTGATCTCGAATGGAATGTAATCTACGAGGAGTTGTTTGCTCATTTTGATGAAAGGGTGTTCGGGCCTCCAGCGGAGATGCCCATGTTTTGTGGAGCCGTCATTCCGGTGGTCATGCGAGGCCCCCCGGGAGATGACGATCCCTGTCCCGAAACAGGCGCCTCAGACTTTTGGCCAGATGCTTGCCGTTGAGCGGGGGCGGAGACCGAGGAATCGCTGATGACCTTGATCTTGAAGGCTGTGTTGACGTAGTAGTCCTTGCCGTCCTTATCCTTCAAAATGATGTAGTATTCATCCTTGAGATACGAGATGGATACAGCCTTCACGTCGATGGTGTAGTCTTGTTCGGCCTGGCCCATTGCACCCTTGGATGCTCGAATAGTGACCTTCTTCTTACCGACGTTCTTGGTCAAGGTTGCTTCCAACTGCTTCTTGGCGGCTTCCGTCTGCTTGTCGATGGTTCGTTCGAAGTTCTGGAAGTCAGCGAGGACGTCGTAAAACTTCGCGGACGGCTGAGGCGCCGGCTGAGTGCCTCCGATTGGGGCATCTTCCTTTAGGATTTGACTGACAATTTTGCGTAGGTCCATAAAAGTTATTTACTCAATCGAGACACTCGACGAGCGATCTCCTTGAGTCGAGTGTGAATTTTTGATACATCAACAGCGGTTCTTTTCCAGAGTCGATCATTTGTCGTACCGGATTCCACTTTCAGACGTTCACAGAGACCAACCAAGAACTCGACCTCACGAAGCATTGAGTGTGCTTCCTTGATGCCGTATGAAACCTTGGCATGCGTTTTCATCACGTCACTGTCTCGGTAGTTGAGATATCGGCTACGAGCTTCTTCCAATGACCGACGAACCAAGAGTTCTTCATCTGTCTTATCGTCATCAATCTCCGCTTCGCCGACGACCTTGCCGCCAGGCATAGAGTCGGCAGCGATCTTCTTCTTACGTGCAGAGTCTCCCTTCCCCTGAAAAGCAAACGGTGTCTGATAGCCGGCGACTGCGCCAGTACCAGTCATCTCATCGAGGACTTCATCGATAATCTCATGGAGAATGGAATGGAGTTCGGTTTGCTTCATGTCAGGTTCTTGAGCTCCTTGATCAGTTCATAAGCCAACATGAGAGCCATAATCTGATTCTCTTTGACCAATGTTCCCTTTGAGATGTTGCCTATCTGTGTAATTGTTTCCTCAAGCTTGATGCGAACTACATCACTACCAGCAACCTTGGACTTCAGTTCCATCAACTGCTGTTTGACGACCGGTATTTCCTGATTGATGTACTGACGGAGTGAATTGGTGTTGCTGATATTATTGATGTATTCACGAATCAACACCTTCTGCTTGCCATCCAATCCGGCGTACTTCTCGTTGAATGAGTCGACCAACAACTTATATGCCAACAACCGCACTTCTTCATTCTGTTGTTGATACACCTTGATAAGATCACGTTTCTCATTCTCGGAAATTAGACGGGTCGGCGATGTCTTTGATGCCATGTGTTCGACGATGCAGCTGCGAGCCCTGAACAGATCGCGTGGGTCGCAAATCACCTCATTGACCGACTCCTCGAAAATCTTGTATACCGATGCGAGAAGCTTGTAGTTTGGAATGTTTCCCTTCAGAAAATCATCGATTGGATACTGATCCTTGATTTCCTTAATGAGTTCATACTTCTGCTGATTGAGCAATTTCTCCGACAACTTTTTTCGGGTACGGATAACCGACTCGACCAATCGGTCGGCCGAGGTGTCATCCTTGACCTTTTCTTCAACAACGACCCGATATAGTCGGTTCTCCTTCCCCAACTCCGTTGATTCCGAGAAGTATTTCCGTAGAATGCTGTTGGCTTTAGAGTCATCTGACCCGTTGAGAATATCTGCGGTCACTTGACGAACTAATAGTTCGAACAAGATGCCGGTATTACGATACTTAGAGTGGCTCAGTTTCTTCATCGATGATTATAAATATGTTGCAGAGTCGGAAAAGATGTAAATTATTGACAGGTCTCGTCATTGCTTAAAACGTTTGACTCGTCCAGCATCGACTTAGATTCCGTGATGACGCGTTTTCCATTTTTTATCTGCATCCGTGCAGCAAGTGCCTTTTTGATATTTTTGAGGTCTTCCACCATAGCACGTGGCGAGATAAGCATTCGTTCATTCACTCGTAGTGGATTTGCCAGTTTGTTGGTTTTGATGGGTCGATCACGTTCCTTACGGTGAATTTCTTTAGTTCCAAGCGGATCTTCGCCGAACGGATAATCGGCTGAATCTTTTAGACCGGTTTGATCCCGTTCCTTGACCTCATCTACTACACTGCCTGATGCTGGCTGATCGATTTCCTTGAGTTCAGGTAGTTCAGGAAGGTCTTCGCTCGCACCACCTTCATCGGCGGCCATATCTGGAAGACCCTCGGAATCGGCACCACCGATGTCGTTAGGTGCGCCGTCGGCGCCAACCGATTGATTACTCATCTTGGGATCATTACCTTCGGATGTGATCTGCTCAAACCTCCATTGCTCCTTACGGTCGGCCACCATCTCAGTGCTCATTTCCGAGACGTCATCTTCTGACATGTTCCAGAGTTTTGTATAAAGCCACTTCTTTGAGAAGCAGTTGGACTCCATCATATCTTTGGCGAGATTTACTTTATCCTGCCAAATCTGTATCTTCTCCTGCTCGAACACGGTGGAAGGATTACTCAACTCCAACTCAAAATCAACGAGTGAAGCATCCTTGTATCCCTGAACGTATAGATGAACGATTGCAATCTTCGTGAGCTCCGACACGATGATACGTTGCATGCGTCCGATGGTACGAGCGAATCGTACGTCTTCTGCCGCCAGCGTGGCCTTACCAGACAACCCCTCCTCATAGCCTAAAAAGGCCTTCGGAATCTTTAGCGCGGCCATCATCTTGTTACGTAGATATTCAATATCGTCCGTTCCGGTAAACTCCATTCCGGGAAGTGTATCAACACTCGTGCCACTATCTCCACCACGGACCGGCAGGAAGAAGTCTTCGGTCATGTTGTTCAGATTAAATCGGAGATTGTAGTCACCCGTTCTCTCGTCAATATATGGAACCTTCTTGAGTTTCGACATCATCTTCTCCATGAAACCGTCGATTTCGCTTGGAGGAATGTTGCCGACATCAACCTTAAAAATACGCTTTTCAGGAGCTCGCATGATGCGGTGAATCAACATGGCATCTTCCATCAAACTCAACTGCTTCCAAATACGTCGTGCCGGCTCGATCATTGACTTTCCGTATGGTAGGAAGTTGCTATCTGATAATAGACGGAAGTGTGCGATCTCGAAGTTTTCGTATTCCTGCCCGCCGCCCAACCCATCGTGCTGATACTTCACGTAGTTGAGGTTGTTCGGATCGGAGCCTTCGACGCGTGTAATCTCATACGCGGAAACGGGATGAACCATATACACACCATACTCGGGAGAGATTTCCAACCGTAGGAAGAAGTCGCCGTATTTTGACATGTTTCTGACCCACGACCATAGATTGAACTCAATGTTCAGAATGTCGTAGAAAAGGTTCTCCAATATCTTTTTGATTTGCTCGTTTTCGGACTTGATAGTCAGAACGTATCCAAACTCACTCGGCACAAGGCACTCATCGGCGTAGATGTCCAACGCCGAGGCGATGATCGGGTCCATATCCATGATGTCATAATCACGGAACAGCTCCAGACGGGCCGCCGCGTAAGCCATTGACATATCACGGTTGTGAAGATTGTAAGTAGAACTGCGAAGTCGGTTGTAACGATCACGCAAGCTATTACGGTCCGTTGCGAGTTGTACCTCATCGGTATCAACAATTTTCAATTTCTTCCCACCCACATTTCGGACAATTACGTCCGTTGAGAACATTCGCTTCAGTTTTTCAAATAATGATTGATCGGACATAAAATTTAATCAATGTAAGACCAGATGTATCCACGGTAACTTTTTCGGTCGTGGGTTTTTTGCATCTGCGCCGCACGTTGTAGAACTCGGATTGTAACTCCAAACCATCGGGTTTTTATGGGCATCGCACTTCCGATATACCGTTTTGAATTTACGGTATTCTGAATGCAATAAATGAAGAACGCGCCCATACTCATATATATACGGTACCGTGATATAAATATCGCCACGTCACTATTTTCAGCGAATGAGCCAGCTGAGGTCTTCCGATATGTTGGTACCGATGTTCATTTTCCACGGATCGGCGTTGATTCCATATGGATTTGTTCGGCCACTTGACAATATCGGCATTTGGTCTTTCTTCACATCGGCAGAGTTTCCGCCCATCTTTGATAATATAGTTTTCGTAATAGAGTCGCTGTCGGCCCGAAGTCGGAGTGCCGTATCACGTATCCACGCACCGATACCCACCGACATAACCAAATCGTCGTTGTATCCCGTCATCGCTTCCGCCTTGATCGTCGTTCCCGTGTTCTTCCAAACAAATACCATCAACTCGGCCATCAGCCGTTCAGAGTGGAGTATCAACGACTTTTCTCTGATATAGCTTTCCAGTTTGGAAATGATGAGTGGTCGTGACTTGTGTGTTGTCGTAAATCCCGGGACTAACTTTCGATCTTGCGCGTTAAGTTTATTAGTAGATTGCTGCTCGGCGTCTACGTATAGCAAATCCATGTGACTATAGAAAAGATTTGGGTAGCCGATGTCGATGAGCTCTTGTATAACCGCCCAACCCATATTGTTGTTCTCCACGACAACCAATCCCATATTGTACTCCGTACCAATCGCGGCAATCATACGGCCAAACTCCTTCGTAGGGAGGTGACCCTTGTATTCGGCCACTTGCTCCAACGATTCGACGTCAATGATCTGAATCGCAGAGAAGTCCGTGGAATCTCCACGCCCAACGTCACAGGCGAGCAGATATGATCTACCAGCGGTCGGATACTTCCAAATCCAATACCCACGGTCGATGCCACGTTTCTCAATCGGATTACATACCATTTCACCGTTTTTGGAATACCACTCCAACAACGGAATATCAACAACGGTATTACCAGATGTGGAGAACTCGCAATCGCATTCTTGAGCGGCGCCCTTTAGACCCAACAACTTCGTCTGCTCGTCACGCCATGTTTGATCACGTTCCGGATGCAGGTGCCACGGAAGGTTGATCATGTTGAAGTCGTTCTGTCCCTCGACTGCCTCGTTCCACTTTTGATGGAAGAAGTTTCCTACACCGTTTGGCGTCGAGAGGATGATGGCCTTACCACCGGTTGACAACGTGTTCTGCGCCGACAACCAAATCTCTTCTACACCGTCGATGAACGCCGCCTCGTCAATGATGAGGAGAGACAACGCCGATGAACGACCTGAGGTTCCAGCGGAGGACACCGCCTTGATTTGCGAACCGTTGGACAGTCGAAGCGACAACTGATTGTCGGTGACCTCTTTGACCTTCAACCACGATGGTAGGTTGTCGTTGGCGAACCGCACCTTCGTGACGATCTGCTTTGACGTTTCCTGTGTGATGGACAAGCACATGATTTCCTTGTCCTCGTGGAAAATCATCAACCACAACGAGTATGCCGCCACAAGGGTTGTGATACCCATCTGACGTGATTTTAGAACGATGTTCTTACGGTGCTTTCCAAAGTCAGCGACCGCCTTATCTTGGAACGGATACGTCAAGAACGGAATCGTACCACGGATAGGGTGCTGAATCTTGACGTACTTCCGCATGAAGTACACCGGGTCTTTAGCACACTTGCTGTACTCGACTCGGATGACTTGTCGGTAGTCCTGCGTCTTGTCGGCCATAATCAACCGTTCAACGTGGCCGAGATTTCCTTTTCGACCTTCTTCAACTCATCCTCAGTTTCGCGGATCGCTTTGAGACATGCAACGAAGTCCTTACGTATGTTCTTGAGAAGATCATCACGGGCATCGTTCTCCCACCGTTCAACGAATCCGTTGGAGTTCACGTACGTCAGCTCCTTATGCTCCTTGGTGAAGTCAAACGCTTCACGGAGTTTGGTCCGAATGTCCAACAGATACGTGCGTTGGTTGTTGAGAATCTTCTTCCGTTCGTAGAGCACGTACTGGCCCTTTATACGAAGATCCGTCTCCTCCTTGATCAAACAGTCGAAGCACTTTCCAGTTTTGTTGAAAAACTTCCGGTCATGACGGGAGCCCCATCTGATTTCGCATCCACAATCCGAACAACGGTCGTCGAACTCCGCGCGAACGATGTCGATAACTTTGGTGACGCGAACAGGACCATTCTCCTTTTGTTCCCACTCACGGCCGCGT
>Ga0172381_10005156_pt1 | contig 13335 bp, 13 predicted proteins | sample Leawel6488metaG_FD_119754 | JGI IMG/M metagenome (GOLD analysis project Ga0172381, IMG submission 119754) | Leachate microbial communities from a municipal landfill in Southern Ontario, Canada - Leachate well 64-88 metaG | ecosystem: Engineered > Solid waste > Landfill > Unclassified | place... | reverse complement strand
CCGCTCGCCAATGCTCCGGTCTCTTTTGAGCAGACGAGCCATGAATTTTTGTTCGGTTGCGGCGCCGGAGATGCCGTCGCGGTCGCCAATCCCAAGGGAGATGCCCGAGCAGACGCCATCGCAAAAGATCGCTTCGAAAAATGGCTGAAGATATTCAACTATGGAACGACCCACTTCTATTGGGAGTTGTTTGAGCCGAGGCGCGGCGAGCCGATGACCGATGTTTTAATGCGAGGGGCTCGTCTCTTACGCGACCGGGGCATTCCCGTCAAGGGTCATCCCCTGTGCTGGCATACCCTTGCGCCGAAGTGGCTTCTTAACATGTCTGAGGACGAGATTCTCCGGGAGCTTCTCGCGCGTATCGAACGCGACGTGACCGCATTTCGGGGGACCATCGATATTTGGGATGTCATCAACGAGGTCGTCATCATGCCGGTATTCGATAAATATGATAACGGCATCACCCGGCTCTGCAAAAAAATAGGCCGATTCGGCATCGTCGATCAAGTATTCAAGAAAGCACACGAGTGCAATCCCGGTGCCACACTGCTCCTTAATGATTTCAACACCTCGCAGGCCTTTGAGATATTGATCGAAGGCTTGTTGGATAAGGGGGTTCCGATCGACGTGATCGGCATCCAGTCCCATCAGCACCAAGGTTATTGGGGACGCGAAAAACTGGAAGAAGTCCTCCTGCGCTTCGAGCGATTCGGTCTGCCGATTCACTTTACCGAAAACACCTTTGTTTCCGGTGAGCTGATGCCGCCGGATATTGAGGATCTGAACGATTATGTCGTCGATAAATGGCCTTCGACACCCGAATTTGAACAGCGTCAGGCGGATAATATTCGTGAAATGTATTCCGTTCTGTTCGCTCACCCGCTCGTTCAGGGAATCACCCAGTGGGATTTTACGGACGGGGGCTGGCTCGGCGCGCCTTCGGGCATTGTCCGCTCGGACGGGACAGTCAAGCCCGCATATGATATGCTGGACCGACTGATCAACCGCGATTGGCATACATCGGTTTTGACTCAGACCAACAGTGAAGGAATTGTGGGCATTGAAGGATTTCGGGGCGAATACAACGTATCCGGTAAAAATCTATCGGGACGCTTTACCCTCGGAGCCGGAGAACTTTTGCCGGTAATCCTCACTCGTGACATCCGGTGATAACATAACGGAGATACAACAATGAATATTTTCAGCTACAACAGCCCATTCGGTCGCTTCATGATGCGCTTGGTCGACGTGATTTTTCTTAGCCTATTGACCCTTATTTGCTGTCTGCCGATCGTTACCATCGGCGCGGCATTTTCGGCGCTGTTTTATGTCTTACTCAAGATCGTTCGTGGTACCGACGCCGGAATTGCCCGGGACTACTTCAAGGGATTCAAGGATAATTTCTTTAAGGGCACCATCCTCTGGGGGTTCATGGCCGTTATCATCGCGTTGATGTATATGGATTTCTACCTTTTATCACAGGTCGCGATGGACTATTCCGATCTTGTGCGAATTCTTCTTTTGCTTATGAGCGTTCTTTTTCTGATGGTCGGAAGCTACATCTTTCCGATGCAGGCTCAATTCGAGAATACCGTCTGGGGTACGATAAAGAAATCATTTCTTGTTTGCATCATGAATCTTCCCAAAAGCTTCCTCCTTCTTTTGATCATGGCATCTCCGATCGTTCTTTTGTTGTTTTTCCCGGAAACGATATACTTTTTACCTTTTCTTTGTATCGCCGCGATCCCCTACCTTCAGACGCAAATACTTGTCCCCGTTTTTGACAAATATATGCCCGCCGACCCCGCTGATGAATCATCCGGAGACTCCAAATGAATCGTCAAAAAGAGACCTCACCGATCAAGAACGTGTTGTCCGGTACGGGCAGTCTGGCGAAGCGTATGGTTCTTCGTGTGACCCAAGCCCTGGACAACTTAAAACTTCGTAATAAGATGATCCTCCTTTGCGTCATTTGTGTTCTCCTTCCGATCGCGGCTACCAATACCATATTTTTTTCCATGATGAATTCGGCCGAAAAAGAAAGGCAGCAGAACGAGATCTATAACACGCTAAGGTCAGTCGAGGGTACCTTGGACAATATGATCGAATATATGACCGGAGCGGCGGCCAACCTCTACACCACCAAAGATCTCTACACGTTTTTAGACAAGGAGTATAAAAGCGGATATGATTACCTGATCGCGTATAAAGCCAATTCCGCGTTATTTCGCAAAGTCACTTTCGGCAATAACACATACATCTCCAGCGCACAGATTTATTGTGACAATGACTCTTTGGTCACCGGCGGCGGCATTTATGCGTTGTCTTCAGCTCACAATTCGGATTGGTACAACCGATTTGTCTCTTCCGGGCGTCAAATGGCGTTATATCCGAGTTTGGAGTCTAATTCGGAAGTAGACAAACGCGAGTTATCTCTTTTGTGTCAAATGGACTATAACCTGAATATAGACAAAGAGCGCATTATCAAATTGAATCTGAACTATAACTACTTTACTCGGGTGCTCAACCAGCAGTATTACAATGCCGATATTTACATTTGCGACAGTGAGCGTGTATTGTTTTCTACCGTTGATCCCAACAAAGGAACCAAGTTGTTCATTCCTTTAACGGATATGGATTTTTCAGACGCCCGATATTCAAAGACGTATGCCGTATTCGGTGAAACGTGGAATATCTATCTTTATCCGCACAGCTATATGAAAATCAACACGATCAACATCCTGAGCAAGCACGGGGAACTCTTTGCCCTGCTGGTTTTGATCAACATGCTCCTCCCCGCCATTGCCATCTTTTTCTTAAATCGATCGATCACCCGTCGAATTATCGTTTTGGGCAATCATTTACAGATGGTCAAGGATGAAAATTATGTTCAAATGGACAGTGATTCATCGAAGGATGAAATCGGCGAACTGGTTCAGAACTATAATCACATGGTTGCGCAGATCGATAATATGACCGGAGTCGTTTTCAAAGAAAAGATCATGCGTCAGGAATACGATCTGGCCAAGCAGAGAGCCGAACTTCAGGCATTGCACAGTCAAATCAACCCGCATTTTATTTTTAACGCGCTGGAGAGCATTCGGATGAGAAGCCTGATCAAGCACGAGACGGAAACCTCAGAGGTTATTGAACTTCTTGCGGTGCTGATGCGAAAATCCACGGACTGGTGGGACGACTGTGTCACTCTGGCCGACGAAGTCAGTTTCGCGGAAGCGTATCTGAAACTCCAGCAGTACCGGTTCGGCAGTCGATTGAATTACAAAATCAACGTGAACGAGGATTGCCTGGATCTCTTACTGCCGAAGCTGACGCTCGTCACTTTTGTCGAAAACGCTTGCGTTCACGGTGTTGAGAGTGTAAGCCACGACTGCACGGTCTTGATTTCGGCCGAAACGGAAAATGGTTCTCTCGTTATTTATGTCGAAGATACGGGGGTCGGAATGAAGCCGTCCGATCAAGAAGAAATTCTCAAGGAGATGCGCGAAGGAGACATTGAAAGTCTCAGGAGCCGACGTTCGGTCGGGATTTTGAATGCATGTTTACGTCTTCGTAAATACTTCGGAGAAAATATCGTTTTCGAGATCGACAGTGAGCCGAATGCGGGCACCTGCATTACCATTCGAATTCCGCTTGAAAAAATCAGTCGATCGGAAGGAGGGTCGAAAGATGCTTAATGTATTGATCGTTGACGACGAGCCTTTCATTCGTCAGGGACTCGCCGTGTTGATCGACTGGCAGGCGGAGGGGTTTTGCATCGCGGGAGAGGCAACAAACGGTGAAGAAGCGATCGCTATGTTGAAAAAGGGGGAATACGATCTCGTTATCGCGGACATCCGAATGCCCGTAATGGGCGGGATCGAGCTTCTTCGGCAGGCACGCGAGAATAATTTGAGCAATGCGCGATTTGTTATATTGAGCGGTCATTACGAATTCGAATACGCCAAGGAAGCAATCCGTCTCAGTTGTACCGACTACATTCTCAAGCCCATTAAGCAGGAGGAGTTACTTGCCCTGGTTCGCAAGGTGTCCGCAGACTGTGCGAAGAGCCGCGAATCAGAGGAGCATGAAGAATTTCGCGACCGTGTCGTATTGGAAAGACATTTGTCGTCAATAATTCTTGGAAAATTTGACAGCATAAACCTCGATTATGTCCTTTCTCATCTCCGTCCAGGCAGTTCCTACCGTTATATCAACGTTCAGCTGGATATGACAGACGAGAAGGTCCGTATGGCGGACGAACGCGACCGGAGGACCTTGCAGCGCAGACTATATGACCACCTGCGTCGCGTTATGGGAAGAAACAGCGGGCACATCGTTTTTGACGTAAACAAGCAAGAGGATTGCTTTGATGTAGGCTTTGTTTTTTCAGATTATCTGGCGGACGAACAGTCCATGCCCGAGCGTCAATATCTCGAATGGTTTGCGGAAAAGGCATCAAGCCTTGAATACGGCGTAACCGTTCAGGCGGGTTGTCAGGTATCCTCTCTCGAAAAGCTATCCGACTCTTTTCGCTCGGCTTCCATCGCAAAGTTGTTGCATAATTTTTCCGACGTTGGCTTCTCCCTTTCCCGTCAGCAAAATCAGGGGGACAAGCATGATATCGATATCGGTTACGGCGAACAAAAACGAAGCATGGATGAGCTGATTTCCTCGATCGAGCGAGGAGACAGGCAGGAAATTCAGCACAATGTCGGCGAGCTCTACAAGCTAATAAGCGAATCGAAAATGGATTACAAGTCCATTGAACTGAATATGAACTACATCATGTTCAACCTCTTGCATCTGGCCGCGGCAAGAGACCCGAATATCAATCAGGAAGAGATCGTCGGCTACCTTATTGAGAACACATTTGACAGAGGCGTGTCCCGTGGAAGTCAGAGCCATTTTTTAAACTTTTGTCTTCAATATACCGAATATATCGAGCAATTGAATACACCGGCGTCAAGCACCGTAATTACTAAAGTTGAGCAGGAAATCAGGGAATATTACATGCAGAATATCAGCCTTAAGTCCTTGAGCGAGAAATATTTTATCAACAGCGCATATCTCGGACAGCTTTTCAGGAAGCACTATGGAACACCCTTCAAGGATTACCTCAACACGCAGAGAATAAATGCGGCCGCGGACATGCTTCTGGAAACCGGTAAACGTGTATATGAGATTTCAGAAGCAGTGGGCTACCAAAGTCTGGACTATTTTATATCTAAATTTGTTGCGGCCAAGGGGCATACTCCTACACAATACAGAAAGAGATATGCAAGACGTCCAACGGGAAACGATTAGCCCATAATCCTTACTTCGAGATGTCCCCACAGTCAAAGTTTGTAAGGGTATTTTCATACTTTGCATGGTTGTTGTTTCCGCCCCGAAATTTAGAATATATCTAATAGCTCAATTAAAATTGGATTGAGCATTAAATTACACCGTTTCGTTTGAATACAAATGATCTATTCTTAAGGTTTTTTGTTTTCAGATGAAAAGGGAGGAAAATGTGAAGGGGGATTCTGAAAAAATGAAGAAAACAATCGCCCGACTGCTGGCAATTATGCTGGTTGTCACCCTGTTGTCCGGTTTGATGGCGGGCTGCGAAAATCTCGGCAAGCCCAAGCAAAAAACGTTTGACATGTTTATTGCCATGCCCGGAACCGAGTTGAACGAGGGTAACAAAGCCCAAGAAGAGATCGCCAAGATTACCGGTGTCAAAGTCAAGGAGACCTGGTTGGTCGAACAGTCCGCTGAAGAAGCGATCGGCGTCATGGTCGCCGCCAAAGACTATCCGGATTTCATCGAGGCTTCCGACGGATACCAGATCATGGTCGACGCCGGTGCTCTGATCCAGATCGACAAGTATTGGGACAAGTATCCGAACATCAAGAACTACCTTTCCGAGGAAGAGTGGAATATGTGCCGTAAAGCTGACGGTCACATCTACGCGATCCCTCAGTTCGGAATCGTCAACGAGAAAGATGTCAGCCCGATCCATAACGACGAGGCTTGGTGGATTCAGACCCGCGTTTTGAAGTGGGCTAATTACCCCAAAATCGAGACCATGGACGAATTCTTCAAGTTACTGGAAGATTATTACGCAGCGAATCCTAAACATGTTGACGGAACTGACATTATTCCGTATACCATCCTCACTGAGGACTGGAGATACTTCTGCTTAGAGAATCCGCCGCTCTTCCTGGCAGGTTCTCCTAACGACGGTTCCGTGATCGTTGACCCTGCGACCCGTAAGGTCGTCGACTACAATACCACACCCGTCGCAAAGCAGTATTTCGCAAAGTTGAACGAAGAGTACAAGAAGGGTATTGTAGACCCTGAAAGCTTTACTCAGTCCTATGACGAATACATCGCAAAAATTTCTACCGGTCGTGTTCTTGGTTTCGTTGACCAGTTCTGGGACTGGGGATATACGGCCCAAGACGCTATCAAAGCCGCAGGCTTGAATGATTGCACATATGTACCGCTTGGCATCGTTGCCGAGAAGGGCATTGAAGAGCACTATCACAATGAGCCGGTCCTTGACGTTTCCGGTGGTCTTTCCATCACCACCAGCTGTAAGGACATCGACGGCGCGATGAAGTTCATCAGCGACCTTCTGACAAAGGAAGTTCAGACTCTCCGTTTTTGGGGAATCAAGGATGTCGATTACCAAGTAGGCGCCGACGGTCTCTTCTTCAGAACCGAAGATATGCGTGCTAAGGCGATTGACGCCAACTACAAAGCAGACAATCTGTGCCCTTATGCCTATTTCCCGCAGTATCAGGGTATGAACCTTGATGGAAAGAACGCATGGCGTCCGGACAATCAGCCTTCTGAATTCTTCGAAGACTTGTTGCCGGAAGTGAAGGAATGCCTCGAAGCTTATGGCGCAAAGACCTATGTTGAGATGCTCAATCCCAGCAAGCCAAACGAGCCATGGTTCCCGATGTGGTCCTTCTCCAACGATCTTACTACTGAAACTCCCGGCGGCCTTGCCTGGAACAAGATGACCGAAGTTAAACATGAGTATCTGCCGCGTGTTGTCGTTGCCGAAGACTTCGAAGCGGAGTGGACGGAATATCTGAAAATCTACAATGAGCGTGCCGACATCAATGCTTTCCTGACCGAAATGCAAGCTGAAGTAGACAGAAGAATTGCTGTTGCTGAAGGTAAATAAGCCAAGTTGATCTGATGGTGTCGCATTTTTAAGTGCCATCACAGAAACCAAGACGAGCGAGAGGGTGGCCGGGTTTTCGGACAACGGCCACCCTCTCTTCATGAAAGGAAGTGAAGCGGCAATGACAGATAATGGAAAAGATATTAATACGGCGGAAGAAAACTTATCGGCTGAAGAACTCGCCGCAAAAAAGCAGGAAGCTGCCCTGAAAAGACGCGAGGCGGCATATGCTTCCACTTCTTCCAAGGCCGCGAAAAGCCTTCTTGATCAGCCTCGACCGACCTCCCGGGAGGAACGTAAAAGGCTCAAGGCCGAACAGCGTTCCGAGCCGAAAGTAGAATTGAATAAAAAGACTCTTTTAAGACAAAAAGAGCTGATAATTATAACGATTCCCTTTGTGTTGTATGGTTTTATATTTTACTACCTTCCTTTGGGCGGATGGCTGATGGCCTTTCAAAAGTACAAGCCTCAAAATGGACTTTTGGGCTCCAAATGGGTCGGATTGGATGTCTTTAAATATTTATTCGGCGAAGAAACTTTTCGATTAGCATTTAGAAACACTCTGGTAATGGGTATCATCAATCTTGTTTTAAGTTTTGTTTTCGCAATCGGATTTGCTTTACTGCTCAATGAAGTCCGACTCAGGAAACCCAAGAGATTTGTTCAAACCGTTTCGTATCTTCCCCACTTCTTATCTTGGATCATCGTAGTCGGTATCGTTCGCGATATGTTATCGATGGACCATGGTATTGTTAACGAGATCCTTGTAAATATTGGTATATTTAAAGAACCTATGAACTTTTTTTCTAAGCCCAATCTTTTTTGGTGGATCGTCGGTTTCTCCAATGTCTGGAAAGAGACAGGATGGAACAGCATCATTTATCTGGCGGCGATCACCGCAATCAACCCGGAAATGTATGAAGCCGCAGCGCTCGACGGCGCGGGCCGTTTCGGAAAAATGTGGCATGTTACTTTGCCCGGAATCCGGTCGACAATATTTATTCTTTTACTGATCAATATAGGTAACGTACTGAATTGGGGTTTTGAGGTTCAATACTTACTGTCGAACGGGCTGGTAAAAAGAGTTTCCGAAACGATCGATATCTGGGTCCTGTATTGGGGCATCGGCCAGGGAGACTTTTCTTTGGGTACCGCCGCAGGTATATTTAAAAGCCTGGTCGCAATCATCTTGATTTTTATTGCCAATTCGGTCGCCAAGGCGACCGGTGACGAGCGATTGTTTTAGGAAAGGAGGGATAAGAAATGCAAAATGTTGAGCTTCAACCCAAATTAGAAAACGAAAAGCTTCAGCCTGATTTTGAATTAGGTCCTGTAAAAATCAGAAGATCTAAACTCAGAAGCCTTAAGCCGGCAGACGTTATTTTTGTGGTAATAAACACCCTGATTCTGTCCATGGCTGTCGCTATTACTCTTTACCCGATTCTAAACACCCTTGCTGTTTCTTTCAATGACGGGCTGGACTCCCTACGGGGCGGCATTCACCTCTTACCGCGCAAGATATCATTTAAGAACTACGAAACTGTTTTTGGCATGAATAACTTAATGAAGGGTGCGATCAACTCCGTGGCACGAACTTTGTTCGCTGCTGTTGTGCATCTTATCGTTACGGCTTTACTGGCTTACGTCTTGAGCATAAAGGATTTTGTCTTCAGAAAGCCGGTATCGTTGTTTTTTGTTCTGACGATGTATGTTAACGCCGGCCTGATTCCGACCTTTCTGCTTATGCGCGAACTGAGACTCACCAACACTTTCTGGATATATGTTATACCCGGCATGGTCGCCGCATTCAATCTTCTCGTCCTCCGCACCTATATGGGTTCTCTTCCCGATAGCCTTCGGGAATCAGCACAGATCGACGGTGCGAACCATATGATGATTTTCTGGAGAATATACGTTCCGATATGTAAACCTGTATTTGCTACAATTGCCCTATTCATTGCCGTTTATCATTGGTCATCATGGTTCGACAATATGATCTACAACCCCAGAAACACCGACCTGACTACGCTCCAGTATGAATTAAAGAAGCTCATGTCATCCGTAAGCAACCAGACAACCTCAAGTAGTTCATACGGAAATTCTACTCAGTCTGTGGCCATCACACCCGTTTCCGTTCGAGCCGCCGCAACGATGGTTACCTCTATGCCGATCGTCATTCTCTATCCCTTCCTTCAAAGATACTTCATTACCGGTCTAACGATCGGTGGCGTGAAGGAATGATTTAACCACTATTCGGAGTGCACCTCCTCCTTTCTCTATCCAGAACTGCCGCCTCGTCTGTTACGGACGAGGCGGCAGTTCTGATTTCCGGTAGATTGTTCATTATTTATTCGACTGTTCCATCAGTACGATCATCAGGAGACGTTTCAGCAGATGTCCAACGGGACTCTAGTTTGTCGCGTCAGACTCCAGCAGATCGATCACGAGTGCATCGTTTTCCGCTTGAATCGCAATATCCTCTTCGGTTATGTAGTAGGGATCGTCCGGCAAGTTGTGATACTTTACTGAGCAGTCATATGCCGTCATTTTGGGGTTGTTTTTTAAACTTGTGTCAGCGCCGTCTTTTTTACTGCGTTTACGGCATTCACATCGGCTCCTTTGTTCACTATGCACTCAATGAGATCGTAATCCGGATTCGTTTCCCGATCTGTTTCAAAATTAAAGGCGATCGAAAACGAGAGCAGTGAGAGCGGTTCCTGGTCGTCCTGATCCTTATGATTTACATTGATCACGTTTTCGATCAGCAGTTCCGCAATTTGATAATCAACATCCGTGGCCTTTTTAAGGGATCCCTGTATCGGAATCAAGTGTCCCGGATCATCCGTTCGACGATGCTCTGAACTTGTATTTCTGTGGTATCGACCCTTGGCACACTCAAGTCGCCCGGCCGAATCATCAGTGGAATCTCGGTACAGCCGAGAATCACCGCGTCGATGGCGTTTGCAGCGATGTGGCGCTCGGTCAGCTCGATCACGGCAGCCTTATCCTCAGGTATGACGAGGCCGTTTTCGAGGTTGGGGAAAAAGAGGCCGTACAAGCGGTTCTGATCTGCCTCCGATAAGGGGCAAGTTCCGATGCCGCGAGCAGCCAAGGCGTTCTCATAGAGCCTGCTTTTCATCGTAAAGGCAGTGCCGAGCGTAAGGACTTTCCGGTAGCCTGCTTGTTCGATATATTCACAGGTCGCATCGACAATGCTGATGAGAGGAAGCGGCGATCGTTTCCGAAATTCCTCGAAAAAGATGTGCGGCGTATTGGCGGCAACCGCTGCGCACGAGGCACCCGCCCGCTCTAAGGCAAACAGAGCATCCGTAATCATATCAACGACACCGTTATCGTCCCCACGCTCGAAGAACTCCATCATTGCGTTCATGTCGACGCTTTCAATATTAAGGCGCGGATAGGTTCCCGTTGTTTCGAGATATTTTCTGACGATGCTTTCATAGTAGGTGACGGTCGACGCGGGACCGATGCCGCCGACAATTCCGAATTTCATACGCGTACCTCCTCAGGAACAGACATCTCTAGACCAAGGCTTCAACAATATCGACCGCATCGGAAACACAGCGTCGGCAAACACCCATCATATTCTTATCGCCGAAAGCTTGCTGTCCATCGGACGTTTTCAAATCAATGCCTTCCAGTATGACCCGGCAGACGCAGCTGCCGTGAAGGGCTCTGAAATGCTCCAGAAACTCGTTGACCTTTTCATATGTGTTTTCCTGTATAGAGCGGTCGTCGCCTTCCCTCTGCCCATAACGCAAGCCCAGAGCCATAACGGCGCCGGTTACGGCTCCGCATGCCTCTCCGTTACGCGCGATCCCTCCGCCGAAGCCCGTTCCGATGCGAAAAGCATCGTCGCGGCTCATCCCGTATCGCTCGGCAAACCTGCTCAGTACGGCCTGTGCGCAGTTGTATCCGGAATTGAAAAGCAGAAGTACGTCTTTTTCATTCATGATCCCGTCCTCCATACCTTGCTGAGATGTGGTTATCCCGACAAATGATAATTCTTTGATGATTTTTTGTATTCTACACCTTTCATGACTTCATGCCAATACGGATCGTTCAAGCGCGGATTAGCACATTTTTTGGCAGCAAACTAATATACAAAGTTTAAGTTGTATTATTTAATGTCTGACTTTAATTTTTTATTGCAATCATGAATTCTTTGCGTTATTATAGCTTTGATAACCACGTGGCTGACTAACAGATATTATTCGAGAAATGAAAGGAATGAAGATTATGAATGAAGCATTGGTAAAAGTCAGAAAAAGACTGAAATGGGACACAGTAGGGTTTCTTGTTGTAATTATTCTCTTGATTGCCCTGGCGGGAAGTTCCATTGCTCAAGCGATCATCCAGGGTACGAAAGAGCGTTCGGCCTTTGAAGTCCGATTGGAATTCGATTCGAACGTGGACTCTTCCTTTTATGTTCTATATGTAGACGGAGAGTTGCACTCGATCGTTGATTACAACGATTTCGCACGCCCTGGCAGTTCCGGCGATTCAATGAATCCGAAAGGCGCTTTAGTCATCGAATATACGGTCCGGGCGTTTCAGTGTCTCTTGGGAGCGGCGGTCTTTTTCATGATGTACCTGGTTTTCGTTCAGGTACAAAAGGAACACTCACCCTTTACCCGAAAGAATGTCCTTTATCTGAGAATCGCCGCTGTGATAACGATGTTTCTTGGACTTCTGCCCGGAGCCGTGAAGCTCTTTATGAGTATCGTTGTTTATAACTCTACATATGTTCCGTTTACCGTCGGAGCTCTCCTCACCGTCGTCATTGGCGGTGTCTTCTGGACTATTGCGGAGATTTTCATGTATGGGTGTGCCGTTCAGGAAGATCTGGATCAGATCGCGTAAGGAGGAGGATATCCATGACAATCATCATTCGACTCGACCGGGTCATGGCCGACCGTAAAATTTCTCTGAACGAACTTGCGGAGAAGGTTCAGATGAGTAACGTCAATTTAAGCAACCTCAAGACCGGCAAGATGAAGGGCATCCGCTTCGAAACACTAAACGCGATCTGCGAAGTCCTGAACTGCCAGCCCGGGGATATTCTGGAGCATTCGCCGTATAAATGACAGACGCCCATCTGTGTGCCGGAACTCGAATATTTCCGACTCCTGTTCGGCGGAATCAAATAAGTCATTGAGCGGCGGACCGCGGAATCGTGGTTCTCCGTTCATGTTATTAATTCGAAAATTATAATTCCAGCGGGAGCAGGTATTGTTGTTGACAAAAAAATCCTTCGGACGTATTATTACATTTGTTATATAACGCCCGTTATTTCAAGGAGGAATTTATGCCTAAGGAGACTCAATTTACCCGTAAAGATATACTGGATGCCGCATTCGATATTTTTCGGCGGGAAGGGCTGAACGCGCTTTCCGTTCGAAAAATTGCCGCCTTGGTAGGCTCTTCGACCGCTCCGGTTTACTCGTGCTTTTCGGGCATCGACGAGATCCGGGAAGTTTTGATACAGGAAGCTTTCGAGCGGTTAATCCGATATACCGGGGAGAATTACACCGAGGACATTTTTCTCAATATCGGCGTCGGAATGCTGTTGTTCGCAAAGGACTACCCCGTCGTGTACCGTACGATTTTTCTGGAGGACGCGCGCGGCAGGGATATGTTTCGCCGCTTTTCCGAGACGAGCAAGATCCAGATGCGCAAGGAACCGAACCTTCTGATATTCAGCGATGAAGAGATCGAATCGATTCTCGACAAACTGACCGTGTATACACACGGTCTCGCCGCGATGATTTGTGCGGGCATCGTTGAGGATCCGTCGACGGAGAGCCTGGTCGACAGGCTCCGGGCAACCGGCGGTGACATCATCGGCGCGACCGCGTTTATGACCGGAAAGTTTGACGAATATCCGGAGCTTTTCGAGATGATGAAAGGAGAATCACATGAAAAGAATCACCATCCTGAACGGAATCCCTGACGACTCGTATACGGAGTTCGAGGCGGCACTGGACGGCGTTGCCGCCACCGAAAATCCGGATAGACGTATTGATGTCATCCGGCTTCGTGATCTGGATATCCGATATTGTACCGGCTGTTGGGATTGCTGGGTCAAAACCCCGGGGCTATGCGCCCACCGGGATGATATGGACACCGTT
>Ga0172381_10005155_pt1 | contig 13336 bp, 11 predicted proteins | sample Leawel6488metaG_FD_119754 | JGI IMG/M metagenome (GOLD analysis project Ga0172381, IMG submission 119754) | Leachate microbial communities from a municipal landfill in Southern Ontario, Canada - Leachate well 64-88 metaG | ecosystem: Engineered > Solid waste > Landfill > Unclassified | place... | reverse complement strand
GGCTTCCAAAATCATTTCGCGAGTTTTTTCAAGATCAGTTTGCTTAAATTTGCGACTCCCCTTTTTGTCCGATTCGATAAATGAGAGTGTGGTTTGAGGAATCTCGCCATATTTTTCAAACCAAGCTAACGCGTAAATTTTCATCTGTGTTGATTCTCTGATTCTACGATCAGCGTCTTTTTGGTCTTTGACTTCGGAAGTTTTAAAATCCAGTATTTCGACCCCGTCTTTATTTTTTATAACAAGATCATATCGACCGTTAATTTTTAGATCATCTTCGGCAAATTCAAATTTTTCTTCGATCATATCCGGCATCAAGTTTCTTTTTTGGTCGTGATCATAAAATCTAGCTAGCGTTTCGACTCCACCTTTCTGGCGCAGCTCCTCCTGCTGGCGAGTTATGAATCCTTCATTTTTAAAATAAGTGTTAAAATCTAAAATCATAGATTCAAGATCGGGCTTCTCCCCTCTTTGTTTTTTGGCAAAATATCGCTGGAGCGTTTCGTGAATTGCGCTACCATACATAAAATGCCAATCTGTTGGAAGCGGGACTTTGACGACATTTACAAAGTAATACTTTTTTGGACAAGTGTAATAATCGTCTATTTGCTGGCGAGACAAATATAATTGACCGGTTTTTTTAAGATTTTTATCGCGAACTTTAACGGTCGGGTTATTTACTTTTTGAAATTTTTCAATTTTTTCTAATGCCGATTGCTTGTGTTTGATCTTGGCGATATTTGCATCATCTAAAAACTCCAAAACAAACTGCGACAATTTTTTAGCGCGCTTTCCACCGTAATCATCGGCCGAGGTTAGGTATAATCTATCTTTGGCACGAGTAACACCAACATAAAAAAGCCGTCTTTCTTCTTGAATATGAAAATCACCTGATGGTAAGCGTTCCTTAATTAATTCTGTAGGAATCGGCAAACTTTCAGATCTTCTGCGTGTCGGGAATCTCTCGTTGACCATATTGACAACAAACACAACGTGCCACTCTAGCCCCTTGGCACTGTGGACAGTCATTATATTGACTGCATCAAGATCAGGGTCAATATCAGATGATTTGACTTCGTCCCCTACCTCCACGATTAATTCAAGGTTGTTTAAAAATGAATGAACCGAATTATCAGTCGCCACATGATCAAATTGGCTAATACGATCAAAAAACTTGGCAATATTTGAAACCTTGATCTCGGCCTCGACTGTTACCTCTATTGATAAAGATTTAAAATATTGTTTTTCTTTTAAATATTCGTACAAAATCTCTCCAGCGGAGTAGTTTGATTTTAGTTTTTCACGAAATTTGTTTAGATCATCTATTATTTTTTTGATATCGGATTCAATATTTTCCGATTTGAAAATATCTTCAAAACTTCTATTTTGCCGTTTTGCGGTTGCATATACTGCGGACAGCTTATGAACGTCTATTTTATAAAGTTCGCTAATTGCTAGATTAAAAAACGATAAATTATCGTCCGGATAAACAAGGCATTTAAAAAAACTCACCAACATTTTAATTTCTGGTCGAGCAAATAAACTTGATGCGCCGACAAAGATACTGGGAATATTCTTGACATTAAGAGATTGAATAAATGGTTCTAAATGGCTGTTTGCTCGAGCTAGGATCGCAAAATCATTGTATTTGTAATCTTTTTCTCCTGCGAGATCTGCGATAATTTGCGCCACCTTATCGGTCTCACACGAAAGTGTTTCACAATGAATTAGTTCAGGGTATTCACCATTTTTATTTGCGATTAATCGTTTATCAATTTTGTTTTGAACCTCCAGGCGATCGGGATTATTGTGCTGAATCAGTTTGTATGATGAATCTAATATTTCCTGTGTAGAGCGATAATTTTGATTTAGGACAATTTGCGTGCAATCTTTGTAGTCGTTTTTAAATGACAAGATATTTGAAATCGATGCGCCACGAAAGCGATAGATCGATTGATCATCATCCCCCACTACTGTTATATTAGGATTTTTACCGCCTAAAAGTTTGACGATTTGATATTGGGCATAATTAGTATCTTGAAACTCGTCAACGAGAATGTATTTGAATCGTCCCTGAAGCTCGGCGAGGATTTTTTTGTTATCTTTTAGGATTCTATGGGTCAAATATATTTGATCGCCATAATCGAGATTACCTGATTGAATCATTAGTTCTTGGTACCTCTCGTATGCGCTGGCAAGCTCAAGTTCTTTTTCATGTTCTAACGCCTCATCATCCGATGAGCCGTTAAATTTTTTGTTTTCTATCAATATCTTGTATTCTTCGGGGGTTACAAGCTCATCCTTAAGTCGCGAAAAATGAGTTAGTAGCGCATCTATATGACTAAGGGGGTTTGCCAGTGGTCTAAAATGTTTCAAATCAAAGTTGTAAATATTCTCGCGCATAAATATCGCCTGTTCTGTGGCGGAAAGAACTTTAAAATTTGCAGGTAATCCTAGATCAAGAGCAAACTCGCGTAAAATCCTGTCTCCAAACGCATTAAACGTCGAAATCCATGTATCTACAAAACCATAGGGTACGAGTTGATCGACCCGCTCTTCCATCTCGCCAGCAGCCTTGTCAGTGAAAGTAAGGGCTAATATTTCGGATGGTTCAGCAAGTTTATTTGCGATTAAATTTGCGATTCGGCGAGTTATAACTGTTGTTTTACCCGTTCCAGCACCGGCAATAATCAACAGGGGTCCCGTTTTGTGAGTAACGGCTTGCAGTTGAGATTTATTTAATCCAGACAAGAGATCTTTTGTAGCCAAATAATCCTTTCTGAAAATTAATCTTCGAGAGCTTCTCTCAGCTCCTCTTTTCCAGTAACACCATTAAACTGTTTAACAACTTCCCCATCTTTAAATATCAAAATTGTGGGTATGGACATTATTTGATACTGGTTTCCTAAAGCTCCTTCGGCATCTACATCAACTTTGTAAACAGCTATTTTATCACCAATTTCTTTTGACAGTTCATCAATAATCGGATTCATCATTTGACATGGTCCGCACCACGAAGCAAAGAAATCTACCAAAACGGGTTTATTGGATTTTAATACTTTTTCATCAAACTCGTCGGTCTTAAGTTGGTAAGCCATATTTTCCTCCTCGTTATTTTATTGACTAAATATTCCAGACCAAAAATTACTGCTAAAAATCCGATGTCGCCTATTATCATATTACGATAAAATGGCAGCGCAAGAGCAAAACACTTTATCAGTCCGTTAAAAGTGTGTTCGTACCATGGACCAAGAAAAACACTAAAATTTGTTATTAAAAAGAAAAAAGTAGAGCCACAAATAGCTGAATAAATCGGTGAAAGTTTGAATTTTTTAAAAAATTTTTGGAAAACAATATATGCGATAAACCCAATATAAACCGATGGTGTATAAAAACCAAAGCCCAAAAATATATCACTAATTACGAGGGCGCAGATTGTTATCAGTATTGATTTTTTAAACCCATATTTTTGAGTTGCATAAATGCTAATAGCTCCAACCGGTGTAAGGTTAGCAGGATGCGAAATTACTCGCGATAATGATGAAATTAATAATAAAAAGTAGGGCATAATCGCCTATATAAAATATGGTTAGTTGTTGTTTTTGTCAAGCGCTATAGATTACTTAATCGGTGCGCTTGAAATTGGCTCATCTTGTCCTTGACAGTAAAGACTTACTTGATCAAATTTTACAAGTGTAAGATTAGACGGAATGGTTATGTCGAATGTGTCGCTCGTTCTAGCAGTCGAGATAATCGGTGGGACAGTAGCAAGGATTGTATTTTTGTTTGATGATAATGTTAGCTTTATTGATAAGGAACCGCATCCCCCATTGTAGTTAAATTCCGAAATTCTGATTGTATTTGAAGAAATCACATTGATTTTACCGCTTATATTATATTTATTAACCTTTTGGAAATTTTCTATCGTACCAATTTTCTTTTGTACTGCCGGATCAACCGTTGCGGTAGCTGATGCAACTGCTGATGTTTTTTTTGAATTTATATAATCATATAAAACAGGATCTGTGATAATCATTGAGTTACCATCAAACCCGCGCTTTTCCAAAAGCGGATCAACCTCGCTGTTTTGCTGATTCGGTGTGGCTGTTTCGGCAATACTATCTTGTTTTTGCGGCGAACATCCAAAAAGTGAGACAGACACCAAGATTATTAACATTACTAAACGTTTTGTACTCATTTAAAATAATTATATCAAATTACCAATCAATTGACTCAATCGCTGTTACTCCATTATCAAAAGGGTGAATAATTTTTTTCATTTCGGTTATAAGATCCGATGATTCTGCGAGTTCTTTAATTAAAGGACGACCTGTTATAACAACAGTACATTTGTTTCTTGTAATAGAAACAGCCAAAATAATTTTTTTTATGTCAATAAGCCCCAGATTAACTGCATTTGCGAGTTCATCTAATATGATAATGTCGTATTTTTTGTAATTATCAAGAATGAAATTAAGTCCTCGTAAAACTGCTTTTTTATGTTTGTCTGTGCGTGCCTTATCATCTGTTTTGTAGACAAACCCTAATCCAAATTTTTTATGAACCAAATAATTTATTCTCGACAAAGCTACGTCTTCTCCGGTTTTCCAGTCACCCTTGATAAATTGCGCAAATAAAATTTTCTTTTTATATCCGCTTGCTCGCAAGGCAAGACCAAGAGCGGCCGTGGTCTTACCTTTGCCGTTACCCCAGTAATATATGACTATATTATTTTTTTTACGAGCAGCCGGTTGTTGCGCCGCAGTTGGCACATTTGTGACATTTTCCATTTTGCACCATCATATTTGAGCCACACTCGGGACATGTCTCTCCGGAATATCCAAGCTCTTCGCTTAGTGATAATTTTGTTTGTGTTTTTGCATCTTGTTCGCTATCTATAATAATTTCTTTGTCAGTTTCCTCTTTTTTTTCGCCGCTTTTGTCGTTAAATGGTAGTTTCATTGCCTTAACTCCGCCAGCAACAAATTTAATTTCTAACCAGCGCGCTAAAAGATCAGCGACAGAGGAAACATTTGGTATATCGGAGTCACCCGTGAAACCCATCGGGGAAAATCTCGTGTGCTTGAGCTGCCTAATGATAGTTTCTATCGGAACACCGTATTGCAATCCTATAGAAGCCATTTTAGCAAATGAATCTGCCATTCCGGCTGCGAAACTTCCTTGCTGATTCATAGCAACAAATATCTCGCCTGGATTGCCGTCCTTGTATAATCCGACCGTAAAATATATTTTATGTCCACCAATTGTAACTTTTCTGGTAATCGACATCCTTTCTTTTGGCAACCTTCTTCTGACGGGTTTATACTCAACAACAACTTCTTTTTCTGTATGCTTTCCTTCCTTTTTGTCGTCTTCTTTTGATGTTAGTGGCTGAGAATGCTTAGACCCATCGCGGTAGATTGCTACTGCCTTTAGAGCATATTTCCATGACTTCATATAAATATTTTCGATGTCTTGAATAGTCGCCTCGTTAGGTAGATTAACTGTTTTGGAAATTGCACCTGACAAAAAAGGCTGTGTTGCTGCCATCATAGCTATATGTCCCTCTGGATCAATAAATCTTCTGCCATATTGACCGCATCTGTTGGCACAATCAAAAATTGATAAATGTTCATCTTTAAGTTCTGGTGATCCTTCTATCGTCATCATTCCACAAACATAATTATTGGCATCGTTTATTTGATCATTGGAGAAACCTAGTTCAGTTAGCAAATTAAAATTTGGGTCATCAAAATAAACTTGTGACAAACCAGCTGATTTTAAAGATTCCTGAGAAATGGTCTCGCTTGTAAATGCTTGCGATATCTCAAAGCATCCGGGCAAACGTTTATTTATTCTGTTTATATCTTCTTGTGTTATGCCTTTTTTAAGCAATGACTCGGTATTTATGTGCGGGGCGTTTCTGATGTCTCCCTGTCCAATTATATACTTGATAATAGCATCTGTTTGCCTTTTGCTATACCCTAGATTTTCAAGCGATCTAGGCACAGATTGGTTGATAATTTTAAAGAACCCACCACCAGCAAGTTTTTTAAATTTTACTAAAGCATAATCTGGCTCTATACCGGTTGTATCACAATCCATTACCAATCCTATTGTTCCTGTTGGTGCCAAAAGAGTGACTTGGGCATTTTTAAATCCGTATCTTGCACCGTCTAAAAGCGCTCTATCCCATGATTCTCTCGCTGCTTGTAGCAAATATTCAGGACAATTTTTTTCGTCAAGCACCCATGGTTTAATCGACAGCCCCTCGTATTCATCCTCTAGGGCAAAAGCGGCTCTTCGATGATTTCTAATTACCCTTAACATATCCTGTTTGTTTTTTTCATACATTTTGAACGGTCCAAGCTCTTTTGCTATTTCCGCGCTTGTGGAATATGCAACACCTGTCATAAGAGATGTAATTCCTGCTGCCACCGCTCTACCTTCATCAGAATCGTATGCGAGCCCCATCACCATCAAAAGAGCTCCAAGGTTTGCATAGCCCAAGCCAAGCGGTCTAAACAGGTAACTATTTTTTGCGATTTCGTACGATGGGAACTGTGCCATTAAGACCGATATTTCAAGTACAATTGTCCAAAGTCGAGAAGCATAGGAAAAAGCCTCGATATCAAATTTTTTTTGCTCCTGTTTGTAAAATTTTAAGATATTTATTGACGCTAAATTGCAAGAAGAATCATCTAGGAACATGAATTCGCTACATGGGTTAGATCCATTAATTCTTCCTGATGATAAGCAGGTATGCCAATCGTTTACTGTCGTATCGTATTGAACTCCAGGATCACCGCATCTCCAAGCCGCTGTAGCAATTTTTTCCCAGAGGTCTCTGGCTTTGACGGTTTTGACAATATGTGTTGGATCGGTTCGCCATATTAAATTCCAGTCTCCGTCATCATCGATTGCTTTCATAAAATCAAAACTAACCCTTACTGAGTTATTAGAATTTTGACCAGCAATAGTTTTGTATGCCTCGCCTTCAAAACCTGTTGAATAGCCTTTTTCCATAAGGGCAAACGCTTTTTCTTCTTCTTTGCTTTTCCAGTCTATCAATCTTTCAATATCTGGATGATCAATATCTAAAATCACCATTTTTGACGCTCTCCTTGTAGTCCCCCCGGATTTGATAGCTCCAGCACCTCGATCCAAAATTTCCAGCCAACTCATCAACCCTGAGGAAACTCCACCGCCAGAAAGAGGTTCGCCTTCGGCGCGCAGAATAGAAAAATTTGTCCCGCTTCCAGATCCATATTTAAAAATCCTTGCTTCTCTTAACATTAAATCAAATATTCCCCCCTCATTGACCAAATCGTCTTTGACAGATTGGATGAAACAAGCGTGAGGCTGCGGTCTGGTATAGGCATCCTCTGATTGTTTTAATTTTCCCGTTTCTGGATCAGCATACCAGTGTCCTTGTGCTGGTCCAGAAATTTTATAAGAATGGTTTAGACCTGTATTAAACCATTGCGGAGAATTTGGTGCAGCTATTTGATTAATAAGCATATACTGAATTTCTTGTTCAAAAATTTGCGCATCGCGCATTGTGGCAAAATATCCGTATTTTTCACCCCAATGTTTCCAACATGCTGCAAGTCGTCTTACAACCTGTTTAACGGATTTTTCAGAGCCAAGAACGTTGTTTCCATTTTTGTCTTTTAATATTTTGTTATCTTTATCGTATTGAGGAACACCCTTTTTTCTAATGTACTTTGAAATTAACACATCGGATGCGACCCGGCTCCAACGCTTTGGCACTTCGATTTCTTCAGATTTAAACACAACAGTGCCATCGGGATTAACAATCTTGCTGGTTCTTAGTTCGTATTCAACAGCCTCGAGAGGATCCACCCCATTTTTGGTAAAAAATCTCTCGATTTTTAACCCTTTTTCTCGTTTATTTATTTTTAGTTTTGTTTTCTTGGATTTTTTATCGATAATATCAGTTGCTGTTTTCACAACGTCCCTCCTTAAATTACTTTTTCAATTTGATTAATTCTTGCTCAAACGAATTTATATCTTGAAAGTTTTTATAAACACTTGCAAAACGTAGATATGCGACCTCATCAATTTTTTTGAGTCTTCTAATAACTAAATTCCCGATCTTTTTTGAACTAACTGTTGATTCTTGTAGATCTATGAGCCGTTTTTCCACATTGTCGACGATTTCTTCGATTTCAGTAGATGACAATCTATCGCTTGCGGCAATTTTAATTCCCTTAGCAATCTTATCGCGTTCAAACGGTTCACTTCGTCCCGTTCTTTTTAAAACCTGTAATTTTACCGCTTCAATTCTTTCATAGGTGCTAAAACGATGTTTACAAGCCTCGCATTCACGCCTTCTTCTAATGGTTCTCTGGTCATACTCTCTTGAATCTATGACTGAGATATCCGGTGATTTACATTTCGGACAGAGCATTTCCCCTCCACTAAATGTTGCGCTTTCTATAATATAAACTACAAAATATTGTTGTCAACAATACAAAAATTATCCCCTAAAGAGCTAATTTTTATAACAAAAATATGCTTTTTTACTTGAGTTTCCGCCTAATAAAAGCTGGCACCTCTAGTTCATCTTCACTTTCTTCTGTTTCTATTTCATCATCCTTTTCTATGAATGTGTTGTATGTAGGTTGAGGTTGGGGTGCATTACGCTGTGGTTGAGGTGATGGTTGTTGCTGATAGGTTGATTGTGATTGAGAATATGTTTTTTCTACATAAGCTGGTCTTAATTGTTTTTTCGTCTCAATCCCTTCGTCAAACCCTGTAGCAATAACCGTTATCTTTACCTCATCAGACATTGACTCATCTATAATCGAACCAAAAATAATATTTGCATCTGGATCAGCAGCTTCGGTTATTGTTTTTGCTGCCTCATCAATTTCGTACATACTTAAATCATCACCACCGGTTATGTTAAATAAAATACCCTTTGCTCCATCAATAGAAAGCTCCAAAAGCGGTGAATCAATCGCTGCACGTGCAGCTTCGATAGCTCTATTGTCTCCCGTCGCTCGCCCAATTCCCATCAGCGCGGAGCCAGCATTAGCCATAATTGTTTTTACATCTGCAAAGTCAACATTTATGATACCATGAACAGTTATAAGGTCAGAAATACCCTGAACACCTTGTCTTAAAATATCATCCACTATACTGAACGCATCAGACAATGAAGTTTTTTTATCTATAACCTGCAAAAGCCTGTCATTTGGAATTACAATTAGAGTATCGACTTTTTCCTTTAGTTCTTCTATACCTTGTTCCGCAACCTTTTTTCTCTTGATTCCCTCAAAACTAAATGGTTTTGTTGCAATTCCTACCGTAAGAGAACCTTGCTCCTTAGCAATCGATGCTACCATTGGACCAGCACCCGTTCCTGTCCCCCCACCTGCTCCATACGCAACAAAAACCATATCAGCACCTTTTAACGCTTCGTAAATTTCTTCTTTGTTCTCCTCAACTGCTTGTTTTCCGATCTCAGCGTTACTACCTGACCCTAGCCCTCTTGTTGTTTCCTTTCCTATCTGAATTTTAACAGGAGCTGAATTATTAACCAAAGCTTGCGCGTCTGTATTTACAACAATAAACTCAACGCCCTTCAGTTTAGATTCAATCATTCTTTCAACTGAATTTCCACCGGAGCCACCAACGCCTACAACTTTAATTGAGGCAAATGTTTCCAGATCTTCTTTTATCATTTATTTAAAAACTATCTATGGAATGAAGTTTTTAAATATATCTTTTACTTTTGTGAAAGCTCCACCAATGCCTTCAAACTTCATTCCTGGTTTGTTCTTATTAGACATAAAATTATGCGATTCGTCAATACCCCAAAGTACCAAACCAATCGCAGTAGCATATTCGGGATCGTCTAATTTATCTATAACGCCAGGTAATTCGAGATTGGGTTGGCCAATTTGAATTGGTAATCCAAGGGTTTGTTTTGCAAATTGCTGTAGTCCTTTTAATTTGGCCCCACCACCGACAAAAACCGCTCCTGCAGGCAGCATACCATCACGATCGATACTTTTAAGTTCATCAGTAATCATTGTAAAAAGCTCGTTTAATCTAGCTTCAACAATTTCACAAACATAACGTTTATTGGGTTTTTCTGTCTCATTCTTATCGTATTTTGACAAATCTACTTTTTCGGTTTCTTTTACTTCTGAAATTCTGGCATCAACTTCGTTAAGCTTAATTTTTTCAGCAGCATCTAACGATATTTTTAAACCAATCGCTATATCGTTTGTAATATGGTTTGAACCAACTGGAATTACCTTGCTATGTATTATCGCTCCTTCCTCAAAAACTGCGATCGAGGTATTAACAGCACCGATATCAATAATAATCACGCCTATCTCTTTTTGCTTCTTAGACAGATATGCTCTTGCAGCTGCAAGGGGCGAAAATACGATACCTTCTATTTGAAGACTTGCTTGTGTAATCGCTTTTGAAAAGTTTTTCAATGCAGGAGTTGATGAACCAATAACGTGACAATGTGCTTCAAGTCGTATTCCTGTCATTCCAATAGGATCCTTTACGCCCGATTGACCATCAACAGTAAACCACTTTGGAATAATGTGTAATATCTCATAATTTTGAGGCAATGCAACCGATTTGACAGCTTCGATCACTCGTTCTGTATCTGCCTCCTGTATTTCTCCGTCTCCTCGACTGACAGCAATCACACCTTTTGAATCTACAGAAATTATTTGGTTTCCGCCAAAAGAAGCAAAACATGAGTCTATCGGAGATCCGCAAGACCTTTCCGCTTCATCTAATGCAGCCGAAATAGAGCTAACAGTGTCTTCTATATCAACAACAGCGCCTTTGCGCATTCCAGAATTGGCCGCCTTACCCAAACCCATAATCTGAACCATTCCCTCTTGCATCTGACCAACTATCGCTATAACATTGGTCGTGCCAATATCCAGTCCAACTATTAAATCTCTGCTCACTAACCCCTCCCTTAATTATGATGAATTCCAACCAGATGATCAATTCCGTGAGATAAATAAAATAAAAATTCTTCCTTAAAAGTCTTATTCAGCTTTTTTGCCTGCTTGCTTATTATATCATTACAAAGTACGACTGTCCCGATAAAATTATAATCGCTGCCAGTTGGGAAGTCCGCTACAGGAAAGCTCAAGACATCTGTAGGATAATCACGCCCCATAAATTTTTTGTTTAACGAGCGCATTCTAGTGATTCCAACAATATCTATTTCAAGCGTACATTTAACTTTTTTTCTTAAATTCAAATGTGCATTTGCATATTTTATAATATCATTATCGCTAATCGGTGTTTCTAAATCGACACTACGAAAAATTTTACTTTGCATATTTTCTTTTGTGATTTATATGAGAGAGGGTTTCGATAAAACAAGACTGGATTTTTTTCAATTCATTTGCCGTTAGAGTTAAATCTTCGAGTTGACCGCTAGAAATTCTTTTTTCCATTTCTGTAATTACAATTTTTTCAATTAATTGTTCGTCAAGTTTCTTAAAACTTCTTGATCTTGCTTCTACGCAATCAGATAACATAATAATTCCTGTTAATTTTGATTGTGGTTTGGGTCCAGGATAATAAAGAGTGGGATTTTTAAGCGATGAAATCTGTGTTGTTCCGTGGTGCTGACTTATCACATCGCGTATCACAGCTGGTAAACGGAATTTTTCAGCCATTTTCAAACCATTTTTTACATGTTCTATGATTTTACGTTCAAGATCAACTGGAACATCCTTTTGATCGGTATTTGGTTTATTTTCAACAAATATTTTTGAATTTATTATTTTGCCAATATCGTGATAATAAGCCCCTATTTTTAGATAATCGTTTTTATATCCTATTGCTTTGCCTGCATTTCCTGACAGTTGTCCAACATTTATAGAGTGATTAAATGTACCAGGAGCTTTTTTAGACAATAACGATAAAACAGGATTATTGATATTTCCTAGGACGTCGAGATTATTATTCAATTCAAGGCGTTTTATAAAAGAGAATCTTCTTCCAGAAATCACTAATGCAAAAAAGGCTGCATCGATTATCACTATCAGAAACTTTTCACTATTGCTAAAACTACTTGTGAGAAGGAGATATAAAAAAAAGTTATTTATAAAAAATAAGCCAAAATCTAAGAATATCCTTCTGGTTTTTTCGTCTATTTTCATTTTCTAAAGATGCTTTTTAAGAATTTGTGATACCAAAGAACCATCCGCTTGTCCATTCAGTTTGTTCATTACTTTCCCCATTACAGGTCCAAACGATTTATCATCCGACTGCGAGATTACTTCTAGTACAATCTTTTCAATATTTCGCTCACTCATTTGAGACGGCAAAAACTCTTTAAGAACGGAAGTTTCGAAATCCATTTTTTCTACTAAATCAGTTCTAGAGGCAGCGGCGTACTGCTGCTTAGCATCAACCCTTTGTTTTAATTCCTTTCGCAACACTTTTATAGCTTCTTCATCAGGAAGTGTGTCTCTACGTTCTTTTTCCACCATTGCAAGAGCCGCCTTGATAGTTTGTAATAATACTCGTTTTTGTGAATTACCGTTTTTATAATTTTCTATTATTTGCTTTGATATATTTTCGAGAATAGTCATTTTTCTATTATATAAGTTGAATTATTAATTTTTGTAAGCTCATATACCACAAATAAAGCTGCCAAAACAACCAAAAAAAATACGACATAAACCAGTTTAAATTGTATCTTACCAGCCCCTCTTGTACTCATTCTTGACTGCCTTTCTTATGGCTGCCTCACGTTTTTTTGTTCTGGAGATATCTTTCTCTCTGAATCTTCTTCTTTTTGCCTCTGTTAATATTCCGCTAAGCTGTACTTCTCTGAAGAATTTTCTAATCATAACATCGGGACTATCATTTCTTCTCACTTAAAATCACCTCTTTCTCTTTTAGATGGTATCAAAATAACCCAAAAAAATCAACGTGAAGACGTTAAACAATCCGCAGCTTTGCTTTTTAGATGTACTTATGATACAAAAAATGTCAATCGAACTTTAAAATTATTTTGGGATAAGCTCATTTGAGATCAATTTTTTGGTCTTTAGCGAGCTTATCCCAAGAGGACAAGCCTGCCTTACAGGCAGAACCTATGAAAGAGGTGTGTCGTATGGATACGGTGCGTCTCGCAGATGATGTGTGGGGGAAGGATCTAGGCCTAGTCCATGAGATGGTTGTGACTGGCCGGAAAGTCGCAACACCTCGTGAGCTTCGGTTGTTCTTCTCCAAGCTCGCACACGATGAGAACCTGTTCAGCTCCCTGCTGGACAGCGCCCTCAACCGCGTAGGACTGACGGCT
>Ga0172381_10005154_pt1 | contig 13337 bp, 6 predicted proteins | sample Leawel6488metaG_FD_119754 | JGI IMG/M metagenome (GOLD analysis project Ga0172381, IMG submission 119754) | Leachate microbial communities from a municipal landfill in Southern Ontario, Canada - Leachate well 64-88 metaG | ecosystem: Engineered > Solid waste > Landfill > Unclassified | place... | reverse complement strand
TTTCAAATGCAAATCTTTTTGCACAGTTTTCAGGAGTCGAGTAGTGCGTTGTTCGGGATTTAAAATTTCCGCTCTCTTCAATTTGTCCACTCGGTATTGTTTTACATTTTGTTCCGACAGGGACAACAATTTTCTTTTATCGCCTCGTTGAGGAATTGTGAATTCCACATTTGTTAATTGCATATCCGGCAGAAATGGTACAATAATTTCTTTAGATTCACTTTTGTAACGTTGTCTCATTTCGATAATTCCCATGGCGAGAAGCTCCTCTTTTGTCTCGTCCATTTTTTTGCGATACTCAAATGTATACGCTTGTATAATGGATCCATTCACAACGTGCAGGTAGTTGATATAGGCAGATTGTTTGTCATCTGAGCAGAAGAACACATCTATGTTATATCCAAAATTACTTACCACTGTAGAACGTTCTCTGAAGTTTTCAATCAAAAGATATTTTTCTTTTAATTCTTGTGCTTCTTCAAATCGAAATTCTTCGGCACTTCGTTGCATCTCGTCATAAATCTTTTTAGTAATACTTCCAACATTACCTTTCAGTATTTCTAAAACTTCGTTTATGTTATTGTTATGATCCTCCAGTGTCTGTAGCCCCTCGCACGGACCTTTGCATCGTTTTATATGGTAGAGCAAACAAACTTTGAATTTACCTGCAGCAATATTTTCCGGTGTTAAATCCAATCGGCATGTTCTTATTTTATATACTTTTCTTACAATTTCCAACAAAGCTCTCACCGATGCAGCAGAGGTGTATGGTCCAAAATATCGTGAGCCATCACGTTTGATGTTTCGTGTTTGAAAAACACGTGAAAAATATTCTTTTTTTACGACAATGGAAGGATATGTTTTATCGTCTTTTAGTAATACATTGTAGCGTGGCTGAAATTCTTTTATCAGGTTATTCTCCAATAGGAAAGTGTCCTCTTCACTGTTTACAACAATGTATTTAATTGAAGCTATTTTACGTACAAGTATACGTGTTTTAGGACTATCATGTACTTTGTTGAAGTACGACGACACTCTTTTTTTAAGATCCTTCGCTTTACCTATATAGATTACTTTTTCCGACTCATCCAGGAATTGATAACAGCCCGGCTTATTAGGCATGATGGAAAGAGTTGTTTTTATATCGTTGTTCATTACGTTTATTCTACTTTAATTAGAGCAAAAAATAGGTTATCAAAATCAGTTTTGCTTCTTTCTATTACTTGCTACCAATCCCCACGGGATTGTATGTTTATAGCTACGATGTCTGAATAGAAGGTGTGACCCCGATAGGGTCGAATAGTTTTGTTTGCATTTGTGCTATAAACATCCGACCACTTCGTGGTCTTGCAATGTTAAACTTTTTTTTATCTTAAAGGATATGTGATATATGTAATGACTGTTTCATCCTGATAGTTATCGGGACGGGAGCAACGTGGTATAGTAAGCGAAGCCGAAATTCTCGCATTGAACGTAGTCGAAACGTGCCACGTTGAGCGGAGTCGAACGCACTGTTTGCCCTTTTCTTACTCAGACACTATATTTCAAATTTCAAAATAGATTCCACTTCAACATCTTCCGGAAATAGTTTTCTGGCATCAAGCATTTCCAGTTCAATCAGAAAATTGAGGTACACTTTTTTTACGCCCATTTTTTTCACCAATTTATATGCAGCAAGCATGGTGCCTCCTGTTGCCAACAGATCGTCGTGAATTAATACCACATCATCTTTTCCCAAAGCATCCGCATGAATTTGTATTGCATCTTCCCCATACTCCTTGGTGTAACTTTCCTCATATACTTTGTAAGGGAGTTTACCCGGTTTTCTAATGGGTGCAAAGCCCGCATTCAGGCGAAGCGCAGTGGCGGGTCCCATAAAAAATCCGCGCGATTCAATTCCCACCACCATCGTTATTCCTTTATCTTTGTACATTTCGTACAATATATCCGATAATTCATGCAAGCTTTCCGGTGACTGAAACAGTGTTGTTATGTCTTTAAACTCTATTCCCGGAATCGGGAAATCTGAGATATTTCTTACTATATCTTTTAATTTTTGTATGCTCATGCTTTGTGTTTAATTATTTTATATATAGAATTGTTTCACGTGGAACAATCTCTTTTATCTTCCCATTAAAACTAGCAGCACAGAAACGTCATTGGGCGAAACGCCAGGGATTCTACTCGCCTGTGCAATCGTTTGCGGGTTAATAGAAGTAAGTTTTTCTCGTGCTTCAGTTGATAATGATTGGATACCGTTGTAATTGAACTTGTCTTTTATAGTAATATCTTCCAATCTGGTAATTTTATCGGCAATTATACGCTCTCTTTTGATATAGCCTTCATATTTTATTTTGATATTTGCCGATTCAATTATCTCTTCTTTTCGGTTAGGAATTTTATCAATCTGTTCTTTTAATGCCGGAACTGCTTCCTGCAAAATTTCAATATCAATTTGAGGTCGTGACAAGAGATCGATCAGTTTTACACCTTGACGCAACGGAGAGGTTCCCAGTTTTTCCAGAAAAGAGTTGATTCTTTCTGGCTTTAACGAGTAGTTCTTACTAAAATCGATGATTCGGTTTACCTCTTCTGTCTTTTGATTTAAAAGTTTTACGCGATTTTCTTTAGCAAGACCTATATCAGCCGCCTTTTGAGTTAATCGTTCATCTGCGTTGTCTTGACGTAAAAGAATACGATACTCTGCTCTCGAAGTAAACATTCTATAGGGCTCATCCACTCCTTTTGTAATAAGATCATCTATTAGAACCCCGATGTACGCTTCGTCCCGATGCAACACAAAAGGCTTGCCGCCATGACATTTGATGTGTGCATTGATAGCAGCCATCAGACCTTGGCCTGCCGCCTCTTCATATCCTGTAGTTCCATTTATCTGTCCGGCAAAGTATAGGTTTTTCACCAGTTTTGTTTCCAGTGTAGCTTCCAATTGAGTGGGATCAAAAAAATCATACTCAATGGCATATCCCGGTCTAAAAATATGTACATTTCGGAATGCCGGTACTCGTTGCAATGCTTCAAGTTGATTGTTTAAGGGCAACGACGAAGAAAAACCGTTCAAGTAATATTCGTGCGTTGTTTCTCCTTCCGGTTCTAAAAAGAGTTGATGGCTTGTTTTTTCTGCAAATGTTACAATTTTGGTCTCAATACTGGGGCAGTATCGTGGACCAATACTTTTAATCTGCCCGTTGTAAAGAGGAGATAACTCAAGCCCTTTTTTAAGGGCTTCGTGAACATATTCGTCCGTAAAAGTTATCCAACAACTCCGTTGTTTCAGTTCCCGCCGTATATTATCTAAATAAGAGAATTTATGGAAATCATCATCTCCCGGTTGCTCTTGCATTAAGGAAAAATCAACGCTTCGTCCATCAATTCTAACGGGAGTTCCTGTTTTCATGCGATCGGTTTTGAAACCGGCGTTCATCATTTGTTCTGTAATTCCGAAGGAAGAGGGCTCAGCCATTCTACCTCCGCCAAACTGAACATCTCCAACATGGATCAATCCATTTAGGAATGTGCCGTTTGTAAGTATTACCGATTTGGCATGAAACTCAACACCCATTTGGGTTTTTACTCCTCGTACTTCGCCATCCTTGAGTATAAGTTGCGTAACCTTATCTTGCCAAAGATAGAGATTGGGTGTGTTTTCAATAATGGTGCGCCATGTCTGGATATATTTTTCGCGATCACTCTGTACGCGCGGACTCCACATAGCTGGACCTTTCGATCGATTAAGCATTCGAAACTGAATGGCAGTTTTATCGCTCACAACTCCCATCTGTCCGCCCAATGCATCTATCTCACGCACTATTTGTCCTTTCGCAATTCCACCTACTGCCGGGTTGCAACTCATTTGTGCAATCTTACCCATATCCATTGTTATCAGAAGTGTTTCCGATCCCAATGTAGCTGCAGTAACGGCTGCTTCACAGCCGGCATGCCCGGCGCCTACTACTAATATGTCGTAATTAAATTTCATAATTTCTTTGGAAAGAGACAAAGATACTAAAAAAGAAAGCTTTACATGCTGCTCTTATTGTTAATACTGAATAACAAAAATAAAAAGCAGTTGTTTGGTTTGAGTAGAAAATAATGTTTTGAAAGAGAATAGGTCTCGCCAATACTAATCCGTGAAATGAATCGGACAGTGCGGTTCCAAAACCGTATTATACATAAAGGTATTAATCTATCTCTTACGCACAATGCGGGCGGGAGCCGCAATGCGCTTTTACTAAATAAAGAGTGTGCAATCTACGTTTATATACATTTGTAAACAAAAAGCGAGGGCGGTTTACAAAACAATATCAAAATCTCTCAATGTTTTCAATGCATCATTTTCCGCACTGCGCATCATTCTTTCTTCCTCAGGTGTATGGTCATTTAATCCACACAAATGGAGAATCCCATGTATAATTACCCGGTGCAATTCCTCTTCAAATGTTGTTTGATAAGATTGTGAATTTGATTTTACGGTATCCAAACTGATTAATATATCGCCCGAAACGGTGTCTCCTTCGGAGTAATCAAACGTAATAATATCGGTATAAAAATCGTGTTGAAGAAAATCACGATTGGTTTCTAATATTTTCTCATCATCACAAAACAGATAAGCAATTTCGCCTCTCTTCTTATCATGTTTTTCCACCACACTATTTATCCATTTGGATAATTGCGCTTCTTTTATTTTTGGAAATTGTACACCTTCTGCTTCAAAAGTAATTGACATGTGATTGATGAATTTTTACAAATTAACTTCGTTTCTTTCCCTTATTTCTTACCCAAAGAACAGGTAGCTTATAAATATTGCAGCTATAACGCCTGCCAAATCGGCCAAAAGCGCATAGGGAACGGTATAGCGAGAATTTTTAATGTTCACGGCGCCGTAGTAAACAGCAACAATGTAGAATGTTGTGTCGGTTGCACCTTGCAAGACTGAAGAGAGTCGGCCGGCAAAAGAGTCAGCTCCAAATACTCTCATGGTATCAATCATCATTCCGCGCGCACCACTTCCGCTCAACGGTTTCATCAAAGCAGTGGGCATTCCGTCAATCCAGCGCGTATCGCCACCAAATATTCCAACCAAACCTTTCATTCCATCCATTAAAAAATCCATCGCTCCTGATGCCCGAAATACACCAATTCCCACTAAAAGTGCAATTAGATAGGGAATAATTCTGACAGCAGTGTGAAACCCTTCTTTCGCTCCATCGATGAATGCATCAAATACATTGATCTTTTTCATCAGACCCTTAATTAAAAAAACAATGATGATGCAAAAAAGTATAACGTTGGCTATCAAACCGGATACGATATTTACTTGTTCTTGTGGCAAGCTTTGAAAAGCCAATACAGTTAAAGTGATTATTGCTGCTAAACCTCCAAAAAAACCCAGTATTGCTTTGTTGAAGATATTGATTCGTTGCTTAAAACAAACAGCTAACGTCCCTACAAGTGTAGCCACAAAAGTGGCTATCATAATAGGGATGAAAATATCGGATGGATTAGCGGCACCCATTTGTGCACGGTAGACCATTACGGTAATAGGGATAAGCGTGAGACCCGAAGCGTTTAAAACCAGAAACATAATCATCGGGTTGGACGCTTCATTCTTGTTGGGGTTTATTTGCTGAAGTTCGTTCATCGCTTTCAATCCAAATGGAGTAGCAGCGTTGTCCAAACCAAGCATATTGGCCGATATGTTCATAAGGATGGAAGCAGATGCAGGATGACCTTTCGGGATATCAGGGAAAAGTTTTGAGAAAAGAGGAGCCGCAGCGCGTGAAAAAACAGTGATCATTCCACCACGTTCGCCAATTTTCATAATGCCCAACCAGAGCGATAAAACTCCTGTTAGGCCCAATGAAATTTCGAAACCAAGCTTGGCTGTATCAAACGTAGAATTCATTATTTCTGTAAAAATACCCGTATCTCCCAAAAATATGAGTTTGATAAATGCAACCACAAATGCGATGATGAAAAAGGCAATCCAAATATAATTTAAAACCATATCTTACAGAGATATTTGTATATTGAAATGTTCATTGTTAACAAAATATATTGTCAAAGTTACTATTTTATTTGGTGCGATAAAATAATTATTTCTATCTTTATAATCAACCTAATATAGTGCCTATGAATTGGAAGAATTTTTTGCATTTTACTCGTGCGGAAACAATTGCTATTTTGATTGTTTTGATGATTATTGTGCTTTCATTTATTCTCAATATTGTTTTATCAACCCGAAATACTCAAACTTTTTCCATACCCGTGAACGATTCTCTTATTGCGGCTTTTGAACGATTGCAGAATAGCTTAACCGATAAGAAACCTGAGTCAGAGAACTTTGTCTATTCAACTAAAAGAAGAGAAGAGCAACCCACTTATACTAAAAGAACAAGAGAAAACAGAAGTCAATTTACAAAGGATGATCAAAATGAGAAACCCGAGTATATCCAATACGAAAGACAAGAAAAACTATCCGACACCGAATTTATCTATCTGAACGAAACCGACACCGTCATCTGGAAAAAAGTACCCGGTATTGGCAGCGTATACGCTGCGCGTATTGTAAAGTACCGAAACTTGTTAGGAGGATTCACTTCCGTTGAGCAACTGAAAGAGGTTTATGGAATATCGGATGAAGTTTTTCAACAAATTGCTCCTTTTGTTCGCGAAGACGATAATTTTACAAAGCTCAACATCAATGAACTTACATTCAAAGAGATAAATGCGCATCCATACATCAATTATAAGCAAACCAAGGCAATTATGAATTTGCGAAATCGCAAAGGAAATATTCAATCCACGAATGAATTGGCAATGTTAGACGAGTTTACTTCAGAAGATATCGAGAGAATTGCGGCTTATATCGAGTTTTGAGACGTTTCTTTTCTGATGAAAGACAACAAAAGCGTTATCTATTTGTTCTTTATTCAATACCGTCACTCATTCATACCTTACTTTTTATGCGGAATAAAATTTCAATCACCAACCTCCTCTTTTTAGTGTTAATTGCAATCTCCTTTGCTTCGTGTAAAGAGAAGAAATCAAAGCAAATTGATCCTGAATTTGTACAATACATTTCCGGATTTACGTATGGAACAATTTCGCCTCAATCCTATATTCAGGTTGAGTTGGCTCAAGAGATGCCCGCTGTGGAATTGAATGCCGAGGTGAAAGAGAAGTTATTTTCATTTTCTCCTTCCATTAGAGGACAAACGGTTTGGATAAATACACGAACCCTGCGTTTTATTCCTGATGCCAATGAGTTGAAAATGGGAAAAGAGTACACTGCAAAACTGCATTTGGATAAACTGCTGAAAGTGGAAGGTAAGTTTCGCACATTTGATTTCTATTTCAAAGTGAGCGATCAGAATTACAGTTTCGATCTGTTGCCTTATTCCCCTTTGAGTAGCAATGATTTGAATTGGAATAGTGTGCAAGGCACATTGAAGCTGATAAACCCGGCTACCATTGAAGATATACAAAATATGTTTGTACTGAAAGGAGCAAACAAAGAAGCTAAAATGAATGTAACTCCTCTGAGCGAAACATCTTACCGTATTGTGGTGGACAGCCTGCTGCGAACATCTAAAAAAGAAACTTATACACTTCGTGTTGATGGGAAATCTATTGGTGTGAAAAGCGACGAGAAGCATAGCATCGAACTACCCGCAATACCCGAAACGGAATTAGAGATAATTGATGTGAGAATATCTAATGACGGTGCATCACACATCCGTGTAACATTTAGCAGTCCATTGGCTTTGGATCAAGATATGCAAGGTCTGATTGTAGCTTCAGGTGTGAATAATTATACTTATCGAATCGATAAAAATATACTTTATATCTATCCTGAAATCTTTCCGAAAGATGAACTCAATCTGCAACTGAACGAAGGTATTAAGAACAATACAGGATTAGCGCTGAGCAAAGATTATACATATCAGCTAAAAGTTGATGATGAAAAACCACAAATAAAAGTAGAGAAGAGTGGAAATATATTGCCCGATTCAGAGCAACTCACACTGCCATTTAGTGCAGTAAATCTATGGGCAGTGGATGTAAAGGTCATTAAGATATACCAAAACAACATTCTCTATTTTCTTCAATCAGGTTCATTATCGGGAGATTCGCAAGGCGAAATACGTCGTTTTGGACGATTGATTAAAAAAGTTCGTATTCGTCTTGATTCGGATAAAACAAAAGACCTTTCGCGCTGGAATCAATTTGCCATAGATTTAGCTCCACTTATTGAACAAGATCCCGGTGCTGTTTATATGGTTCAACTATCTATGCAGCAGGACTATTCGCTATATAAATGTGCTGGAATAAATCCCGCTATTCCTCAAGGTACAAACATACGTAGTTTTTCTAATGAACTCATTACCGAAGAAGACGAATCTGTATGGGACGAAGCGCAGCCTTATTATTATGAGCAAATAGATTGGAGCGAATATAACTGGAAAGAAAAAGATGATCCTTGCAAACCTACCTATTACATGGATAGAGAAAGAGTAATAGAAACTTTCGTTTTGTCTTCAAATATTGGCATGATAGCCAAAGCTGGCAATAATAATCAGCTGAGTATTGCTGTGACCAATATTCTTACTACCGACCCAATATCGGGAGCAAAAGTAACGGTTTATAACTATCAAATGCAGGAAATGGGTTCTGCCTCAACCGATAGAAACGGCTTCGCCGATATCGAATATCAAAAGGGAAGGCCTTATGTAGTTACTGCCGAAAAGGGAGATGAAAAGGGATACTTGGAACTGAAAGAAGAGTTGTCTCTCTCGTTGAGCAACTTTGATGTGAGTGGAAAAGAGATACAAAAAGGAATCAAAGGATATATCTATGGTGAAAGAGGCGTTTGGCGTCCGGGTGATACCATTCATGTGTCATTTATTTTGGAAGATAAAGAACAAAAGCTTCCCAAAAATCACCCTGTAATATTAGAAGTTTATACTCCAAAACGCCAGTTTTTCCAACGACAAGTTGAAACTAACAATGAAAATGGATTTTATACTTTTACCATCGTAACCGATCCTTCGGCTCAAACAGGTGTTTGGCAATCTTATATAAAAGTTGGTGGTACTTCTTTCTATCAACCGTTGCGCATTGAATCCATTAAACCCAATAGATTGAAAGTACGATTGGATACCGACTCTGTTTTCGATGCGAGTAAAGGTGCGTTTTCTGGCACGTTGAATGCACAGTGGTTGCATGGCGCACCAGCATCTAACTTAAAAGCTGAGGTAACTCTTTCGCTCTCAAAGAGCGAGACGCCCTTTAAGAACTTCGAAAGCTATGAATTCAATAACCCCCTTTCGCAGTTTAGTTCAAATCAGCATAAACTATTCGAAGGAAATCTGAATGCTTCAGGTGTGGCAGGAATTAATACGAAAGTGCCAATGGCCGAAAATGCCCCCGGCATGTTGCGTGGCAATATTCTTTCGCGTGTATATGAAACGGGTGGCGATATGAGCTTTTATGCTCAAACTATATATTATTCACCTTACAATGTATATGCCGGAGTGAAAGTACTTGGTACAAGGAAGGGCGAGTTTCTTGAAACAGACCAGCCACTTACTTTTGACGTGGTATCGTTAACTCCCAATGGAAAAAAGGTATCTCGAAGCAATATGTCTTATAAGATATATAAACTCAGCTGGAGTTGGTGGTGGAACAGTTCGGAAGAAGATTTAGGTTCTTATATCAATAGCACTTCTGTGAGTCCCGTTGCACAAGGCAGTTTATCCACTACAAACGGAACGGGCAAAGTAAACTTTCAGGTTGATTATCCCGATTGGGGACGTTACCTCATTTTAGTGAAAGACACGGAAAGCGGTCACACTTCAGGATCGGTGTTTTATGTTGATTGGCCTGAATCGCGCGGACGCGCCAATAGGAAAGACCCGGATGGCTTAACTATGCTTGCTTTCTCTACTGATAAACCTGTTTATCAGGTTGGAGATAAAGCAACTGTGACCATTCCTAAGAGCACAATGGGAAGAGCCCTTATAAGTATCGAGAACGGTACACGGATTATCCAGCGCGAATGGATTAAAACTTCTGAGGAAGAAGATACCAATTACTCATTTACCATCACCGAAGAGATGAATCCAAACGTGTACGTTTTTGCCACTTTGTTGCAACCACATGCGCAAACAATCAATGACTTACCTATACGCATGTATGGTGTTCAGAATATTGAAGTGGAAAACAAAGATAGCCGTTTGACTCCTGTGATATCGATGCCGGGCGAACTACGACCGGAAAAAGAGTTCACCGTTTCCATCTCAGAAAAAGCCAAAAAGCTTATGACCTATACGTTGGCTATAGTTGACGAAGGATTACTGGATTTAACCGTCTTTAAAACTCCCAATGCATGGGATTATTTTTATGCACGCGAAGCGTTAGGCGTCCGCACTTGGGATCTGTTTGATCGTGTGTTGGGCGCAAACAGTGGTATGTTTGGTCCGCTGTTAAGCATTGGAGGCGATGAAGCACTAAAAGCATCAAGCGATAAAGTGAACCGATTTAAACCCATTGTTCGTTTTATGGGACCATTCACATTGAAAAAAGGTGAAACTAAAACGCATAAACTAAAACTGCCTCCTTATGTGGGTTCAGTTCGAGTAATGGTTGTGGCTGCCGGTAATGGTGCTTACGGCAGTGCCGAAAAAACTGTTGCTGTAAACAATCCACTTATGACATTATCCACACTTCCAAGAGTGATGGGACCAAACGAGGAGGTCTGGCTGCCCATCAATGTGTTTGCAATGGACAATTCGGTACGAAATGTGCAAGTATCAATTGAAACAAACGGATTGTTGAAAACTGAAAATGGAACATCACAAACTGTTCAATTTGATAAAATTGGTGATCAGATTGTTTATTTTAAACTAAAAGCTGATGCCAAAACCGGAGCAGAGCAAGTTCGCATCAAAGCGACCGGTGGCGGACAAACTGTCACTGAGGTTATCGATATAGGTATTCGCAATCCGAATCCTCCTATCATTGTGAGCGATGCGCAACTAATAGATGCAAATGGAAGTGCTCAATTATCTCTAACAATGGATGAGGTGGGCGCAAACGATTGGGCGAAGCTTGAACTTTCCAGATTACCCAACATTAACCTGAATAAGAATATCGATTTCTTATTGTTCTATCCACATGGATGCACAGAGCAAATTACATCACAGGCATTTCCGTTGCTTTATATCAATGAATTAACGCAGTTGGATGCCGATCAGAAGAAACAAATGAACGATAAAATTGATCAAGTGATTACAATATTGGCATCGCGACAGCTCCCCGATGGTGGTTTTATCTATTGGGCAGGAAATCATTATGCCTCGGAATGGGCAACAACTTACGCCGGGCATTTCTTGACAGAAGCAAAGAGCAAAGGATTCGATGTTTCCGATAATCTGTTATCCCGCTGGGTGCAATTCCAAACTAAATTGGCTAATAATTGGAGTCGTACTGTTTCTTATCAAAACTATTACAGCATATCAATGACCGAACTACAACAAGCCTATCGTTTATATGCACTTGCATTGAATGGCGAACCACAGTTAGGTGCCATGAACAGAATGCGCGAATTAAAGGACTTGTCTGTACAAGCTAAATGGCGATTAGCTGCTGCTTATGCAATAACTGGTCGTAAAGATGTGGCAAACGAACTTGTTTTCAATGCTAATGACATTGTTGAGGAGTATAACTTCAACAACGACACCTACGGAAGTCCGGCACGCGACGAAGCAATGATTATGGAAACGTATCTCTTGTTAGATAAGACTGACAAAGCACTTGAGTTGGCTCAAAGCGTTGCTAAAGAACTTTCATCTGATTACATCTCAACTCAAACGGCTGCTTATGGACTTATTGCGATGAGTCAGTTGGCCGAGAAAATGGGTAAAACAAATATTGAAGTTAATTGGAAGCTCAACGGAAAGACAATGAGTGCTATTTCTACTCCGCAACCTTTGCATCAATTAGATATTACGCCTAATGAAAACATCGAAATAAGCATTGAAAACAAAGGCAAAGGAAAAATTTATGCACAATTAACCGGTCGTACTCAACCCATCAATGATACGGATGTGAGCACGCCTCAAGATGCTTCATTTAATATGTCGGTTAACTATGTCGATTTAAATGGTAAACCTCTGTCAGTTGCATCATTGAAACAAGGAGTGGAGTTCACCGCGATAGTAACAGTGAAGAACAGTCCGGTGCAAGCATTTACCGATTTGGCGTTGGTTCAGATATTCCCGTCGGGATGGGAAATTTATAACGAGCGCATTCTTGATGCTGGTGATACTAACACCACAAGCAATTACAACTTTCGCGACATTCGCGATGATAGGGTGTTAACCTATTTTAATTTGGCAGCCGATCAAACCAAAACTTTTAGAGTGAGATTGCAAGCTGCTTATCGGGGAACATACTATCTACCTGCTGTTTCATGTCAGGCAATGTATGAGCCACGTGAACAGGCACGAACAACGGGAAGTTGGGTGAGGGTAGTAGAAAGTGAGCGGTAGTTCGTACGGTTACTAACGCTTAATCTCTTGCTGTCATGCTGAACGCAGAGAAGCATCCGTGCACTATCACAGGGATTCCTCCCTCTGGTCGGAATGACATGATAAGTGGAGTATTGCTTTCATCACAATGATGCTCCCCTAATAATTACAACCAATTTTCAATTTTGCACAAAACGAACAACTATATCAACAAGTTCAAGAAACTCAGTTTCAGAAAGAAGGCAGGAATCATCACGATTCTTGCCTTGTTGATATGGTATCTGTTTTGTTTGCCCTCAACGCTATTTGACACTCCCTATAGCACATTAGTTTCTGACCAAAAGGGAGAACTTTTGGGAGCACGTATATCAGAAGATGGTCAATGGCGTTTTCCTCCAACTGATAGCCTCCCTTCTAAATATAAAACTTGCGTTATTCAGTTCGAAGATAGAGGCTTTCAATATCATCCCGGTGTAAATCCGTTTTCCATTGCCCGTGCATTTGTTCAGAACATAAAAGCACGCAAAATTGTAAGTGGCGGTAGCACCATCACCATGCAAACCGTGCGATTGATGCGCAATGAAAAACGCACCTATTTTGAGAAGTCCATTGAGCTTATTTGGGCTACACGATTGGAACTCACCTATTCGAAAAACAGCATTCTGGCATTGTATGCTTCGCATGCACCCATGGGAGGAAATGTAGTGGGCATTGATGCTGCATCGTGGAGATATTTTGGTCACGATGCGACTTCCCTTTCATGGGCAGAAGCGGCAACGCTTGCAG
>Ga0172381_10005153_pt1 | contig 13338 bp, 13 predicted proteins | sample Leawel6488metaG_FD_119754 | JGI IMG/M metagenome (GOLD analysis project Ga0172381, IMG submission 119754) | Leachate microbial communities from a municipal landfill in Southern Ontario, Canada - Leachate well 64-88 metaG | ecosystem: Engineered > Solid waste > Landfill > Unclassified | place... | reverse complement strand
TTTTTGTCCACGGATTTCACGGATTTGCACGGATTTTATTTATCTGAATCAGGATTTTAGGATTTTAGGATGTGTAGGATTTAAATTATATTCCTAAAAAAATCAAGTAAATCCTTTAATCCTGTAAATCCTGATTCTGATAATTAACAATTAACCACTAACAATTAACCACTAACAATTAACCACTACTCCTCTAATTTCATTGCATAGTGTGGGATGTCGGCTTCATAGAATAGGTCGCCATATTGTTGAAAGCCTATTCGTTGATAGAGGGGTATGGCAGGGAGTTGGGAATTGAGGGTTATGGGCTTTGGGGTTTGTTGTTTTATTTCTCCTATAACTTCTCTAACGAGCTTTTCTCCATAGCCTTTGTTTCTATGCTCTTTCAACACCGCAACTCTTTCTAATTTTATTTTCTCTCCCAAGTCTCTATATCGCATTGTTCCAACTGGGATATTGTTGTTGTCGTATATCAGATAGTTCTCCGACTCTTCTTCGTCCCAATCTTCTTCAAATGGCACATTTTGTTCTTTTACAAATACTTCCACTCGGATATGTTTTGCTATATCCATTTCTTCTTGATTTGCGGCGTTGATGTGTTTTACTCTCATTTTTTTATGTTGAAAATATTGTTTTATATGAAAATATGACCATTAATATGCTTCTTCCCATTAGGTAGGTTATAAATCCTATCCATAGTGCTGTGTTGCCATAGTGGCTTTGGAGAGAGAAGAATATTATGAAAAACGCTGCCGTGGCTATAAAAATTGCATTTCTCATGATTTGTGTTTTGGTCATTCCTATTAGTATGCCGTCATACAAAAAGGCTACAAAGCCTGTTAGTGGGATTAAGAGTACCCATATCATATAGTCTTTGCTTGCCTGGATTACGTTTTCTTTGTCGGTCAAAAGTCTTAGTAGGTTTTCTCCAAAGAAGTAGTAGAGTATCATAAATATTATGCTTATGATTAGTCCCCATCTTAGGATGTATTTTACGCTTTTCTTAAGGTTTGACTTGTCTTTGGCTCCATAGTATTTGCCACATAGGGCTTCGGAGGCATAGGCAAATCCGTCCATAAAGTAGGAGAAGAGGGTGAAGAGTTGCATTAGGATTGCGTTTACTGCCAAGAGTGGGTATTCCATTTTGGAGGAGGCTATGGTGAAGTAGGTGGTGACTAATATGAGACAGGTGGTTCTTAGGAATATATCGGTGTTTACTTTAAAGAATTGCTTCATTTTGGGAAGATTAAGGCTTTCTTTAAGATTAATGTATTTGCGGAGTTTGCCGTATTTTATTTGCCAGAATATTATTGTTGTTATTAGTCCTCCATATTGTGCTATTACTGTTCCAAGTGCCACTCCTTCAATTTTCATCTTAAACTTTATCACAAACAAAAGGCTGAAGAAGATGTTTAGAATATTGATTAGAATTGCTATATACATTGGGGTTTTGGAGTCTTGCATTCCAATTAGCCAACCCTTAAGGGCATACATTCCTAAGGTTGCTGGGGCTGCCCACACCACAATAAAGAAATATCTTAGGGCTAAATCCAACACGGAGTTTTTGTTTTCAATAAATTGTCTTGTGAGAAGGGAAATGGGGTATTGTAATAGGATTAGGAGAAGGGCTATAAGTAGGGCTATTGATAGGGCTCTTGATAGTATGTTGATTGATTCTTTAAGGTCTCTTTTTCCGTAGGCTTGGGCTGTAAATCCACTTGTTCCCATTCTTAGGAATCCAAAGTTCCAATAAATAAAGTTGATTATCATTGATCCAATGGCTATGGCTCCTATGTAGTCGAGGCTTGAGCCATGAGTGTCAAGGTGTCCTACTATTGCTGTATCTACCATACCTAAAAGTGGTACGGTTATGTTGGTTATTATGTTGGGAAGGGCTAAGCTAAGAATTCGCTTATTCATTCACTATGTCCTTTAGGGCAGATTTTTGAGTTTTAAGGAGTTTTTTGAAATATGGAAGATGCCAAAGTATGTGAATTATTGCAATGAGTGTCATGGCTATTCCAAATTCAACATGTAGCTTTAGGTTGGTTAGGTAGAGGGATGAAAGTATATGATAATTTATTTGAATAACTAACAAAAGTCCTAAGAGGCATGACATTAGGAAAGTTATTAGAAGGGTTGTGTTCCATATCCTTCTATGAACAAATTTCTTCATCTTTCCTATTTTAACCAACATCATTGTGAAAAAGTATGCAATTAGGGTGATGATTGTTATGGATATTAGTCTATAGGGCTTATTGTTTTGAGGGTTTTGAGCTTCAAGAATTGCTTTCTCTTCCTCAATTGTTTCGGAGCTTTTATGTTTTGAACTATTTTTGGGATGAACCACAACCTCTTCCACTTGAGCCTCAACAACAATTTCCTCTTCCCCTTGATCCAAAATTTCACCTCCCACCTCATTTAATATGGACTCGGTTGTGGTGTCGGGAGTTTGTGTTGAGGATTTAATTGATTCTTGTTTTTTAACATTTGGCAAATCGCATAGTCCGTCACCATTTTCATCCACAAACCTTCCACACTCTCCATCACAAAACACCTTGCCTTTTGGACATTGAGCCACAAGGGCTTGTGAGAATGAAAAAAATATTATAATTAATAAAGTTAGAGTTTTGGCTTTCATTTCTAAAAATAGCATTTTAAAGTTACAGAATCTGACTGCAAATTTAAGAATAAGTTTTGACCTTTTACTATTTTTTATACATCAAATCTAACGGATTGTTTGTTAGCGTATGAATCATATTCATTTACAATTCTTGCAAAGGTTTCTTGAACCGAAATTATTTCTTCAGCCCTGTATGCATTTGCACCAGCAAAACAAAATCCTCTTTCCAATTTGCCATAGTAGGCATTTAGGAGCGCTCTCATAATACAATATGGACTATGTTCAACATCACATGTTTTTATGCAATGATGCGGACAATTTGTAGGGTGCATCTCTCCTCGTTTAACACTTTCCAAGAAAGAGTTATTTATTGCCCTTCCTGGCATCCCAACAGGACTTTTAATAATCACTATATCCGATTGCTTTGCATCAAGATAGGCCTTCTTAAACTCTTCGGATGCATCACATTCTGTTGTGGTTACAAATCTTGTTCCCATTTGAACTCCTGAGGCTCCAAGTTCCATTATTTTGTAGATATCCTCTCCATAGTAAATTCCACCTGCTGCAATAACTGGAATAGCCTTTCCATATTTTTGTTCAAAATGACTTGCCGCTTCCAATATTTGAGGTATTGTGTTTTCTAAGGCGAAGTTTTTATTCTCTAAGTCTTCGAGTTTATAGCCTAAATGCCCCCCTGCCTTTGGTCCTTCAACAACAATTGCATCGGGCAAGTAGTTAAAATTGGATTTCCATTTCTCGCATATTATTTTTGTTGCTCTTGCCGAAGACACAATTGGAACTAATTTGGTTGTACTATCTTCTTTCAAATAGGAAGGAAGATCTAACGGAAGACCTGCTCCCGAAAATATAATATCAGCCTTTTCTTCAATTGAGGTTGTAACCAAATCTGAAAAATTTGATACAGCAACCATAATATTAACACCAATTATCCCTTTTGTCTTTTCTCTTGCTCTTATTAGTTCTTGTTTTAGGCCATAGATACAAGCATCTATATAGTTATTAGCCTCTTGCATATAATAAAGCCCTAAGCCTGCGGCAGAAATTACTCCTACTCCTCCTTCATTAGCTACAGCTGCAGCTAATCCAGAAAGAGAGACTCCTACGCCCATACCTCCTTGAATTATAGGATACTTAGCAACTAAATCACCAATTGTTAGTTTTCTCATTTAAAAAAATATATATTTGCAAAGATAATCTTATTAATCCAATTATTACTATGATTAACATTTTTTCTACTTTAAATGAAACCATCTCACCTAACTATTGTTTTGGTTGTAAAAGAGTTATGGTTGTGTCGGAGACAGGATTATGCTCCAATTGTTTGATTGATTTGAACAGAAGTTTCAATGGTTTCGATAAAAACAATGACTTATCTAATAAGGTTTCTATATATTTCCCTGTCAAAAACGCTGTTTCTTTTCTTAATTACAAAAAACAATCTTTGGAAAGCAAATTAATTCATCGGTTTAAGTATGAAAATGATATTGTTATTGGACAGACCTTAACAAAAATAATGTGTAAAGAGATTGAAAAGGTGGATTGGATAAGAGATATTGATTTAATTATTCCCCTCCCTCTTCATTGGTTACGAGAACTTAACAGGGGCTTTAATCAGGCTAATGTTATTGCGGTTGAAATTGGGAAATATTTCGATATTGAGGTAAATAGAAAGTTGGTTAAGAGGGTTCGTTATAACAAAAGCCAAACAAAAAAAACTAAGGAGCAGAGGTGGAAAAATGTTGAGAATATTTTTAGACTTAAGGACAAAAAGCAATTGGAAAATAAGCATATTTTGATTGTTGATGATATTGCAACAACCGGAGCCTCTCTAAATTCTTGTATTAGAGAAATATGCAAAACAAATAATATAAAAATATCGGTTATTGTACTTGGAACAACCGATATTTAACTCTTAGAAACAAAAATTATATTGAACTCTTTTTCTTATCGTTACGTTTTGCTTCTTTTTCAGCACGCTTTTCTTTTAATGTTTTTGTTGGTGCTTTCTTTTGAGATTTTTCTTTAATATCTTTTTCTTTTGACATAATATAAATTTTATTTGGTTTGTGCAAAGATACATTTAATATGTTGTCAAATCAAGTTAAAAAAGCTTAATTAATTGGGTTTTGGGTTTTGAGATTTATGATATAATTATTATTGATAGGATTTGGTATCAAAAAAATGATATGAAAAATCTTTTTTTTCTATTAAATAGTGTAAATTTGCACCTTCAAAATAAAAGGTTTAATTAATAACATATATTTTATACAGTATGGGAAGAGCATTTGAATTTCGTAAGGCAAGAAAAATGAAACGTTGGGGTAATATGTCAAGGGTTTTTACACGTTTAGGTCGTGAGATTGAAATGGCAGTTAAAACTTCAGGACCCGACCCATCAACCAACTCAAAGCTTAGACTACTTATTCAAACTGCAAAAACGGAAAATATGCCTAAGGATAATATTGACCGTGCCATTAAAAGAGCTGTTCAAAAAGATACTGCTGATTATAAGGAAGTTGTTTACGAAGGCTATGCTCCACATGGAGTTGCAATAGTTGTTGAAACAGCAACTGATAATCCAACTCGTACGGTTGCAAATGTTAGAAGTTTTTTTAATAAATGTGGTGGTTCATTGGGGACAACCGGAATGTGTGATTTTTTGTTTGATCGTCAATGTAATTTTACTCTTGTTCCAAAGGAAGGGTTAAATATGGAAGATTTGGAACTTGAACTTATTGATTTTGGAGTTGAGGATTGTTTTTTGGAAGATGATGAGATTCATATTTATGCTGAGTTTTCAAACTTCGGTCCAATTCAAAAATATCTTGAAGAAAACAATTTTGAAATAAAATCATTTAAGTTTGAACGTATTCCAAATGATCTTAAAATATTGACAGAGGAGGAACAAAAAGACGTTGACAAACTACTCGAAAAGATGGATGAGGATGAAGATGTTGTAAATGTTTTTCACAATATGAAACAAGACTAATTTAGTTTGTTTTAATATCTCTTGCAACTCTAAAACCTGTTCCAAACCCAACTGTTTCACTCCCTGAGCCTCTTCGGTGTGTAACTCTCATTAGTTTGTAATCGAAATTAAAACAACCTCCCCTATTTGATTTGCCAAGTCCTTCCTTTGGTCCTTGTGGATTAGTGGAAGGGCTTTTTTGATAATAGAATATTTCGTAATTATCATTAACCCACTCCCAGGCATTTCCACTCATATCATAAATTCCTAATTCATTAGGTTTCTTTTGTCCAACGGGGTGAGTTTGAAGTAATGAATTTTCGTAGCACCAACCAACTTCATCGTAGTTATTACTTCCAGAAAATTCATATCCCTCACTTTTTATTCCTCCCCTTGCTGCAAATTCCCATTCTGCCTCTGTTGGGAGTCGTCCTCCAATCCATTTTGCATAATCTACTGCATCTTGCCAGCTTATGTAAACAATTGGATGTGTATCAATTAATCCCCATGATGGAGCAAGTGGCATTTTCTTATTGGTTGCCTTGCAGAAGAGTTTGTAGTCGGCAACGGTTACCTCGTATTTACTTATTTCAAAAGTGCTTAATGTTATTTTATGAACAGGCTGTTCGTCAGGATAACAATCCTTATCTGTTTTTTCACAACCCATCATAAAACTCCCTTTCTCAACCCTTACCCATTCAATATTTGGGTTTTGTTGAGCAAAAAGATTAAATGAAAAAAAATTTAATGAAAAACACATTAGAAATATAAATAAAACTCTCTTAATCATTATTTTAGTTTTAAAATGTTATATTAATATTATCAACTCTCTTTGTGCATTTACCTCCAATAAATCCATATGCATTTTCAATTCCATCCAAAATAATTACTGGCTCGTTCATATAAGAAGAATTATAATTTCTATTTAGTGTGAAAAGATAGTCAAATGCATGTTTTTCAATTGATGCAACATTTAAGTTTCCATATAGTCGTTGAGTTAATTTTCGGAAGGGTGAATCTTCATCAACATTCAATCTGATTGCTAATTTTATTTTATAAACACTTCCTTTAAATTTTTTATTTGATAAAACTCCAAATCTATTTACCCCGGTTTCATAGGCTGAGAGGTTCTCTTGATAAACGCCTTGAATGTTTTCCCAAAGCAATTCTGCATTTGATAAAGAAATTTTGGTTGTGTCGTTTAAATTTTCATATATTAAATTTGGATCTATCTGATAATAATTATCTAATCCATTATCTCTAATCTCAAGATAAATAACTGCTCTATATATTTTTAATCCAAATGAAGATATTCCTTCTTGAATTGTTATAGATGAAGAGTCAATGATTGGTTGGGTTAAATTGAGGTTGGCTCTTCCAATTGCTTGATTAAAATCCTTGTAACTTAGTTTTATTTCTATCTCTTGGTTTTGTCTTGGAATTGTGTTGAAAGTGTATGTGTTGTTGCTTGTTGCTTGAAGAAGGGTTTGGGTTAATACACCATCAATATATAGCTCGGCTTTTGCATTTGTGACATAGGAGCTGATAAAATCGGCATAGGAATATGTACTCTCTTCCGAATCAAAAATATCTTCATTATTATATGTACCTGGCTTAGCACTCTTAAATAATGAAAATGAAATTATACTATCTTTTTCAATAAAAGAAGCTACAACAAGTTTATCCTTTGGCAAATCACCTTTATAGTCTATTTCATATTCACAGCCGTAGAATCCTAATATGGATACAAAAACTATTATAATAAAAATTATTTTTTTCATATTAATTGAATTTATAGGTGTATGAAACGGTTGGAATTATTGGCATAATGCTATAGGCTTTAAGCTTGTTTGGCTCAGAGGCTGTCATGATGATAAAAGCATTTTTTCTATTATATACATTATATATGTTTATACTCCATGTTCTTATTCCGTGCTTTTTCTTTTTATGGAAATTCAGGCTTAGGTCTAATCGATGATATGCAGGCATAATATAATTATTTCTTTCACCATAAACCTCAATTATGTTTGGAGGAGTAAAGTTATTGTTTTGGTTGATTTCTCCCGAAGCATGTGGATCGTAATAGGATGCAATTGGAACAGATACTCTATTGCCTGAATTATATACCCATGCAGCAGTGGCATCTATTTTATCATTAAATTCGTGTGTTATAACAATATTGAATTGATGTCGTGAATCATATCTATCATAAAAACGTTTTCCTGCATTTATTTCTCCATTTGGATATTCTCGAAATGCCCACGAAAGGGTGTAGGATATCCAACCTGTTGTTTTCCCTTTATCTCTTTGAACCAAAAATTCCATTCCATACGCCTCTCCTTTTCCTTGTGCGACTTTTTCTTCCCACTTATCAGAACTACTATTAAAGGATGAAATCCCGTCTTTGTAGTCAATTACATTATTTAGTTTTTTGTAGTAGGCTTCAAAACTTAAATTTGCCCAATCTTTCAATTGATAAAATACACCTCCACTGATTTGATGTGAGGTTATTGGAGCAATTTTTTGAGTTACAGGCACCCAAAGGTCTGTTGGCAGTGATAGAATTCCATTTGCAAGAAGATGTATGTTTTGATTCATCATTGCATATCCTGCCTTTAATGATAAGTTTTTGAAAAGGGAATAACGCATTCCTAATCGGGGTTGAAAGGAGTGGTAGGTTGTTTTTCCAACTTTGAATAGATTATAGTGAATTCCTGGGTTTAGTGAAAACTTTTCAGTAAAATTCATCTGGTCTTCAACATAAAATACTATTTCATTACCATACACTCTGTTGTTTACATTATATTGCTCATCAATTGTGGTTTCTCCCGTTCCTAAAACAGAGGTTATTTCGGGGGAATAGGTATGGTAGGTGTAGTTTATTCCAAAATTGATTGAATTCCATCCATTCAAATAAAAGTTATAGTTGTTTTTTGCAGACCAATCTTCAATGCCAGAAAGAAAATCAAAATCAAATTGATATTTTGCTTGTGAGCCGTTTTCGGAAAAATTTCTCTCAAATATTGAATTCATATTGGAGCGGTATCGGTTGTAAGAGAAAGAAAGATTTGAAAAAAGTCTATTATTTATTTCGTATGCCCAATCAATTGTCCCAATTAAATTTCCCCACTTAACATTTGCTGTGCTTTTTTCTGAATATTCACTATCTTTATCTTCAGAGCTAAATTTAAATTTATCTTCACCCCAATATAGGCTTGCTGTTATTCGGTTGCTTGGAGAAAACTTATGGTTGATTTTAAGGTTTATGTCACTGAAAAAATATGCAAAATCAACATCTGAGTCATTTTTTTGATTAAGATATGCAACAAGAGGTTTTGTTAAGATATCAATATAGGTCCTTCGTCCAGAAATACTAAATGTTGTTTTGTCTTTTATTATAGGTCCCTCAACACTTAGCTTTGCAGATATTAATCCAATACCTACTTGTCCTTGTATTTTTTCATTATTTCCATCCTTCATTCTAACATCAACTACAGATGAAACTCTCCCTCCATAACTTGCTGGGAAGGCTCCTTTAAAAAATTCAATATTCTTAATTGCATCTGTATTAAAAGTTGAAATAAATCCCATTAAATGGTTTGGGTTATATATTGGATTTCCATCTACTAAATAAAGATTTTGATCCATATTCCCTCCCCTAACATATAGTCCCGTTGTACCTTCTGTCCCACTTTTTACTCCTGGCAGCATTTGAAGAGATTTTAATAAATCGCTTTCTCCAGTTAGTGAGGGTAGTGATGTGATTGTTATGGGGTTTATGGTTATTTTGCCAGGAGTTGGATCTTCAATAAATCTCTTTGTTACACTTCTATCTTCAATAACTACTTCCTCAAGGGTTGCTGAAGAGGGCTTTATGAAAATATTTATTGTGGTATCAATGGTGAAATTATATTTTAAAACTAATTTTTCATATCCTATATAAGATATAAATAATTCGGTTGTCCCTTCGTTAACCGATAAAGAATAGAATCCATAGTTGTTGGAAGTTGTTCCAACTCGACTCTTCATATCGTATATTGTTGCTCCAATTAGAGTTTCCTTTGTTTTTGTATCAAAAATATAACCATTAATTCTAATATGTTTTGTTTTGGGTTTATCGGCTAAAACATTTAGGCCTAAAAGTAAAAAAAAGGAAAAGAATACTATATATTTTGTTTTCATATTTTTGTTTTCATATTTCTAAATTCTCCTTACACTTTGAATTCCATCAATTCCTTCTATATTCTTAATTAGTTTGTTTAGTTGTTCTGCATCATATATATAAACCATCATTGTCCCTTCAAACAATCCTTCACTACTTTCCATTGCCAAACCTCTAATATTTATATTCCATCCCTCAGAAATTACTCCCGTTAGTTCTTGAAGTAATCCTTTTCTGTCTATTCCTTTAATTTTTATACCAGCTAAGAAAGTAATTTTTTCGTTTTCTCTCCATTTTGCCTTAATTATTCTATGTCCATACTTAGACATTTCGTCAATGGCTTTAGTGCATGTTGTTCTATGTACTTCAATAGCATTCTCTCTAATCAATCCAACAATATCATCACCTGGAACTGGACGACAACAAGTTGCCGTTATATACTTGAGATTTTCCATTGTTTTTTGAATAACAACTTGCTCAGGATTGTTTTCAATTTGTTTATTAATTTCTTCTTTTAGATTCATTTTTTCACCGTCTCTATACCTCTTAGCTGCAAAAGGATTTCTGAGAAACATCCATGTTGAATTTTTTGATTTCTTTTTATCAAAACATTGCCTTATATCGTCTTCGGTAATCTGTCCTTTCGAAATCTTATAATAAAAATCAATTAGCTGTGGAACTCCTATATATTTAGTTAGTTTTTCAATATTTTCATTTGTAAAGTCTATATCTAATTCAGAAAATATTTTTTGTAATTGCTTGGATCCTTCCTCATAAAAGCCTTTTCTATAATCTCTTAAATAGTTTTTTATTCCTTGGGTTGCTTTTGAAGTTTTAACAAAGGATAAGTATTCTTCTTTTGGGTATGATATTTTAGAGGTTATGATTTCAACCTGATCTGATGGCTTTAGTCTATGGTCTAAAGTTACTACCTTATAATTTACTTTGGCTCCCATGCAATTTATTCCCAATTGAGTATGAACGTTGAAAGCAAAGTCTAAAACTGTTGAGCCCTTTGGTAAAATTATTGATTTGCCTTTTGGGGTAAAAGTGGTTATTTCGTCAGTTACTAAATTAAGTTTAAAATCATTAACAAAATCAATTGCATTCTCTGATTGGTTGTCTAAAAGCTCTCTTACCTTTTCCAACCAATTATCTAAGTTTTCGTCTAATTCTCCTTCCTTAACTTCTTTATATTTATAATGTGCAGCAAGTCCCCTCTCAGCAATCTCATCCATTCTTTGACTCCTAATTTGAACCTCAACCCATCTTCCATTATTTGCTTGAACTGTAAAGTGAAGAGCCTCATATCCATTACTTTTTGGTTTTGATATCCAGTCTCTTAATCTGTCATGCTTTTGCTCTCTGTATATTGTGTTAATTAATGAATAGGCTGAAAAGCAAGCATCTTTTTCTATTTCATAAGGAACATCTAAAACAACTCTTATTGCAAATATATCATAAATTTCATCGAAGTCAACACCTTTATGTTCTATTTTCCCAAGTATTGATGTTATTGATTTTACTCTTGCAGAACATGTAAATTTATAACCCCTATTTGTAAGTTCTTTCTCAATTGGGGCAGCAAATTCTTTTATAAATCTATTTCTAACTTCTTCCGAATCCTTTAATTTATCTACAATTTCTTTATATCCTTTAGGGTTTATGTATATGGTTGAAAGGTCTTCTAACTCACTTTTTATTTGATATAAACCTAAACGATGTGCAAGTGGAACATATAGCATTTGAGTTTCTGAGGCTATTTTTAATTGTTTATCCTCTCGCATTGAGTCAAGAGTTCGCATGTTATGCAATCTATCACATAATTTCAGAAGAATTACTCTAACATCATCTCCCATTGTGGTTAGAAGTTTTTTGAAGTTTTCTGCCTGAATTGAGTTTGTAGCATAGTCAAACACACCTTCAATTTTTGTTAAGCCATCAATTATCTGAGCAACCCTATCATCAAATATAGTTTTAATATCTTCAAGTGTATATTCGGTATCCTCAACAACATCATGCAATAAAGCACAAACTATTGCTGTTGGTCCTAAACCTAAATCCTCTGAGGCTATCCTTGCAACTTCCATCGGATGATATAAATATGGCTCCCCTGTTTTCCTTCTTACCCCACTATGAGCCTTTTGAGCAACGGTAAATGCTCTTCTTACTTGGCGTTTTTCTTCCTGTGAAGCGGTTTTAGAAATTAATTTTATTAGATGCTTATACCTTTTAAGGATTTCTTTTCTTTCTAATTCTTCGTCAATAATATACATAATACGCTATCTAATTATATAATTCTCTTATTCTTAAAAAACTCAATCATCAATCCTGAACATTCATTTTCTAAAACACCACCTTCAACAATTGTTTTTGGATGGTATAGATTAAGCCCAGTTGAAGAGGACCCTCTTTTTTCATCCTTTGCCCCATAAACTACTTTACCTATTTGAGTCCAATAACAAGCTCCAGCACACATAATACATGGTTCAATGGTTACATACAAAGTACAATCATTTAAATATTTCCCTCCCAAAGCATTTGTGGCCGAAGTAAAAGCTTGCATCTCGGCATGAGCTGTAAAATCATTCAAGCGCATAGATAAATTATGAGCCCTTGCAACAATTTTATCCCTACAAACAATCACTGCACCAATGGGAACTTCATCAATCTCCAAAGCAATCTCGGCCTCCTTAATTGCCTCTTGCATATAATAAGCATCATCCTTAATTAAAACAGAACTCATAACTAAAATTTATATTGACAAAATTACAAAAACTAATCGTAATATTGTATTTTTGCACAAAATACTAAACAAAATTGACAACAATAGAAACCTACAAACATAGCATTCCAATTCAAATTAGATTCAGTGATATGGATGCCTTAAGCCACGTTAATAATAGCTTTTATTCACAATACTACGATGTTGGAAGAATACACTACTTTGAAAAAGTAATGAATCAGAAGCTTGTTTGGACAGATATAACGGTAGTAATAGTACACATTGAAATAGACTTTATATCTCCAATATTTCAAGGAGACGAAATATATGTTGAAACAAAATTATATAGTTTTGGAAACAAAAGTATGAAAATGCATCAACAAATCATAGACAAAGCCTCCAAAGAAATAAAATCCAAATGTATAACCATCCTTTCTGGATTTGACAGAAAAACAAATACCTCAATAAAAATTCCACAAGAATTCAAAGACAAATTTCTGGAATTCGAACATCAATATTAAAATGGAGGAAGTCTATACAAAGGATTAAAAAGTAAATTTACTGATAGACCTTTTGGCTTATGAATACTTAGACTTTTAGTATATCTATATATTCATTTATAGCCTATAATTATAGTTTGTATACTACCTTCAAAAACCTAATTTAGTTCCCAAAAGAAAGTTATGTAAAAAAGAAAGCGTGTAAACTTTTGGTCTACACGCTAATCCACAATTATGAAAACAAAAAAGCCTCACGGCTTTTGTAGTCTCGGGCGGATTTGAACCGCCGACCCCTACATTATCAGTGTAGTGCTCTAACCAACTGAGCTACGAGACTAT
>Ga0172381_10005151_pt1 | contig 13340 bp, 13 predicted proteins | sample Leawel6488metaG_FD_119754 | JGI IMG/M metagenome (GOLD analysis project Ga0172381, IMG submission 119754) | Leachate microbial communities from a municipal landfill in Southern Ontario, Canada - Leachate well 64-88 metaG | ecosystem: Engineered > Solid waste > Landfill > Unclassified | place... | reverse complement strand
CTCTTCAAAAACTATTAAACGATCTATGTGAAAAAAAGAACTTTGATTATGTCATTGTTCATAAGATCGATCGCTTGGCTAGAAACCTACACGACGATGTCATGATCGGTTTGGCCATCAAAAAAGGAGGTGCACAGCTCGTCTCTGTAACCGAAAATATTGATGAAACGCCGTCAGGTCAACTATTGCATGGTATTATGGCCAGCATTGCGGAGTTTTATAGTCGTAATTTAGGGGCAGAAGCATTGAAAGGTGCAACTGAAAAAGCCAAACAGGGAGGCACACCTTTTCTGGCTCCAATTGGCTATACCAATATCATTGAACGAACCAGCCACAGAGAGAATCGCACTGTTGTTCTTGATAATGAACGTGCCCCACTAGTCAGTTGGGCATTTGAACGATATGCTACTGGCGATTACAATGAAACGCAGTTATGCGAAGAGTTGACCAAAAGAGGACTTCGAAGTCGTAATCGGGCCCGTTGTGCGATTGTGCCAATAAGTCTTAGTGGTTTGGATAAGATGCTCAGCAATCGTTATTACCTTGGATACCTGACCTATTGTGGGGTTGAATACAAAGGGAAACACCAGCCGTTGGTCACTCCGGCTGTTTTTGCTGCTGTACAAGCGATTCGAGCCAATCATCGTATATATTACAGTAAACATCGTAAAAACTATCACTACCTCTCGAGATTAATCGTTTGCGGACATTGCAAAAGACCACTGTGTTTTTCAATATCCAAACATCGATATCCTTATTTCTTTTGCATGAACCGACAAGATAAAGGTTGTCCACAACCATATATTCCAGTGAATTTAATCGAAGAAGCAATCATGGATGCCATGAGCCTAAGAGAGTTTGCTGATTCTGAACGAAAACAGTTAGCTACGCTGATTAGCAAGGAATTAAATGGTGAGCAAATCCTGGCGGAAGGTGAGATAAAAAAACAGAACAATAGATTAACCCGACTTCAAATAGAACAGGAGAATTTGCTGCAAGCTTATTACAATAAAGTCATTGAATCAGATTTGATGAAATGTGAACAAAAGCGAATCATCAAAGAAATCAAAGCTGCCCAAAGCATTATACAGGAAGCCGAAAAAAGGCTAAATGTTGTTACCGACAGAAAAGATCGAGCATTGGAACTAGCTAGTGGATTAAATATTGCTAAGACTTACTCGAAAGCTAATCCAGTTATCCAAAGGCATTTTTGCCAAGCTTTATTTTCCGAAATTGCGGTTAAAGACAAAGTGACGTACGCAAATGCAATCGAAAATTGCCGGTGTGTAAAAGATCACGAAGTCACTATTGAGGTCAATTGGCACGACCCAATTAATATCCGACATCTTACAGAGGCCATTTTAATGCTATCGCTTAAAAAAAGTTAGTTATCTTGAGTCGAGATGGCTATTCCTGATATTTTTGATGTGTACTTTTATCTTATTGAAGCTGATGATAGTATCAATGGTAACGGGTAAATCTATAAATATTGAGTATTTTATGTCGAATGTTTTTGACAATCGAGAGTTAGCCACAACGATACTATTGGCGGTAGCATTATTTTTAGTACTAATTTTTCAGAAGGAAATTAGGCAATCGTTATGGCAATTGGTAAGAGCATTTCTTCAATGGAAAATAATTGTATCGGTTGTGTTGATGATAATATACACTTTTCTAATAATTCTTATTTTTTATCACTTTCAGCTTTGGGATTTTTCTCTTCTTAAATATTCCATTTTTTGGTTTGGGACTGCACTAGTCATGTTGGTTAATTTCGAAAAAGTTGGAAACGACCTGAAGAAGCAATTATCAAATGGGCTGAAATGGGTTATTGTTCTTGAATTTATTATTAGCCTTTACACTTTCAGTATCTGGGGAGAATTATTAATTATTCCAACTGTATTTTTCCTAGTAGCAATTAGTGTTGTGGCGGGAACCATGAAGGGGGCTTCATCGGTTAAGAAGACGACTGATTTTATGTTATCCGTGATCGGTATTTATATAATTATCTTTGCGTTAACCAATATTATTAATGACTTCCATGGTTTCTGGACAGTCTACAATGCAAAAAAGTTTCTCCTTCCAATAGTCCTGACGGGCTGCTATCTCCCATTTATTTATCTTGCGACTGTTTACGGTGCCTACGAACAACTTTTTCTTCGTATCGACATGGCATGGTTCAGAGACAACAAAAAGTTGGCGACATATGCCAAAAAAAAGATATTTCAAGTAAGTGCATTAAATCTGAATAAGATCAAAAGGATTTCCAACAGAGGCACATTTGCGTTCGTGAATACAAAAACTAAACGAGATATTTTTGAAAAGATTAAGAAAATAGCCTCAAACTGAGATTGAAAATGTCAAACGAATATCGAAATAACCATTATGTGCCAGAATGGTATCAAAAAAGATTCCTAGATCCCGATCGGAAAGATCAAGTGCTTTTTTATTTGGATCAAAAACCTGATTCGTTTTCAGATCCCAGGGGTATTATTCACTCAAAAAATACCTTGCGTCGTATTGGCACCCGCCTTTGTTTTGCGGAAAACGACCTGTATACAGTCAACTTTGGTCAGATAGAATCCACTAAGATCGAACAAATGTTCTTCGGGAAAATTGATTCCGATGGTCGCAGAGCAGTTGATTATTTTACTAATTTTACCCACCCGTCAGCAGACGGAGACGCTTTTAATAATTTACTTCTCTATCTGAGTACTCAAAAGCTTCGCACTCCCAAAGGGTTAAAATGGGTTGCAAATCAAGTTGGATCTGCCAGCCAAAATCAGCTTCTCGACGCCATGATCAAGATTAGACAAATTTACTGTGCTACTTGGACTGAGTGCATCTGGCAAATTGTAGATGCATCTCAATCAGATACGAAATTCATTATTTCTGATCACCCAGTTACTGTTTACAACAGATGTTGCGGGCCTCGTTCATTCTGGTGTAGGGATGGGAATGATCCAGATATTAGATTCAACGCAACTCACACCATTTTTCCGATGTCTTTGAATAAAATCCTTATTCTCACAAATCTTTCTTGGGTAAGGAATCCTTATCAAAAAGAAACTGACTACAGACCCAATCCCGGACTATTTCGCGGGGCAATGTTTAAGTTCACAGAGATTCAAGTACTGCGCCAACTCGACGAACAGGAAGTTAGAGAAATTAATTTTATTATTAAAAGCCGTTCATTTAGATACATTGCGGCAGGAAAAGAAGAGTGGCTCTATCCAGAAAAAGATATTTCCAAAAGCGACTGGCATGATTATGGGAAAGGATATTTATTAATGCCTGATCCGAGAGGTGTAAATTATACGGGTGAAATATTAATCGGCCACAAAAATGGAACAGCGACTGGATTTGATGCCTATGGTCGTCGACCTTGGCAACAAGAATACAACAAAGAAGACGGCAAACATGATGAATTTGAAACTCTCTATCGTTTTAAGGGCGAATTTGCCAAGCTATTTGGCCCATATCGCCGAGGTCGTGCTTTTGATATGCTGCAACTGGACAATAAAAAAGACAACAATGATTATCACCAATACCATTTGGGTTTGGCAAAACGAACAAGGGAAAAGCACAAACGATAAAGATGTCCTTGATTCAACTCCATTTTTTGGCGTAAGTTGAATAGTTTTTCATGATGTCGATGATCTTGTCTCGGTTAAGATCCGACAGCTTCGAGACAGTGGCGACATCAAACATATTGGTGACGCCGGAAAATTGCACTTCCTGATAAGCAAGGAAGTCTTGTTTTGTAATTTTCATTTCTTTAATTCTCCAGTTAAAACTTCAGCACGCTTGTTTTGAATTATCTCTAAAATCTTGTCTTTTTGGTTTGAATCGACCCAGAATCTGACGACCACGCCGGAGACCGTGGTAATTTTAACGCACGGCTCGGCGGAGTCGTTCTCAAGTTTGACCAACAGAATCTTAACGATCGGAATCTCAACTGTCGGATCCGACTCAATAATCAATTTGTCGCCTTTAATGTGATATTTTTTTCTCATCTGTTCCTTTCAACACAATGAATGACGCAACGGTGACACTAAGTCAAGTACAACTCATCAATCCCTTGGTCGTGGTATCCCATCGATAAACTCGTACGAATGATTGCCAACCATTCCCATCCCAACTGTGCCTCTATGGACATTTGTTCTAATTATTCTATTTCTGCCAATTCGCGGTGAATCTGAAAATTCTGCTTCAGTCTCGTTGTCAATGAACTTGCCCCAATCTTGGCGACTGTGGCATTTTTCGGGTGAATCAATTTTATCTCCTCGAATTATATTAACAAATTCTACTTGACCACCAGCGTCTTTCTTTTCGATCATCCTTAAAATCAGAATTGTAAAAGCGTCCAGCAAATCATCATGTCCAGTTAACTTGAAGTCAACAATCTGCTCTATCAAATCTTCGCAACCAAAACGTGGAAAAAAGACCTCGCCAAGGTGAATTGGACGGCTGGAAAAATGTAATCTTTCACTCTTGTCCATTCTGCCAATATTTACCGCCTCTGCTCGATAATTTTCCTTGTCTAAAAACTGCGAAAACATTCCTTGCAGCATCGTGTTTTCAACACATATTCTGGTATTAAACTTTCCACCATAGCTAGCAACCAGTCCTTTGATATTATCCAGTGTTTTGTTTATATCGCCTTTGTAATTCATTGGATTCGGTAGAATATATATTTCCATTTTCCCATTGGAAAAATAGACTTTAGCACTGACCAAAGCTGTATAGTCGGCATATCGCTCTTCTGAAAGGGCTAAATCGACTCCGATAACATATTCTATGCGTTGATCCCTTAGCTCAGGCGGCAATTGATCATAGAGGTGAATAGAATTTCTGTTAACGATTGGCTCGAAGTCATCAATGATGTCCAGTAAATATTCTCTGGCCCAAACAAACTTATTACCAATCTTCTTTTTTTCCTCCTCGATCGCTTTCATATCCGGGTATTTTCCCGGCCAGGCGATCTGGTTTTGGCTATTTAACAATGGGAATTTTCGAAAGATTCCCGATCTGCTGCCGTCTTCTATCTCTTTTTGCAGATTCATAAGCAAGGAGTCTTTGTTGAGGAGATTCCCGACAACAATGATTTTGGTATTTTTATCACCAAGTGGCAGGACTTCACTCATAAACCAATCTCTGGTGTTTTTTCTTGACTCGGGAGTTTTAACCGAATTCATATCCTCACAATCATCTGCGATGATAAGATCCGGCCTATGGCTGCCAAACTTTGCTCCTCGAAAGCTTTGATCTCTTGAGACGGCAACAATTTTGGCGTTGTATTTTGGAATTATTAAGCTACAATTATTCCACTCGTTCTGAGAAACAAATGGTCCGAGATCTCGTCTTAAAAGCTCATTACTCTCCAGCTCCGATTTGAGGTTTTTAAAATGCTGACGGGCTTGCTCTTGCGTTTGAGAAATTATGACGATAAATTTGCGCTTCATGTTTCCCAATACCGCCCAGAGCGGGAAACTTAATGTCATCAACGTGCTCTTGCCGGATCCGCGAAAACTTACGATCACTGCCAGCTTGGTATCTTCATCCTCGCTTATCCTGAACATTTCACGATGAAAGGGTGCGATCGGATAAGTTACATGCTCGCTGAAGTATGTATGGAAGAAGTAGAAGTGGCTTCGTTTGACCAATTCTATTCTGGTGGCTGGCTCTTTGATAATCTCCATAAAATTGTCAACTTCTTCACTTTTTGTCATTTTGTTCTCCTTTGTTATTAACTCCTGAAAAAATCAGGGCTTTTTTAATACTAATTTCTTGTTCTGGCGTCAATACATAACTGGCTGATGTCACATGACCTTTAATCTCCAATTTGTCTGAATACCTGGCGTCATTATTCTTCAACCAAAATATGATTGCCCCAAGATTTTCATTCTTGATCGCACTCATCAGCTTGGATTCGGCAAGTTCTGTGACTAAAATCCTGCCTTCACTAATTGCTTCCTCAATTCTTTTGGCAAATTGCTCATCGCTGCTCTTCCAACGATAAAGAGTTGATCGACTAATAGCACAGCGATCACACGCTGGTTGAATGATCGGATTTTTTCTTAAAATCTCGATCAATTCTTCCTTAGAATTGTCATCATTCTTCATTTGTTTCTCCTATTTTCTTGGCCTTTAGACCAGTTAATTTTTCCCATCTATTTCTAATAACTTCAGCATAAATTGGCGACTTCTCTATCAGATAGCAACGACGTTTCATCTTGATCGCTGCGATTAGACTACTACCACTGCCTCCGAAGGGTTCTACGATCAAGTCTCCTCGCTTGGTTAATACTTTTACATATGGAATTAAGATCTCAAGCGGTTTCGTACCAAAAATGATGGCTTGGCCGCTCGACTTTTCATCGGCGGCATTAAAATCGATAAAATCGGTTGGGCAAACCTTCTTGCCTTTAGAATAACTTTCCCAATGTGGCTTCCCGGCGATCCCATAGAGGGCGGTTTCATATTCATTCTGCAAACCATCCTCTTCGGGAGTCAGATTAAACTCAACATCTGAGTTCGCTGACGCACCGACCATAGCAATATCGTGCTTACTGAAAAATTTGTATTTTGCCGCAAAAGCCTGGTTGCGATTCGGTAAATGCCAGACGATCATGTTCTTGACCTTCCAGTGTTTTTCCATCTCGCCCCAAATGGTGCGGATATTCTTCCAATTTTCATAGCAAATAATGCTGAAAGATTCTTTTTGGACTTTGGCAATGTTAGCCATCCATTTTTCAGTAAAATCACCAGGCAAAACATCAGTTTCCAAATACCTACGGTTTCGTTTAGCACCGAAGCCCTCTGTTGCCTTGCCATGACGATGGGCGTTAAGGTAGTCCAAGATATAGGGGGGATCCGTCAAACACATGTCGGCCTTTTCGTCGCCCATCAGCTTGATCATATCGGCTTCGATAGTTGAATCGCCGACCATAATCCTCGAACCATCCAAATCCCAGATATCTCCCTTCTGCATTTCAATTGTTTTGATGTCCAATTTATCCAGCTCTTTTTGGAGATCAAAAGTCTCTGGCTTGTCTTCGATCCCAAATACATCGTCGAGTTCTTCAGATGAAAAACCAATGTCTTTGAGTAGGGATTCGTCAAACGATGCTAAAAGCTCCAAATCCCATTCGCCTAGATTTTTATTGAGGCGAATATTCAGCTCGGCTTCTTTCTCCGGGTCGGGGATATTAAGATAAATTACCGCAACCTCCTTGAAACCTAGCTCCTTCATTACTTTGAGGCGAAATGCCCCTCCGATTACAACATTTTCTCTGCCCGGGGCACTGTTTGCTAAAAGTGCATCTACCTGTCCGAACCGAGAAATACTTTCTGTTAGTCCATCAGTGGCGGAATCAGTCCATTTTCTGGCATTTTTTTCGTATGGAACCAATTTCTCAATTGGCACCATGATCACTTTCAGTTCTTGTTTCTTCAACATAATGTCTCCTTATTAATTAATTTTTCTATTTTAAAATCCCTTGCTTATCTAATGCTTTTTCTATTCTCTCTAACCTCCTTTCTGTTTCTAACTCCTTCTGCGCTCCTAATAATTTGCTGGTTAAAAGGCCGATGCAATTAGCAGCTTTAGGATCTAAACTGCCATCTGGCCCAACTTGTCTGACTCGGTTGATAGTGTCGGCTAGTAAGTAAACAACCATTTTGCTATCGGTTAAAATGTCTATTGGATCAGCTTTAATTAATCCCTTCTTATAGCAACTAACCTGCCCGCCTTTTCTGCCGGCTTCTTTTACTTGGTTTTTAGTCTCTGGATTATGTGTAAAGCAGAATTTACTATCGTGCATTGCGTTAGCTTTACACTGCTTACCATTGATCATTACTTGTTCGCATGTCATTTTTTACCTTTCATTTATTGCTTAAACTATGGGGGGGTGGTTGTCTAAACCGAACCCGCTTTAATTAATGTTTTTGTTTTTATACTCTCATATACAAAAACGAGGCTAAACCTCGTTCTGTGTGCACAATGTAAATTTTGTAAAACTTGAGCCTAAAGACCCTTCTTCATCCTCCTAACAATTTTCTCAACAGTTTTTTGCTCAACTACTGGGAGGCCTCTCGTATTGAATATTTCATCATAAATTTGCTTTGCGGTTTTACTTTCGACCAGCCTCGAGTATACAAGATTATAAATTTTATTGCTCAAATCTCCCAATGGTTGGACGGTCGCCTTTTCCATCTTCTGCTGAAGCACTTTAAATGCTTTTTTTACATCTCTAACTGATGTTTCAGGATAAACATATATTGCGTGAGCGTATTCGTCATTGATTTCAGTGCTCGAAATATGAATTCCTGATTCAAGCAGCTTCGAGAGTTTAAGACCGGGGAAGGAGATTTTTGAATTGATTGCGTCGTTCCAGTACGCTGAAAGATCAGCGATATCTCTATCCTTTAAATCTTTTCTAAAATCGTAAAGTTGGTCGTAATTGAGCTGCTTTTTGCTAAACTCCTTAATTCTCTTGTTGAAATACAAATTGTACTCCAAATTTTTAGCAACTATCTTTTGCCTTTGAGCTATTGTCGGAATTTTTATTTTCTTAACTATTTGCATCTCCATATTGAGCTTATTATACTCCTAATAGTCAAGTTTGCGTCATAAACGAGACAAAACTCAGTTTCTTTTTATAGTGTCCCGTTTGTCTTGTCTCATTTTTTAAGCTCAGAAAATAGTAAGTTTCTTTTTATAGTGTCCCAGAATGTGCCATTTTTGCTTAAAATCAACCCAAAACGATATGAAGCCACATTTCTCCCAGAAATGCCAGCTTTATTTCATTTTGAGACCAAATCTGGTATCGTTCCTATTAGAGGACAAAGGGTAGGTAAAGGTTCCAGACCCGACTGTCCCGCCAGATAGAATTAGGGGACTAAAAAATTATGAATGATATTTATCAAACAATTTTTTCTGCTTTAGCCCTGCTAGGCGTTGGTGGTATTTTCGGCGGATACATAACTTTTTTACTTAATAAAAAGAAAGAATTGGAATTTAAACAGTTAGAACAGAAAGAAAAAAGATATAAAAGTTGTCTTTTGTACATGGATGTTTATTTTGAACCGAAAAATATCAAGTATCTTTCAAGTCGCCAGCCGGATATCAATAATACCCAAGATGTCATTGAATACTTAAAGGCGGAATATCACGAAATGCTGCTTTATGCCTCAAAGGGAGTAATATTATCCGTAAAATCATTTATCAATAATCCAACCAGAGGAAATTTTTTAAAAACAGTTTTGAGCATGCGAGGGGATTTATGGGTCAAGAAAGATGATTTAGAATTAGATAATATCAGAATTGATTTTGAAAATTATCATAGGGATAAAAAATTAAAAAAGTAAAATTATGACATTGAGATTATCTAATATTTAGGGTATTGGACCCAAAGGTTCCAGACACAAGTGCCTAGTAATTAAAAAATCCGCAATTAATTGCGGATTTTTTAATTACTAGAACCGAATTATCGATCAATAATATTCTGCATCATTAAGCGTTTTTCGACAGAAGCGATGATTTTGCGGGTTTGGATTGCAACGTCTGGTGTGACTGAAACCGAAGTTGCGCCATTTCTAACCATCAGCTCGGTAAATTCAGGATAAATTGATGGTGCCTGGCCACAAACTGACACAGTCACATTATGTTGCCGGCAAGTCTTAATTACATATTCAACCGAAAGCGAAATTGCCTCGTCCCTTTCATCGAATGATTTGGCCAAATTTTGATTATCACGATCACAACCTAAAGTTAATTGTGTTAAGTCATTAGTTCCTAAGGAAACTCCATCGATGCCGACTGAGATAAATTTCTCAAGCAAAATCACATTTGACGGAACCTCAACCATCATCCAAAGTTTAAAATCGGGACCGCGATACAAACCTGCCGCCTCCACCAATTCCTTAACTTTTTGCATTTCTGAAACCGTACGGACAAATGGAATCATTAGGTGCAAATTCACTAAGTCCATCTTATTACGAACGATTTTCAACGCTTCAAGTTCGAGGTTAAATACATCCGGATTGGTGATATAACGTAGGGCGCCGCGCATACCGATCATTGGGTTGTCTTCCTCACCTTCGTATTTGTCGCCGCCTTTTAGTCCTCGATATTCGTTGGTTTTGAAGTCAGTTGTTCGATAAATAACCGGTCTGGGCGCAAATGCTCCGGCAATAGTGCCTATCCCCTGAGCTAATTTTGTGGTAAACTCTTCGCCCCTACCGGATTCAATCATCGCCCGAGGGTGTTCCCCGATTCCAGCCATCATAAACTCGGCTCGGAGCAGCCCGACGCCATCCACAGGCAACGCAGCAAACTCCGCGGCTTTTTCCGGCTCGGCCAAATTCAAATAAACCTTTGTTCCGGTTATTGGGATCTCTTCTGTCAGAGCCAATCCGCCGACGGATTGTGATTTTGTCTCAATTCTCCGCGGATCGGCAGCCGATAATTTTACGGCTCCTTTATAAACAACACCTTTTGCGCCGTCAACAGTTACGACTTGACCGGTTTTTAATTTGGCTGTAGCCGTTCCCGTTCCAACAACACAGGGAATGCCAAGTTCGCGAGAGACTATTGCCGCATGACAAGTCCGGCCGCCGGTATCGGTAATTATGCCCTTTGCCCTTTTCATCGCCGGAACAAAATCCGGCGTCGTCATTTCGGTAACTAAAATATCTCCTTCTAACACCTCGTCAATTTGCTCATGCTTATGTATTATTTTAACCGGACCAGTTGCCGATCCAAGTGACGCCGCCGCGCCCTGAAGTAAAACTTCGGCTTGATTCTCTACAATAGATCCTTCAGCTCCTTGGACCTGTAACTTTGGACTTTCGACTTTCGACTTATTTAGCGTTGTAATCGGTCTCGATTGAACCATATAGATTTTATTATTCTCAATCGCAAACTCGATATCCTGAGGTTTATTGTAGTGAGCTTCAATCTTTTTGCCGATTTTCCCCAATTCAACAATTTCCGCATCGGTTATTTTCTGATCCTTGCGGTCTGAAACGGCAACAGAAACATGTTTGTCGCCGCCTTTTGTATCTCTGACAATCTTCCAATCTTGAGAGTTTATTTCCTTATTCAAAATTTTTTCAGACGTCTTGTCGAAAATATAACGATCCGGCGTTACTGAACCGGAAACAATTGCTTCACCGAGACCATACCCAGCTTCGATAACCAGATTATTGGTCTCGCCCGAAACCGGATCGACGGTAAACATAATTCCCGATTTATCAGACTGAACCATCATTTGTACCGGCACCGCCAAGCCAACTTTCATGTGATCGAATTTATTAACGATGCGATAATAAATCGCCCTGGCCTCAAAGAGAGAGGCATAACATTTTTGTACCGCCAAAACTACTTCGGCAGCGCCTTTAGTATTTAGAAATGTCGCTTGCTGCCCGGCAAAAGAGGCTTCCGGCAAATCTTCAGCTGTGGCAGATGAACGAACTGCCACTAAAACATCACCTAATTCCTTATAATTACTCTCGATTTCAGACACTAACTCAGCCGGCATTTTTGCTGATAGAATATGTTTTTTAATCAGCTTTGAAAGCGAATTCAGTTTTTTGCTGTCTTCAGGATTTATTCCGGTTACGGATTTCAATATCGCCGGACCGATTCCGGTGGCTTTAAGAAAATAATAGTAGGCATCGGCAGTTACGATGAAACCGTTGGGAACAGGAAAACCAGCCCGCGTAAGCTCGCCTAAGTTGGCTCCCTTACCACCAACCTCGGCAAGATTTTCTTTACCGACGTCGCGAAACCAAAGAACAAAAGGTTTATGATTTGTTTTTTTTATTTTCCCTCCTTAGATGTTCATTTCACAATTAATCCAAGTTTTCGTTCGACTATTCTCAGCCGGTGATCTATTTGGTCGGTTCTGGTAATTACGGCGCGATTGATATCTGCCAAATCAGAAATTTCTCGCGAGATATTCTTTTCCAGATTTCCGAATCTAACATCTACGCCCTCAAACCTCTCGTCCATTTCATGCATTATCTGCTGTTTCGTATTATCAATTTTATCCGACAGATTCCGAGTTACTTCATCAGCAGAAATATCAACCGTTTCCTTCACAATCGACTTTATTTCTTTTAGGTCTTGTTTAGTAAGCGACATTTTTTCTCCTTAGTATCATTTTACATCAGTTACAATTTTTCAGCAATTACTTCACGGACTTTTTCCCACTCAAACCCGCGAGACAATAAATGGCGGGTTAACTTTTCATAAAGTTTTTCTTTGGAAATTTCTTTGTTTTTCGCCAACCAACGTTCTACTAATTCGACAATTTCTGATGTTTCGTCGATGTTTTCCGCTAGTGTTTTTTCAATTATTTCTTTTGAGATTTTTTTTGCCATCAATTTTTGCTGGAGATAATACCTGCCAACCGGTTTGACTGATTTCTTAAATCTAACAAAATTTTCCGCAAACCTTTGGTCATTTAAAAATTCCTTAGAAATTAGAAATTCGAGAATATTAGAAATTTCCTCATCAGAAAACTCCTTCCGCCGAAGCTTTTCTTCCATCTCGCCGATTGAGCGATCGCGTAACTCTAAAAGCCAAAACGCATATTCCAGAATTTTTAGTTTCTTCCGCATAGGCTAATTATAACAAAGATATATTTCTTATTTAGAAATTAGGTCAATTAGAAATTTTGCCGAATTATTCTTCTTTATACTTCTCTGTGATTTTGGCTTTAATTTCGGCGGTGATTTCCGGGTGCTCTTTCAGAAATGCCCGCGCACCCTCTTTGCCTTGGCCGATTTTTTCGCCGTTGTATGAAAGCCAGGCTCCAGCTTTTTCGATGATATCTTCAGCGACGCCCAAGTCAATGACTTCACCTTCAACATCAATTCCTTGACCGAACATAATATCAAACTCAGCCGTTTTAAATGGTGGCGCAACCTTATTTTTCACAACCTTCACTCCGACATGATTGCCGACATTTTCTTCGCCTCTTTTCAGTGTTGCTTTGCGCCGAATTTCCAAGCGGACTGAGGCGTAGAATTTTAGAGCATTTCCACCGGTTGTCGTTTCCGGATTACCAAACATGACTCCGATTTTCATCCGGATCTGATTGATAAAAATGACCATGGTTTTTGATTTTGAAATTACACCGGTTAGCTTTCGAAGCGCCTGTGACATTAATCTGGCCTGAACCCCCATCATCGAATCGCCCATTTCGCCTTCAATTTCTGCCCGTGGAACTAAAGCAGCAACCGAATCGATAACAATGACGTCCACGGCGTTTGATCGGACTAATGTTTCGCAAATCTCCAGCGCTTGTTCGCCAGTATCCGGCTGTGAT
>Ga0172381_10005150_pt1 | contig 13342 bp, 13 predicted proteins | sample Leawel6488metaG_FD_119754 | JGI IMG/M metagenome (GOLD analysis project Ga0172381, IMG submission 119754) | Leachate microbial communities from a municipal landfill in Southern Ontario, Canada - Leachate well 64-88 metaG | ecosystem: Engineered > Solid waste > Landfill > Unclassified | place... | reverse complement strand
TTTAAGCTCTTGATATTTTCGGTACTTTATTGTATATTATAAGTAAGGAAAGTAAGGAATGTAAGAACTATATCCTGCAAACTATCCAGAAAGGACAAGATAATGGAATTAGCAAAAATCACTTCAAAGGGACAAATAACGATCCCAATTGACATCCGTAAGAAACTTGGAGTAAAAGATGGTGACAAGGTACTTTTCTTCGAAGAAAAAGGACGGATATATATCATGAACTCTTCAATGGAAGCAATTAAAAAGGTACAGTATGCGTTTACCGGAGAGGCGGAACGTATTGGGCTGACTGATGAGCAGGCAGTGGTAGACATGGTCTCTGAAATACGTCATAAGAAAATCGATAAGTGATAGATGAGGATCATGTTTGATACCAATGTTCTCATCTCGCTTATGCTGTTTCCAAATGAACGTTTCAACGGCATGATGGAGTATGTATTCAGAGAACACAAGTTAGTGCTGTCTTCTCTTATAGTGGAGGAATTATGTGAAGTCGTAAAAGAAAAGTTTCCAAAAAAGATAAAGGCGGTTGATTGCCTTCTATCTGAAATGAGTTATGAGCTGGTATATGCTCCAAAAGAACTAAAGAGCGGTTTGTTTGAAATCAGAGACAAGACTGATTATCCGGTTCTATATATGGCAGTTATTGAAGATGTAGATGTTTTCATTACAGGGGGACAAGGATTTCAAGGATGTCAAACTAGAAAAGCCGGAAATCCTTTCCCCATGTGAGTTTATCATCAAATATATGTGACTGCTTAATGTAGCATAACTTGAAACAGTTATCTTTCATGATAGAATGTGTACATAAGGAGGGCTTACGATGCTGGAATCATTAAAAAAACGCGTTTATGAAGCAAACATGGATCTGGTAAAGCATGGTCTTGTCCTGTATACCTGGGGAAATGTCAGCGGCATCGATCAGAAAAGCCGCCTTGTAGTGATCAAACCAAGCGGTGTTGATTATGCAAACATGAAAGAAGAGGATATGGTCGTTTGTGACCTTGAAGGAAATATCATTGAAGGCAGAATGAACCCTTCAAGCGATACAAAGACGCATTTGGAACTGTATAAACATTTCAATGACATAGGCGGGATCGTGCACACGCATAGCACGTTTGCTACTGCATTTGCGCAGGCAGGAAGAGGAATCCTTCCATATGGCACAACTCACGCCGATTATTTCCGCGGTGAGATCCCATGTACGAGAGTCCTTACCGAAGAGGAAGTGAACGGTGATTATGAACGTAATACCGGTAAAGTGATCGTTGAAAGGTTTGAATGTATGGATCACAGCGCTGTTCCTGCATGCCTTGTTAAAAACCACGGGCCTTTTGTCTGGGGGAAAACGCCGGAGGAAGCCGTATATCATTCCGTTGTCCTAGAGGAAATTGCAAGAATGGCAGTTATCACCGAAACTGTGAATGCCGATGTACAGGAAGCAGACAAGTACCTTCTGGATAAACATTTTAACAGAAAACACGGGAAAAATGCTTATTACGGTCAGGATAAATAAACAGATATTTACATTTTCACGGCATATCTGCAAGGTGTTTTTTAGCTTAAATACATAAATATTTTTTTGTTGCTCAAAAGAAATTAATATGATTTAATATGTATGCGATACTGAAATTTACTATAGAAATTTAATAAGGTAAAGAGTATAATTCTGAGGATTAAGGTGCTGCAGACAGTGGGCAGGAATACCTGGCTTTATGCAAAGAGAAAGGAGATCCGAATCATGAAAAAAATATTTATAACAGAGAACGGTGCCGTAAAACAAATCGAAAAACCGCAGCAGGATTGCTGGATATCCCTTATAAATCCGACCGAAGCGGAAATGTCGGAGATCCTGGCTAATTTTGATATCGATGCAGATAATTTAAGGGCTGCTTTGGATGAAGAGGAACGCTCCAGAATTGAAGTTGAAGACAATTACACGATGATGATCATCAATATTCCTGCAGTTGAAGATCGCGGTGAAAAGGATCAGTGGTACGATACGATACCTCTTTCGTTTATAATGCTGAAAGATATGATAATAACCGTATGTCTTGAAGAAACACCTATACTTGATGCATTTATGAACGGACGTGTACGGGATTTTGATACGCATATGAGGACAAGATTCATATTGCAGCTGCTGTATAAAAACTCACTGCTATTTCTGCAATACCTGCATGAGATCGACAAGAAGAGTGATGTCCTGGAGGACAAACTACAGGGCTCTACCCAGAACCGTGAACTTGCAGCATTACTCAAACTGGAAAAAAGCCTGGTGTACTTTACAACAGCATTAAGTTCAAATGAATTGGTTTTGGAAAAACTGCTTAAGAATGAGAATATAAAGAAATATGAAGATGATATGGACTTTTTAGAGGATGTAATAGTCGAGAACAAGCAGGCTATTGAAATGACAAATATATATAGCGGGATATTAAGCGGAATGATGGATGCATTCGCTTCTGTTATATCTAACAACCTGAACATGGTCATGAAGTTTTTAACGGTATTGACCACAGTTATGGCTATCCCCACCATGATATTCAGCGCATATGGAATGAATACTGCACTGTCAGGAATGCCTTTCGCGACGAGCCAATACGGGTTCATTATCGTTATCGCCATTTCATTGGTAGCCAGCCTGATAGTAGCTCTTATCCTTGTAAAAAGGAAAATCTTTTGATCACTTATGAATATATTATTAGAAAATGCGAAAATATCCGAATATCATGGATTTAAAAGATATGACTTCTACTTAAGAGGTCATCTTTCTGTCGTCATTTGTCCGAATACGCCTGCAGATAGTAATAAATGGATATGGCGCGCTGAATTCCTGGGAGCTTTTGATCAGGTGGATGTAGCCATGATAGAGAAAGGTTATTATCTGGTATATTATTCTATCAGCAATATGTTCGGATGTCCGGCATCGATTAAAGCGATGAAGGATTTTTATGACTTCGCAGTTAATGAAATGGCCTTAAGTAAAAAGACAGTGATCTTTGGATTCAGCCGCGGAGGACTGTATGCCGTGAATTTCGCAGCCGCATATCCTGCCGCTGTTTCATCCCTTTATCTTGATGCTCCTGTTCTTGATTTAAAAAGCTGGCCTGGCGGTATGGGAACCGGAGATGGCTCACCAAACGAATTTACCGGATGCCTTAAGATATATGGCCTGGATAATGAGAGCATAAAAACATTCAGTGATAATTCCATTGATAAAGCCGCAGTTTTACTGGAAAACAAAATACCTGTAGCGATAGTTGCAGGAGACAGCGATACTACTGTACCGCATCTGGAAAACTGCGGGAGGCTGGCAGAATACTACAGGACCCATAACGGAACTTATATGTACATTTTAAAGGAAGGTTGCGGTCATCATCCGCACAGTCTTCCTGATCCTTCGCCTGTTGTTGATTTTTTACTGCAGCATTAACTGTATAGATATGGAGGATATTACTCTTTATCTACCATTCTTTGAAGCTTCTCTATATTCAGACCCACATCACAAGGACTGTGCGCATCGGAAGCGGTACGTATAGTAACGTTATACTGTTTCATGATCTTAAGCATCTTTGGGTCCATTCCTGATTCCGCGTTATACAGTCCGCGCGTATGTAAACCGCCGCTTTCTTCTGCATACATATCGTTTCTCTTCAATGCTTCTGCAAGCTCAATATATCGATCGGTAAGAGGGAAAGATGCCTTATGACCGAACAGTTTGATACTGTCAGGATGTCCTATGCCGGAAAAGATGCCGCTTTTTGCAAGATCGACTGATGTTTCAAAATACCGGCGGTATACATTATCCACATCGATGCCATTCCATAACTCTGGTATGTGATCATAAGCAAAACCGTCAATGAAATGAACGCTCCCAGTAACAAAATCCAGCCCCAGATCCTTGATATTTTTATATATAAATTCTTCAGAATCTTTAAAGTAACATACTTCCAGACCGAAATTTATCTTTACCGGCCATACATGATTACGCACTTTTTCGATCAGGTCCAGGTAATGAGAGATACCGTACCGGCCTGCTCTTTTGTGGAACCACTTATCTATATAATCACTGTAAGCGCAGACTCCATCATACATGGCAGTAAATTCATTGAAGAGATAACAGTGTTCAAGAAGGTATATCTCATCGATATACCTGTCCAGTGCTGTTTTTACAAACTCATTTATCCACTCCAATGTGTATGGGCCTTTTTCTATGTGTATATGCGCATCGATCATGATCTTCCTCCATGCTATATTACCGTTAAAGACTATTATTTATGATCTTTGATCAGCATCCTGATTATAAGGACAACAGCTGAAAAATATCCTATGATCGCAGCTAAAGGTATGCCTGAATATTGAGGCTGCATATCTGTTAGACAAATCAAACTTGCGCCTATTATGATAGCTGCCGTTATTACTCCTGTTGTGATCTTGTCAGCGATTTTTATATTTATCCTGTTCTGATCGTCAGAACTGGTCGTTTCCACGTTTACTTTAGTCTGTCCCTTAACAGTCATCTTTAGAATGTCTGATATCAGTGAAGGTATATCAAGGGATTTTCGCCCTGAAGCAAGAGCTTTAACTGACAGTTCGGAGAGTTCCTTTTTTATGTCTTTCATATCCAGAAAACCGTCCGGTATGCGGTTGGCTGTGATCTGTATAAGATTTATGTCAGGGCAGATATCCGCAATAACGCCTTCAATGGTAGCAATTCCGCGTCCAAGCATCGATACTCCTTTGGGCATAGATATTTCATGGGCTTTTGCCACCTCCATCACATCCTTGAATACATCCGTAAGATTCATACTGCCAAGATCGAGAGAGCCGTATTTGTCCAGTATTGTATCTATATCAGTATAAAGCTTGGAGTGATTGACTTTATTCTTTCCTTTTACGACTCCCATTGTAAGGAGGACATCCTTTATAGTACCTATATCATGCTCTGCGACGGCTTTGATAGCTGTTCCAAGAAGCTTTTGATCCCTTGACGAAAGCCTTCCCATCATACCCAGATCAATCCATATTATCTGACCTTCGCGTATCTTTATATTTCCCGGGTGAGGGTCTGCATGGAAAAATCCATCATCAATGATCTGTTTCATATAGTTGTTGACCAGTTTTGTCGCTATTTCTTTTATATCATAGCCATTCTTTATGAGCAGATCCTTGTCATTGATGGCATATCCCTCGATATACTCCATTACCAGTACTTTTGATGTCGTGAGGCTGTTATAAATATGAGGACAAGATACATAGGTCACATCATTGTTCAGTTCATAAAATTCCTCGGCATTTTTCGCTTCATTAAGAAAATCCATTTCCTCCTGTGCCGCATTCCAGAGTTCATTTATAACTACCTCAAAATCAATGACATCCGGTTTCATTCCCGCATGCCGGATCATCCCGGTCACACGTCGGATCAGTGCAACATCTTTTGCCATGATCCCATATATGCCGGTTCGCTGAACTTTTACTACGACCTGGCTGCCATTTTTAAGTTTTGCCATATGTACCTGGGCAATTGAAGCGGAGCCTATCGGTTCCTTTTCAAAAGAAGCAAAAAGCTCATCAGGATCTCTTCCGCAGGAATCCTCAATGACCGAACATACTTCCTCATAACTCATAGGGGCGACTTCAGAACGAAGTTTAATAAGCTCCTCGCAGTAGTTTTCAGGTATCATATCCGTACGCATAGACAGTATCTGCCCGAGTTTTACGAAAGTAGGCCCGAGATCCTCTAAAACAGAAACGAGCTTTTTAGGCGAAAAGTCATGCATCACATCGTGCCTGCGAAGAACCGATATTATCTGGTGAAGTCTGGTTCTGTTACTGTTTTGCATTCTACATCTTTACTTTATCTTTTTCGATCTGTGCGATCCTGGCTTTTAGCACTTTTATTTCATCAGATGTAAGCGTGTCCAGTTCGTTTAAAATATCAATTGCTTTCTTTTCCCCGGCTTTAGCTTTTTCTTTGACCGTTTTATTTATATCATGTTTTAATTCTTCGTTTATCACCTTACCCTGTTCGAAAGTGAGCTCACCCTTTTTAACGCATTCATCTATAATGGTTTTTGCTTTTTCAACAGTCAATGCAGCTGCGCCGATACCTGCCAATATCAATTTTCTCAGATCCTCTGATAATGAATCAGCCATCTTATTTCCTCCTTAATATTAACCATGTACAGAAGTAATATATCATTTTCACCTGTATAAATCAATTTATGACACGTACCGGTTAGATTTACAGATAGACAGGATCATCAAAATCCCGTAAAATAAATATATTACTATATGGAAAACACACATTCGGATCCGGATATTCCGATAATTACTTATTTGCAAAGGGGTGAATTATTATGATACCGCACAGCATCAGCAGAGAAGACCTTATAAAAGAACTTTCTACGGATATGATGAACGGACTGACACAAAAAGCCGCTTCTGAAGGCCTTGCCAGATATGGAAGGAACAAATTAAAGGAAGGTAAAAAGAAGACCAACGCGCAGCGTTTCTTCGGACAACTGAAGGATACTATGATTCTTATACTTATTGCTGCGGCGATAATATCCTTTATTACTGCCATTTATGAAGGTCAAACAAAGGGATTTTTTGAACCTCTCCTTATATTACTGATCGTTGTTATGAATGCCGTAATGGGTGTCATACAGGAAAGCAAAGCTGAGAAGGCTCTTGAGGCACTAAGGAATCTTTCCACCCCTCACGCAAGGGTCATCCGTGGAGGGAATGAAGAGATGATAGAGGCGGAGCTTCTCATCCCGGGCGATGTGATACGCCTTGAAGCAGGAGATATCATTCCGGCAGATGCCCGCCTGATTCGTTCGGCAAGTCTGAAATCTGAGGAATCCGCTCTTACCGGTGAATCTGTCGCCTCAGAAAAAGATGCAAATGCCGATGTTAATGAAACAGCGGCTTTAGGCGACCGTAAAAATATGGTATTCACGGGATGCAGCATAACGTACGGTACCGCTCTTGCCCTGGTAACAGGTACGGGTATGAACACGGAAATGGGTAAGATAGCAAATCTTCTTGCAGGTGAAGGTGATGTACAGACCCCGCTTCAGAAGAAGCTTGCAGACCTTGGTAAGTATTTGGGGATAGTAGCGCTTACGGCATGTGCGATAATATTCGTGGTCGGCCTTATCGACGGGATGAAAGTCATGGAAATATTCATGACAGCGGTTTCTCTTGCGGTATCTGCGATCCCTGAAGGACTGCCTGCCATCGTGACTATCGTTTTATCAATAGGCGTACAGCGTATGGTAAAGAAAAACGCTATCATACGCAATCTTCCTGCAGTTGAGACTTTAGGAAGCGCTTCCATAATATGTTCGGATAAAACAGGTACATTGACGCAGAACAGAATGACTCTTGTTGAGGCATATGTTGACGGCACAGGCTCTGAAAAGATCACCGCAAATAATTCATTTGGTGTTTTACGGCTTTTACAGTTCGGAACTCTGTGTTCTAACGGTACGGTCGTTTTTCATGACGGCTCAGAAAAGCATATAGGCGATCCGACAGAAACTGCCATCGTACTTGCAGCACACCGTAACGGAATGATCAAGGAAGATCTGAACAGAGATTATCCGAGAAGGGAAGAAATACCTTTCGATTCTGACCGTAAGCTTATGACCACAGTAAATGAAATAGACGGAAAATATATAGTCATAGTCAAAGGAGCTTTTGATGTACTTTCAGGCAGGTGTATCAAAGGTGATATAGACAAGGCAAAACAGGTAAATGACGAAATGAGCAGTAAAGCTATACGTGTTCTTGCCATTGCATACAAGGAAATAGAGGATGTCCCAAAAGAACCTAAGCCAGCGGATCTGGAAAATGATCTGATACTTATGGGATTGGTCGGAATGACAGATCCTCCTCGTCCTGAGGCCAAAGAAGCTGTTGCGATATGCAGAAAGGCAGGCATAAAGCCTGTTATGATAACGGGAGACCATGTTATTACGGCATCAGCGATTGCAAAGGAATTGGGCATACTTAAAGAAGGCGATGAGTCTATTACCGGAGTGATGCTTGATGCGATTACGGATGATGAATTCGATCAGCGTGTACGTCACATTTCGGTATATGCACGGGTGTCACCGGAAAACAAAATAAGGATCGTCCGTGCGTGGCAGCGTCAGGGCGAAGTCGTTGCTATGACAGGTGACGGGGTGAATGATGCTCCGGCATTAAAGGCAGCGGATATTGGATGTGCTATGGGTATTACAGGCACGGATGTAGCTAAGGGTGCAGCGGATATGACTCTTACCGATGATAATTTCGCTACAATAGTTGAAGCCGTTAAAGAAGGAAGAGGAATATATGCGAATATAAAGAAAGTGGTTGGTTTCCTTTTAGGTACAAATATAGGGGAAATACTGACTGTGTTCTTTGCAATGATCCTATGGAGAAAGACTCCTTTATTATCCATGCAGCTTCTGTGGATAAATCTTGTGACAGACAGTCTTCCTGCGGTTGCTCTAGGTATGGAAAATGTTGAACCGGGTGTCATGGAGCAAAAACCCAAGCCGAGAACAGAAGGGATATTTGCGCACGGTTTCGGTATCAGGATAATTCTTCAGGGATGTATGATAGCAATACTCACTCTGGTCGGGTTTATTTTGGGACAGAAAATCGAAGGCAGTCTTGAGGGAGGGCAGACTGTGGCTTTCTTTGTGCTTTCACTTTCACAGGTAGTACAGTCATTTAACATGAGGTCTGAGCATTCACTGTTCAAAACCGGTTTCTTTACAAACAGAAACCTGAATGTAGCATGCCTGATCTCAACGGCATTAGTAGCGCTCGTATTATTCACGCCGCTTTCAATACCCTTTGGCCTAATACATATGCAGAGAAACACTTACCTTATAGGGTTGGGATTGTCTTTGGTGCCTGTTGTACTAATGGAGATCGCAAAACTGTTCGGTCTTACGAAACATGAAAAGCGGTCCAAATGATATGCAGGTGAAGTTAAATACTATTTATCATCTGATGATAAAAATATTGATCAATCCCTTTATTAATTCACTATATTGTAGTATTATATGGTCGCAGGGAAATGTAATGCAATGAAGCGTCGTTTTCATGCACGGGGGCAGATATAAAAATACTATTGGTTATAGATCAATACTTTTCAGCTAATAACGGAATGACGATATCAGCGCGTAGATTAGGTGCAAAACTTTCCGAGCACGGAAATGAAGTCAGAATAGCAAGTACAGGTAAAAAGGAAGATACCGAATATCTTATGGAAAAGCAGTATATTCCGATCTTTGATAAACTTGTCACATCGCAGGGAATGACTTTTGCAAAACCGGATGAGGAGCTGCTCGAAAAAGCGATAAGATGGGCGGATATCGTCCACCTGCTTGTACCTTTTGCCTTATCACGGGCTGCGATGGAGATCTGCCAGGAATTTAATGTACCGTATTCAGCCGCATTCCACTGTCAGCCGGAAAATGTTTCATCCTCACTTTATCTTCAGAATGTGAAATTTGTAAATGACGGCATCTACTGGTGGTTCAACAGATATATATATCAGTATTGCAGGCATATACACTGTCCAAGCACATTTATTGCAGATGAACTTAGAAATCACGGTTACGAAGCAAATCTGTATGTGATCTCAAATGGGATAGAATCATGTTTCAGATACAGAAAGATCCCAAAGACAGAGGAGTTACAGGGCAGATTCGTGATACTTTCAGTTGGCAGGCTGTCAGTAGAGAAAAGGCAGGATGTACTTATACGGGCTGTCGCATATTCAAAACATAAGAAAGATATCCGGATAATGCTCGCAGGTCAGGGGCCCAGAAGGAAAATGCTAGAGCAGCTGTCGAAGGAGCTTGATGTAGCTGTAAATATAAACTTCTATACAAAAAATCAGCTGATGGATCTTATCGCCATGAGTGATCTGTATGTGCATGCATCAGATGCCGAGATAGAAGCGATGTCGTGCATGGAAGCCTTCGCAGGAGGACTTGTTCCAATAATAGCCGATTCAAAAAAATCAGCTACGCCTCAGTTTGCTCTTGACGAAAGAAGCCTTTTTACTGCCGGCGACCCATTAGCGCTTGCAAAAAAGATCGATTATTGGATGGAGCATGAGCATGAACGGAAAGAAGCGGAATACAGATACAGTGAAAGTGCAAAGGCATACGACCTGGATCAATGCGTATACAGAGTGGAAGAAATGTTTATGCAGGTCATAAATAACAGCAGGGGAGCTGAAAATGAACAGCCTGAATTCGGATACGCAAAATAACAATGAAGAAGAGGGACATGTGATACATATGCCTCACCCTTATGCATTTAAGGTCACTGAGGATTATGATTATCTGCAAAGAGGTCCGATAAAAACAGCCGGCAATATCATAATGCGCGTAATAGTCTTCATATTCTGTAACATATATAACCGAATAGTATTTGGGTTAAGGATCACAGGATACGAAAATTTGAAAGCACTCAGAGGTTCAGGTGCTGTTGTTATAAGCAATCATGTACATACGATGGACTGTACTTTTATAGACTGTCTGATACCGTTTAAAAGACTGTATTATGTTACACTGGAGGAAAATTTTCAGATACCGTTCGTTCGTCATCTGATACGTGTTTTAGATGCTGTTCCATTACCGTCCGGTGTTCATGCGATGAAGTATTTCATGGATAATATGGATGAAGCGATCAAATTCAAAAATATCGTCTGCGTTTATCCTGAGTGTTATCTTCATCCTTATCACAGAGGAATAAGAAAATTCAAGAGGGGAGCTTTCCAGATATCTGTAAAAAACAGCTGCCCTGTGATCCCGTTAGTGGTAACATTCAGGGATCCTGAGGGATTATATAAAATAATTAAGAAAAAGCCATGCGTGACGATCACAGTGCTTCCTGCGGTATTCCCAAAATCAACGGGTGATATGCATACTGATGTGTCTGTTTTAATGAATGAATGTTACGAAAATATGAGAGCGTCAGCTGATAAAGTATATAACTGATTTTTCATCACTTGCTTTTATTAAGGATCGTATCTTTTAAAAAAAGGATAGCTTCAGAATATCCGTCAAAGCCTTTACCGCATATTGTTTTTACGCAAACAGGAGATACATATGAATGTTGCCTGAAATCTTCTCTTTTCGATATGTCTGAAAGATGTACCTCGACTGTGGGTATGCTGACCGCTTTTATTGCATCCGGTATCGCTATGCTTGTATGCGTATATGCGGCGGGGTTGATTATGATCCCGTCTGTCTTTTTATATGCAGACTGTATTATATCTACAATAACGCCTTCATGGTTTGACTGTACGATCTCGACTTCGACATTATTTGCCCTGCAATATCCTTCTATCATTTTTACAAGATCTTCATATGTCTGATGTCCGTATATTTCCGGCTCTCTTATGCCCAGCATATTGATGTTTGGTCCGTTGATAACTAAAAGTTTCATAATGCTAACAACTCCTTTATTTCCTCAACTGTATCATCAGTCGTTTTATTTTCTACAATATGGTCGCTCCATTCATTATATGCTTTTATTCTGCTGTTGTAGAGTATGAGAAGATCCCGGTTATATGACAGAGGCCTCCCTTTTGTTGCAAGAAGACCGATGTCGCGTTCAATAAAAATGACAGTACTGTTTTGTCTTATGAGGTCCCTGTTTCTTTCCTTTGTTACGGCTCCTCCGCCTGCAGCTATTACCGCACCGCTCAGTTTTGTATATTTTTCAAGCATTTCTGTCTCGATCGCTCTGAATTTTTCTTCTCCGTCATTTTTAAAGATATCGGGTATATCCTTTTCTGCGTATTTTACTATCTCTGCGTCTATGTCTATAAAAACACGGCCCGTTATCTTTGCAAGAGATGCGCCTATTGTTGTCTTGCCGCACCCCGGCATCCCTATCAGGATTATGCTTTTTGTCCTTTTTGATATTTCATCTGTGATCTTACCGATCACATGATCATCTATACTGATACCTGTAAACAGTTCGCTGGATTTCTTTGCCTGCGCGACAAGCATCGACAATCCGTTGAAAGAAGGGATCCCCAACTCCTCAGCATCCAGTATCAGTTTTGTTTTTGCAGGATTATATATCAGATCGAAAACGCATTTGCACTGAGGGAAATCCTTTATATCTATAACAGAAGATCCATTATTAGGATACATGCCTACGGAAGTCGCATTTATTATTATCTCACCGTCATAATGCCTGCTGATGTTCTCATAATTGTTCTCACCTTTACGTGATATCACGACCATCTCTCCTGCGTTCTGATCCGTTACGACTGCCTTGACTGTTGCGGCGGCTCCGCCGTCACCAAGAACAAGGACCTTTTTACCGGCTATTCTGATACTGCTCTTGCTGATCATATAGGTGAAACCGTAATAGTCGGTATTATCCCCGAAAAAAGTTCCGTCAGGCTTTTTGATAAGCGTATTCACGCTCATCAGTTTCTGCGCGGTAGGACTGAGTCCGCTGCAGTATTTTATGACTTCCTTTTTATAAGGAATAGTTACATTCAGTCCCGCTGTATCGGTATGCTTTAGAAAACTCTCAATGTTTTCTGCAGGCATTTCATACAGCTTATATTCATAATCACCAAGCAGTGAATGTATTTTCGGTGAAAAGCTGTGTGAGAGCTTTTCACCTATCAAACCGAATTTTTTCATTATATCAGCTCCGAATAGCTGCCAAGATACCTGAACTCCTCGCTCATCTCGTCAAGTTCGTTTATGACTTCAATAAACTGCTCCGAATATACAGGCGTTTCAAGATCAAAGTAAAACATAAATTCAAAATCACGGTCAGGAAGCGGTCGGCTCTCCAGTTTGACAAGGTTCAGGCCAAGCACATAAAAACGTGCGAGCACCTTATACAGCGAACCGGGCCTGTGCGCCAGTACCATCATTATGCTTGTTCTGTCAGCTCCGGGATATATCTCTATGTTTTTAGAAATACAGATGAATCTTGTGTAGTTATTGCCTTTATCCTGAACGGATTCGGCCAGACAATTCAAACCGTAAAGAGCGGCACATGCACGTGAAGAAAGCGCCGCTATATCGGTCCTGTCAGATTCCGCGACCATTTTCGCGGCTATGGCGGTATTTTCACATACGGTCACTTTGACATTGCCAAGTGTTCTTAAATATTCGCTGCATTGGCTTATCGCCTGTTCATGAGAGAATATTTCCCTGATCGCAGGAAGTTTAGTGCCTTTTTTTGCAAGCAGATTATGATCTACTTTAAGTCTTACGCTTCTTATTATATTGAACTTATATTTCATCATAAGGTCATATACCTTATTTACCGA
>Ga0172381_10005149_pt1 | contig 13343 bp, 11 predicted proteins | sample Leawel6488metaG_FD_119754 | JGI IMG/M metagenome (GOLD analysis project Ga0172381, IMG submission 119754) | Leachate microbial communities from a municipal landfill in Southern Ontario, Canada - Leachate well 64-88 metaG | ecosystem: Engineered > Solid waste > Landfill > Unclassified | place... | reverse complement strand
TTAAACGCAATGACAAATTCAGCCACCGCCTCACCCGGCCTCACTCTTTCGGACTTAATATTTTTATTTATCCTGCCGGATTTATCTATTATGCCCCGATTAAGCATCTGGCACAAAAGATCGATATAACCTGAGCCGCATATGCCATAAGGCCTGCCGCTTTCGATCACATCATAGCGGACGTTAAATTCCCCGTCGATATCCACTTTCTGCACCGCCCCTTTAACAGCCTTCATGCCGCAGGTAAGGCCGCTACCCTCAAACGCGGGACCGGCCGAAGCCGCAGCACCGATCATCCATTCTTTATTACCCAGAACCAGTTCGCCATTGGTACCTATATCAACTAAAAGCGAAAGCCCTTCGCTCTCCGCGATACCGCAGGCAAGTATCCCCGAGACGATATCTCCGCCCACATAAGTGCTCACGCCCGGCAGGAATGTCACGAAACCCTTGGGATTTGCGTTTATACCTACTTCGGGAGAATGCATCGCCGAAAATACCGTAGTAGTAGGGATATGCGGGGGCTTTCTGATGCTGGACGGATCGATCCTGAGAAGAAGATGCATCATAGTCATATTGCCTGCACATGTGATTGCATAGACGTCGCCCAAATTTACACTGCACGCCTCGACCAGATCGTCAATGATCTCATTGATATTGGAAGCGACGGCCTTATGCGCCTTGGCAAGCCCGTCGGGAACTGACGCAAATATAATACGCGTTATCACATCGCTTCCATATGCGGCCTGCCGGTTGAACATGATACGGGTGCCCAGAACCTGACGGGTATTGAGATCAATGAGCTGGCCGACCACTGTCGTAGTGCCGATATCAAAAGCAAAGCCATAATTTGTTTTAGATGTATCCCCCGGTTCGATCGCGATTATCTCAAAAGCCCCATCCTTATATCCCAGCGTAACCGTTACCTGAAAATCACTATCGCGCAGGGTCTCGCCTAAAAATTTAACACTCGCTACGTTTGCAGACATATGGACATTATCTATTTTGCCGGACAACTCTCTGTATATGCGGTCGAGATCATTTGTGTTATCATCGGCTGTCGGTTTTGAAAGCTCAAGATAAATTCTTTTTATTATCGGAGAATGTTTATAAACACCTTCCCGTTTCAGGACCACGCCTTTAGTAAATTCTTCCGCGGCAGCTTTGATCTTTCTGCGCTCTTCGAGAGATTCTTTGGGTATTCTGACAACCAGATCCCTATCGGCTAAAGTTTCACATGCCAGGACCATTTTGCCGGCAATGATAACTTTGCACTTACCGCACACGCCCTCGCCGCCGCAGTTAGCATTCAGCACGACTCCTGCTTTAACAGCTGCCGTAAGAAGATCTGTGCCCTTGGGCACTTTTATATTCCTCGGACGGGGCTTATTAAATATCAGAAAACCTCCGGGCAATATGAATTTTATATTAAATTCCTGCATCTATTTAAGATTCCTCAGATAATTTGGTATTCCGGATGCTTCCCTCGGACCAACCAATACTTTCCAGCCGGAAACCTCTTCGAGCTTACCGCTCAGGACAGAAACGTAACCCGGAATAATAACCTTTTTATGCGATACGATACTTTCAATACCTGATTTCTTCAGCATAGCGGCAATAGTCTCGGCCGTAAATTTCTCAGCAGCCCACGCCGTAAGAACAGACATCCCTTCCGCGTCACAGCAGATAATATACGTGGGCACTTTGCTGGCTTCGACTTCACCGGCTACGGTAAAATACGTTATCGAGAAGTTGGTCGTTACAGCCACAGGCGAATCCTTCGTGACTTTCCCTATCTCATATATCCTGGACTCTACCTGGACAGGCTTCTGCGGATCCTGATAAATATCCTGCCTGACCGTCAATAGAGGGAATACGACTTCTTTCGTCCTGTTTTTCATTATAACTATGCCTGCATATTTAAGCACATAGGATACCGCCTCAGCCAATTCCAGGAGCGGTTCCGTCATCGAGGTAAACGTAAGGACCGGATATCCCAAGGCCCTGAAATTTTTCTTCAATGCCGCGCGCCTTGCGTAAGTGATCCCCTGTATCTTTTTCGACATCTCTTTTTCATTTAAATTTATCACAATCTCTTCAACGCCCGCCTTCTTGGCCGATTCGGTCATCTGCACAGCGTCCTCAAGCGTCTGGCATGTTACTGCCAGGGGCAAATTACTGCCTTTGACTATCGCTATGAATTCGGACAAATCTCCACCCGCACCGCATATAACAAGGGGACGCCTGTCTTTAACGAGCTTAACGGCCTCAGCCATCACAGAATGATCGGATCCTTCCAATGCCAGACAAAGCCCTGCGCCCACGGCGATCCTTTTAACGGCCGCGGCGAATCTATCCCTATCCCCAGACGTATTCCTAACGCATACAATATTTGCCGCTATCCTCTGGCCTACCCTCTCAAAATCGAGCTTCTTTATATCGGCAAGCGCTGTATCAATATCGCTGTCCGGAAGAGTATCTTCGACCAGAAAACCGATCGCAGCGGGATGGTGAAATTTCTGCTCATGCCTGTACATTACCGATTCATTTCCTATCTCAAGCTTCTGGCTGCCCAAACCAATAGTGACGAGCTTAATAGGCGGCTGGGACGCACTTTCAAGCGCCTGACGCGCCGATGCCGTTATGTGCGGGCACTTTTCAAGAGATGTCTTTTTCTGGGCGAGCGCCATCGCGAACGCCAGGCATGTTGAAAAACCGCAATCCTTGCAGTTTGTTTTGGGTAATAATTTATAAATGTCCAATCCTGATAGCGCCATATATTTCCTTTATCTGACTTTGCTCATCGCACTGCGATATTTATATTCTTTCGTAGAATCAAGCGGCGGTTCTGAAAATATCCTATACCCTATTTCTCCGCCCGCCTTGTCAATACCCGGTATCACCTTCCCGATCTTCGAAGTTATCGCATCAACCTCGTCCTGAAGCTCTATAGCCTTGCTTATCGGGTGTTTTGTAACGTATATCACGACGGGAACAAGACGTCCTTTCACAAATTGTATATCCAACCCATAGATCATAGGCATACCCTTGACCCACGTTGCCTTAAGCGGAAATTTATACTTTTTCCATGTCTGCTCCATCCCTTTTTTCATAAAGGCAGTTATCTCTGCCTCTTTATCATACTGTATGAACGGCGCAGGCCGGAGAAAACTCTGAACAAGCTGCATCCTCTGCATCGCAGGCACGTCCCATCCTTTATCATACATACGCAGAGCTTCTTCATACCACTGGACAGCGGTTCCGCCGGACACCCTGTATATACCGCAGTGGAAAGAGTAAAGCTGCCAAGCACCTTTAACTTTCATATACACAAAACACAGTATCAGATCATTAAAATTGCCTGATGAGGTCATAAGCGACATATACAGAGGCCCCTTGCCGGCATCCACACTTATAAGAAAACTGCTATCGCCCTCGCCGGGCAGTGTCACAATTGCAGTGCCCGTGCCTTTAACGTCAATAACATACTCATGAAGCATCGTAAAAGAAGTGCCCTTTGCAAGAGTGCCCAGCTTATCATAAGTCGCCTTAACGCCTTCTTCAAGCTTCTTGTCGGAGCGCCCTTCTTCAACGAACATATTCATCATGATATTGGGCTTATTATCCTTCATGCTTTCGAAGAGCTTGCTATTTATTCTATGGATCACACTTGCTATATCAGCAGGTATTTCGCCGTCAACCTGTTTAGTGACCGTCAGAGATGCAGGATCTGCAGAAAAAGCCGGGCAGACAAATCCGGCAAGAAAAACTAAAATCATTACAGTCCGCAAAAAATTCATATCCGCTCCGCCATTCTCATTAAAAAAACTTTGCCAAAAACCTGCCGGGAATTATCTTAAGCGCCCAGGCAACGATACGCCATCGCCTCGTAATATAAGCATGGTTCCGCTTATTTTTAATAGCATCAAATATCTGCTCTGCCGCTTTGCGAGGCGACGCAGCCCAGAACAATTTTCCGCCTTCCACCATAGCAGTCCTGACAAAACCGGGCGCAATTTCGGTGACAGTAATAGGAAGCCCTGACTTAATTGCCTTATGCCTCATGACTTCCAGATAATTAGAAACGAACGCCTTCGTTGCACTGTATGCTGAAGAACCGCCCCGCAGCGCTATGACAGACGACACACCCACCAGATGCCCGGAGCCTTTCTTTAAAAAATATCTCATGGCTGTGTTTGCCATTGCCGCAAATCCGGAGACATTGATATCTATTGTATTTTTTTCCAGCACCCAGTCCATATCGGGATTATGAAATCCGGCGCCTGCATTCACAACTACAAGGTCCACGCCGCCCATCTTCTCTATAAGTTTTTCGAGAAGCCCGATTGCTTCAAAACTATTTGCCACATCCATACGCTGGACAAAAACATCTCCGGACAATTCTCCGGCAAGCTCCTTCAGCATTTCCTCCCTGCGGGCAGTGATACCCACAGCATAACCATGCTCATACAGGACCTTTACAAGCTCACGGCCTATCCCGGATGACGCGCCTATCACTATCGCTTTCTTTTTCTCTGCCATCTTATCCTTTAGCCATCATTCCGCGGAACATGAAGAAAACTGCCCCAAGTATAAACAGCCCCGCCCAGAGATAATCACGCTTTAAGCCTTCCTTCATGTAGAAGATCGAGAACGGGACAAAGATCGACAAGGTTATAACTTCCTGCAATATCTTCAGCTGGCCGAGATTCATTACCTGATGGCCAAGCCTGTTTGCCGGGACCTGTATCAGATACTCGAAGAGCGCAATGCCCCAGCTTATAATAGCCGCAACGACCCAGGGTTTATTGTTCATATTCTTCAGGTGGCCATACCAAGCAAATGTCATGAATATGTTGCTGCACGCCAGCATCAATGTTGTAAGTATTAACTTATTCATCCTGTTACTCCTTTAATACGTGATCATCATTTTTACGAACAGTGCCGGAATCCCCTACGCTGCATACAGGACACGAATCAATACGCACTATCGTGTAAGTGCCGCCTTTTACGCAAATCGGCTGCTTAGATAAATATTTCGGCATAAGGTCATCCCAGGACGGGGTAGCATCTTTTGATGCGCCCGTATCCGCAGCCCAGGCTAATTTTGCGGCCTGGATTTGCTTTAAATTATTCACACAAGAATTGGCTATAGCCGCTTCCCTTGCCATGATAAAATTCGGCACAGCTATAGCAGCCATTAAGCCGATGATCGGCAATGCGCACAAAAAGATTATACCCACAACAGCTCCCGCGGACATATTTGTATCCATGCGCTTATACGGCATAGGCACAGCCTGCATCGCCAGACTTTTCTTTAACAACCCTATAAGGTACGACAGAACACCAAAGTTTAAAAGCATCCATATGGCCCCGTCTATCCTGCTCGCTATTGCAGAAAGTATGAAGATAGTCCCGGGAATCCATAAATTCAATCCGGTACCGCTTCTGGTATTTATAAAATTAATCAATTCGGCCGGCCATTTAAACATCCAATATATATTGTAAATCGGTAAAAATCCAAATCCTACAGCCCTTGCAGGAGAGATCGGATAGCAGTTGTCGGACATTACAAGCACCGCCCTGTGGATCTTATGAACGCATACGCACCAATATATAAGGGCCGTCAACGAAATCGGCAGCGCCCACAAGGACAGGATGGGCCGGCTGGCTTTGGACGATGAAAAAATATAAATATCTAAAATGATAAACAATCCCGCAAGGATGTAGCCGGGGATCAGGTTCGGGAACACTACTGACCCTGGGGCCAGAGCGGCTTTTCCCTCTCTGACTAAACATTCGGCGCAATACCTGCACTTTATCGCATCATCCTGTATTTCCTGATTACAATAAGGACATTTCTTCACAACGCCTCCCGATTTAATAAATCGCAGAAATAAAACCGTTCATCCCTAAGCACAACGTCGCCGGTAGTAAAGTCTATGCTGTTTTTAAATATAGGCCCGTCATAAACGAATGAATGAAACTCGCCATTCTCACCGCACGGATCTACACCTTCCGGCAATTCCGCTAAAAATTTCTCATCAAATTTACGTCCGGCAAATTCTTTCGGCAGAAATTTCGAATCGACACACGTAATGACAGCCTTAAAACCCGAATTGATAAAATGTCTGGCCAAAGCCTTAGTGTCGCGCTTCCATATCGGAAATATCCCTTTAAGATTCAGCACCGACAATTTATCTTCACGGTATTTTTTTAAATCTTCGAGAAATATGTCGCCGAAAACCACACCATCAACGCCGTCCGCAATATGCCACACGAGCGCGCGGCGCATCTTCGCCTCATACTCCTTATTGTCGCTCTCTTTAGAGATGAGAACTTTCTCAAGTTTAAGTCCCAGCGACAGCGCCTGCTTCTCGAGGAGCTCAACCCTCACACCATGCATACTGACCCTGTTGTAGTCTGCGGTGACCGTAGTCAGCAGCGCTGCAACTTCATGCGCACCGCCGGACAATATTTCGCCCAGCGCCATCGCGCTATCCTTCCCTCCGCTCCACGAAAATATAACTTTCCGCATATTTTCCCTTAAAACTCCTATCCCTATCACAAGAACGTGATGTGGCGAAGTGATGAGCAGGGCGTTAAAATTTCGAGGCAGCGTCCGAGAAATTTTACCGAGTGCAATTTTCACATGGTTGAAAATTGCACGTCCCTGCGAATCACGAGCCACAGCACAACATTACGCTGTGACAAAATTTACATCAGCGGCGGAAGCGACAGAGCCGGATGATTGACGGTCGCAAGATATTCGACAAGCGCAGCTGCATCAGTAGTCACTGACTCATCCGCGATCTTATCAAACAACTCCGGCATACCGAGCTGCGCGCAGCGCGCTTTAAGCCTGTCCGCCAGCGCGTCTTTAAGCTCCCGCGGCATCCACACAACACGTTTAAGCCCATCCTCGGCTGAGATGAACTTTTTGCTGACGATATATAGGCGCCCCACACCGAGAAAGCCCGGAGTCTGGTTGCCGCCGCCGACAGATCCTGCCAGCGTCGTGAAACCCATACCGGCAGGCGTCTCGCCCGTATATTCACGGTTTACTATCATCACACCATTCGCCTCAGGCACTATCGCCACTATGCACTCGAAACATCCGCACGACGTCATGGGCGATTCCATGATCGAGTATGCTGCCATCTGCGACGTATGCTGATGCGACGCATTAAAGACAAAGCTATTGACGCCCTGCCATATACCTTTGACGGGGTCGACAACGCTCCCCTTCTTTATCGGCTGGTTTCCGCCTGTCGGAGTGATCTCGTGGGCCGCCTTCGCGTCGAGCCACGAATACGCCCCGCACAGCCCAAGCCTCTCGGGGCTGACCACGCAGACGTGGTCGGGAGCGAAACTCTGGCAGAGCGTGCAGCTGTAGAATGTGTCCACGGATTCATCCGTCATCCCCGCGAGCCTCTCATCCCTGACCGTAAAGACCTTCCGCGCTTCAGGCATCAGCCGCTTGACATCGTCCTCATTTGTATATATTGTCACCTGGACCTTATCGACGATCGCCCCATACTCATCATGAAGCTTCGCCACCAGGATATCACCGAAATGACGGATCTTGAATCCCGCCTTCTTAGCGTCTTTAGATATGCGGAGCCAATTCATGTCACGCTGACCCATATGAAACACGCCCATCGCATAATTTAAAAATTTATGTATCTGCCTTTCCAGTATCGGCTCAAAATCCATCAGCATCTTCCTGCCGGCAACGTCTACAACTATCGCCATAGGACAACTTGAGCCTTCATTCATCACATCTATTTCAGGCCCCACCACTGTAATCTTGCCATCCTCCACCTCATCCATCTTTTTCATTCTTAAATATTCAAATGCCGCAGAATATTTGGCGCCGAATTGAACGAACATATTCTCTTTTCTGACGCGCTCGCCCTCAAAAGCCGCTGAGAATGGAACTGGTATCGGGACTTTCGCCACTTTGACTTTTATCCCGCGCACCTCTATGGCTTTCTGGACGATCTTTTTATAGTCAGGTTCTCTCACCAGACACTCTTCGTGGGCACAAACCCCGGCTACTCTTACCTCCGGCAGATCAAGGTCAGTTATAATAGGCACACCCGCCGCTAATGCGCCCGCACCGGTAGCGGCCTTCACCTCGTCCACTCCGCCGAGAAGCAGGACGAATGCCGGCACCCTCTCCCTGACATAATCAACGCAGGCCTTAGCGTTGCCCGCTTTGATACCGCCGAACGACAGGGCAGCGCGGATAGCAAAATTCAGAACATAAACCACAGAGATCGTATCGCGGCCGAATGGCACAACGTAACTGTCGAGCCCCATGGTCAGGCCGCCCTCTTTCAGCTGATCTATTATACTGACGCCATCAACACTGCCGCCCAGGATGGTCAGGATATTCCTCTTCTGCAGATCGCGGACAATATTAACTGCAGTCGCGGCATCAGGCGCTTTGCCCAATATTACCGCTATACCTGATATCCTGCCATCAACAAGCTGTATACCAAGCGCACGCAATATAGTATCCGAGAAAAAACCTGGGCAATCTGCCTGCGGTTCATCGCCGTAAACATATCTGGCAGCACAGATAATCTCTTCTGAAAGCATCGCCGCAACTCCTGCGTTGAGAGAATCTTTTAAGAACGCAGTCCATTGGTCCTCCGCGGGAACGTCTTTTATCACCAGCGTTCCGGCAGTCGCCAGCACTTTTGCAGCATCGGCAGCAGTCTTTACTTCGGCTCCGAGCAGCGCATTGGCAAGGGGCAGATAAAATGCCGTCTCAGGGAACGATATATTAGCGTCAGCGCCTTTTTCTTTTTTTACCTTAGCCAATAATTCATCAGCCTGGGCGAGAACTTTCTTCGCTCCGGATACCATCAGGCCTGCGACCGCTTTAACCGTTATTTCTGCCGTACCCTTCCCCATGCATCCTCCGTCACAATCCCGCAGCATCTAAAACCATCGGAACTTTTTTATCCCAGCCTATCGGCATTATGTGAATGCCCTGACAAAGCGGCTTTAGTTCTTTGATAAGCCGTGAAGCTATCTCGATCGACTTCGCGGACTTATCCTGCGCCGCGTCAATCTCTGCTATTAAATTGTCCGGAACAAACACACCGGCAACGTTCTTATTCATAAATCGCGCCATGCCGGCGGATTTCAGAAGAACGATGCCCGCAATCACCGGAACTTTTTTCATATCCTTGATGTTATCGAGAAATCTTTTAAATAATTCAATATCGTAAACTGCCTGCGTCTGAAAAAATTGGGCGCCGGCCTCTATTTTCTTCTCCATCTTTATTATTTCAGGTTCAAGCGGATCGGCACCCGGATTGACAACCGCTCCTATACAGAATTTCGGCGCGCCTTTGAGCAGATTGCCCTTCATGTCCTTGCCGTCTTCGAGCGTCTTAGCCGCCCGTATTAGCTGGACGCTTCCGAGGTCAAAGACCGGCTTTGCCTCCGGATGATCGCCCAGAGTAGGATAATCTCCGGTCAGCAGCAGAATATTTTCAACACCCAGCACACTTGCAGACAACAGGTCAGACTGGAGTGCAAGCCTATTCCTGTCCCGGCAGGTCATCTGAAATATCGGCTCAATGCCTCTGGCCTTAAGTATGCTGCATATTGCCAGCGACCCCACGCGCATAACAGAACTCTGCAGGTCAGTAACGTTTATCGCGTCAACCCTCGGGCGGACTAGCTCCGCATTGTCGAGCATCTCTTTTAAGTCTGTTCCTTTTGGCGGGCCTATTTCGCTGGTTACCACGAACTTGCCGGCTTTAAGCTTATCACAAAATGTCATCTATTCCTGTCCTTTAAAAAGTTCTACAGTATTTCTCATTAATATGGTAGTCGTTATCGGCCCCACTCCGCCCGGGACAGGAGTGATATACGCGGCTCTCTGCGCCGCAGCTTCAAACTCAATATCGCCCAAAATCTTACCGCCCACGCGGTTTATGCCGACGTCTATAACTATAGCGCCCGGCTTTATCCACTCGCCCTTCACCAGCCCGGCCTTGCCGACTGCCACTATCAGGATCTCCGCCTGCTTGACGTGCTCAGCGAGGACTCCGCGTTCACCCGTTGCGATGTGACAAACCGTTGTAGTTGCGAATTTGCTCAGCAGCATCAGGGACAGCGGTTTACCTACTATCTCTGAATGTCCGACAATAACAGCTTCTTTACCGTAAAGGTTTACTTTTGCAGATTCCAGGATCTCCATTACAGCCATAGCTGTGCATGGCCCTATCTTATATTGGCCTAATAAAATTTTACCCAGATTTTCCGGGTGCATACCCTCCGCGTCTTTTCCGGGCGCTATCATACCTGAAAGTTTTTTTGCGTCGATACCTTTAGGAACCGGCAGCTGTAAAATAATAGCGCTGATCGACGGATCACCGTTCAGATCCCTTACCAGCTTCTCAGCATCGGCCTGCGATATGGCCGCCGGAACTGTCCTTAACTCGTATTCAATGCCGAGAGATTCAGCAGCCTTCTTCTGTGCCTTAACATAAATCGCCGAGGAAGCATTCTCGCCCATCTGGAGTGCCAATAGCTTCGGCGCCTTATTGCGCTTAGCCTTAAGGGTGGCGACTTCGGCTTTGATCTTAGCCTTTAAATTTTCCGCAATAGTCTTTCCATCAATTAGCGTTGCTGCCACAAGCCTCTCCCAAGTTTATTCAGCCATGGTATTGGCTAAGTGCCGAGGTCACCGACCTCGGCTATTTTGAAATTACATCCTCGCACATTTCCAATATGTCTTCTTTCAGCTTCGGCATTGACTCTTCCAGTGGTGCCAGGACCTTGTGAGTTTCTCCTACAAAATCAATATCTTTAATATATTTAAGATTTATGTAAACATTGAACTTGGCCGAGAAGAACGCCCCCTCCAGCAATATTGCCGCAATGGCGGTATCTGTTATCAGATTCTTATTGCCGCATCCGGCCAGTTTTTTGCACAGACTTAAAGCTTCAGCTGTGACCTTACAGATCTCAAAAGGCGGCAGCATAGCTTCTTTATACAGCCCGTCAAGCTCCGGAGAATCTTTTGCAGATTTTATTAAAGCAGCTGACAATTTTTCGTATGCCTCGATATCTTTATCGACCAGCACCTGAAGTTTAGCCCTGTAATTTTCAGACTTATTTAGTATATCCGCAGCATCAGCCCCGCTATTTTTATATTTAGGATTGCCTATTGTGTAATTTGCAACCATCGACATGAGCCCTGCACCTATGGCTGCCGACAAAGCGGCCGCACTGCCGCCTCCGGGCGCAGGCTTCTTTGCTGCCAGGTCGCTGAGATATTCGCGTATAGGCCTGTCATTATATGGCATATTTCAGCCTCCCCTTCGAATCGATATCTATGCGTTCGCCTACCGGATTTGACGGGAGGCTCGGCATCGTAAGGATTTTTCCGCAAAGAGCATACAGGAAACCCGCACCTACAGAAGGCTTCACGTCACGCACCGGCAGAATGAAATTTCTCGGACTTCCTTTAGCCTTCGGATCGTGCGACAGGGAAAGATGCGTCTTGGCCATACAGATCGGCAGGTCCGAAAATCCCAGCTTTTTATATAATTTCATGTTATCCTCGGCGGCCTTTTCAAAATGGACACCCTTAGCCCCATACACCTTAGTAGCTATAGTCTCTATCTTTTTTTCTATGGTCATGTCCAGCGGATAAAGATAATTAAATTTACCATTAGCTCCACAAGCATCAACGACCGCCTGGGCCAATTCCAACCCGCCTGCTGATCCGCGTCTATGGACCTCGCTCACCACACATATTAAAGCACCTGCTTCAAGAGCCTTGCGCCTTATGAGCTCTATTTCACGGTCAGTATCTGTCGCAAATCTGTTTATTGAAACGACGCACGGAATACCGTAGAGCCGGACGTTCTCTATCTGTTTTTCAAGATTAGGCAGTCCGACCTCAAGGGCGTCCAGATTTTCCACAGACAATTCTTTACCAAGGGGTTTACCGACAACCATCTTCAGCATACCTGAATGTATTTTTAGCGCCCGGACCGAAGCGACAAGCACAGCGCAAGATGGCCTAAGGCCGCTCGCCCTGCATTTTATGTTTACAAATTTTTCCAGACCGCAGTCCGCGCCAAACCCGGATTCCGTAACTACGTAATCGCACAAACCGAGAGCTATTCTATCGGCAAGTATTGAACTGTTTCCGTGCGTGATATTTGCAAATGGACCTGTATGTATAAAAGCAGGAGTATTCTCGATAGTCTGAACAAGATTAGGATTTATCGCATCCGTCAGTATCGCAGCCATCGAGCCTGCTACTTTCAGGTCATCACATGTTACACCTTTGCCATGTTTATCCAGCGCTACTATTATCCTGCCAAGCCTCCTGCGTAGATCGGGTATGGATTCGGAAAGCGCAAGTATGGCCATGATCTCACTTGCAGCGGTTATATCAAAACCTGTATCGCGTTCAACGCCGGACTCTCCTCCGCCCAGCGCTATCCTGATATTGCGAAGCGACCGGTCGTTCACATCCATGACGCGGCGCCAATATATTTTGTCAAGCGCTATGCCGAGTTTGTTACCTCTATAGAGATGATTATCGAGAAATGAGGCTGCGAGATTATGTGCCTGCGTAACTGCATGAATGTCGCCCGTCAGGTGTAGATTGATGTCGTCTTCGGGCGCTACCTGTGAATAACCGCCGCCAACACCTCCGCCCTTTACGCCGAAGAAAGGCCCCATCGAGGGCTGCCTTAAACATGCGCAGGCCTTCTTCTTAAGCCTGTTGAGCGCCATCGAAAGACCTACGGTAGTTACCGTCTTGCCTTCGCCCAGATGTGTCGGGGTAATTCCTGTTACGACAATATACTTAGCTGTCTTCCTTTGTTTCAATCCTTTAAGTATATCTATATTAACTTTTGCCTTGTGGTCACCGTATGCTTCAATATATTTATTTGGTATGCCTAAACTTGCGGCAATGCTTGAGATGGGTTTTAATTTTGCCTGGGAAGCTATCTGGACATCGCTTTTCATAGTGAGTATATATCCTTATATGTTGGTATATATAATATATATGCTAATCAAGAAGATATCATTTTAATATAATAGGCAGGCATAGGTCAATAGAATTAAACTGAATTTCAAGCGGAAATCGCAAAATAGCGCAAGATTAATCGTCTTTACTCACACGCTCATTATTTATGGGCTTTTCCGCACCGGCAGGTATGCCGAAGCTTGCAGCCGCAGGAATTGGATTGCTTCCGGGGAACATAGCTTTAGTGCTGTATTCTATGGTCTTATTTTCCATTGTTAGGGTTGGCTTGCCTCTTAATATTGATTGTGCTGACACACCTTCA
>Ga0172381_10005148_pt1 | contig 13344 bp, 15 predicted proteins | sample Leawel6488metaG_FD_119754 | JGI IMG/M metagenome (GOLD analysis project Ga0172381, IMG submission 119754) | Leachate microbial communities from a municipal landfill in Southern Ontario, Canada - Leachate well 64-88 metaG | ecosystem: Engineered > Solid waste > Landfill > Unclassified | place... | reverse complement strand
TGAGAAAAACGTTATTTTTGTCCATATCCTCATAGCGCTTAACAGTAGCTTCATCAGTTTCAATTTTAATTTTAGCTTTCAAAAGCCTTCGTGCATCCTCTGACGCTTCTCGTTCACAACTTTCATAGACACCTTTTTGCGACAACAATCCCGTGACCCCTCCGACAGTAGAACCATTAATTATGCTAAGTATTAAGCTTAGGCTGCACAATATGATCCCTGCGATGGCACTACCTTGTCGGGCAGATTTTACACCCCAAATTCCAACAGTTAAGCCAGTTACAGCGATTATAATACCAACGATTGGGGAAAGCCAAGATATCAAACTGATAAATCCTATCACCAAAGATGCGGTAGCCTTACTGGAACCATCTTTTATCACGTTGTTCATAACTCACCTCTGCATTTAGTTTTTTTAAAAAGCGCCATTAATAACTACACGATGGATACTGGCTTGATAATTGATTGTACTGAAGCTGAAGCTGGTTGATTTCTGTCTGGGTTTTTTCTCGTTCGGCTTGAATCATCCTGTCCAGCTGAGCTTGGTTGGTAAATGTTCCCTTGACCTTTTCAGCCATTATGTCTGGTATTTGTGCGTAGTAGTTTTGGAGATCATAAATCTGTTCTTTGATTGGATCGAGAACGTCGTGGCGTTTTTGGTTTTGGGCGATGCATTCAGCTATTTTTTTCTGGTTATCCTGAGTATTATCTGGGATTGGAACTTGATAAACGGGTGATGACGGATCTGGTGTATACGATGGATTATCTATGTTGGGGTAAGATACGCCTGGATTAATTGATTGATCATTTGAATAAGATTGTGGCCCAGATTCTTTTGCCGTTGCTTCTATCCCTGTTGGGGTAGTATTAGTTGCTGATCCTGTGCTCGTTGGAGATCCCGTATTATTTGTTGTGTTTGCACCTTTTACTGCACCATTATTACTATCCAGAATAGTGTTATTTCTTTGAGATCTTAATGTCGATGCTTGATATTTTGTATAACCGACTTTTGCACCGACGAGAATTGTGATGACGGATGCTAAGATAACCGTAGCAGTAAGAAAATACGATCTCTTCTTGCGCTTATCATTTTTCCAAAAATTTTCGAATTGTTTCATCGTGTTATTTATTTTCTATACAAAAAGGGTCACCCGTCGGCGACAACCCCTTTCGAGATTGCCATGCACTCTTTCGAGCACATACCACGTGAATAGTGCCGATCAGATGACCGTCTTTATTCACGTGGTTTTGTTACCATGCCCTTTTACGGGTTTAGGCACATTACAATGTACTATTTTACATCACGGCTCAATTTTATTACTTTCAGGAGTAAATATCAACTGATCTTGTGGTAGAATTGGTTCAGATTGAGATTATCATGCAACCAATTATTGAAAAGATCCACAATAAATCAAATTTTGCTCGGGTTATGCCATTTTTAGATAACCCTAAAATTCTACAAGAGATATCCAAACTTAGAAAACATTTAGGGCTAAAAAAGATTATTTCTCCAAAGCAATACGATGTTTGGTTTGATTATCAAACAAGCCCGTCTGTTCATTCTTCTGAAAGCACTAAAATTTGGAGAACTTACCATCAGGGTTGTTGTGAAATTTTAGAAAGGTATGGTAGACAAGACATTCATTATCATACCTTATTTAAAGCTGTTGTGTGCGGCCAGGTTGTTGATGAGGATTGTATATCGTCCTATGTAGAAATTATTTATCCTGATTTAAAACCCTGCCTTCTACCGAAGCTATCAATTACTTTTTTGCCAGAAACTACGATTTCTGAATTGAAAAAATCTTTTTTTAGAGAAAGGGATATTTATATTCAAAGGTATCTTGAATTTGAAATCGGTAAAGGATCAAAAGTCAGGGATTTGGTCGGAAGTAATGTAAGCATTCAACAGCTTAAACAACAGAGGAAATTCTATCTTCTTCACAGCGAGAAGGGTTATGGAAAGATTGCTGATCTTGTTGGTATGACAAAGGATATATGTTTAAAAAATTGTTCGACTAAAACTGAAATCGCATCTGAAAAAAGGATTGCTTTGGAGTCAGTGAGGTCGAAAGTAAACTCTTATGAACGCAGGATTCAAAACGCAATTCGCCTGATCTAAAATCAATCAACAGCTCTTAAGTTGGGAAAGTAATACGTTCTTACTTTCCCAATTTTTTATGCCGATGGCTTAGTTTATCGTAAAAAACAAAAACCATGAAAAGGATATTGAAAACAAAATTAGTTTAACGACAGGGGTTTTGCGGAATGGTCAATTTAAGCGAAAAAGCGGTTGAGGATTTTATCAAGATTTACGAACACGAATTTGGTGTTCAGCTTGACGATTCAGAGGCAAGGCCGATGGCCTCTAAATTCTTGCAGTTTTTCGCCTTAATATATTACGGAGATAAAAATGAAAAAATCATCGAAGATTAAAATTCACCTAAAAATTGAAAATAGTAACGGGAAGGCAAGATCGTACTGCTCAAGCAAATTAAAAAGAATTTATTCAATTATACAGGGAGCTAAATTCGTTAAAGCCTATCTCAGAGTCAGTTACGGACATGTATTTAACGATGGAGAATATTTAAATGTTGACGACTTAAAAAAGGCTTTGTCAGCGTTCACTGAAAAGTCGTTGGTCGATTATTTAACATCTGGAGGTGAAATTGAATAACTTTACCTGTCAAGACATTGGTTTGGCCGCTTTTATTAAATCTTGCGGTGGGACAGTTGAATTGGTCAAAGAGGGCGATCATTTCCTCTTTGAGTTTGTTGAGAAAAGTAAATGTGAAAAACTCGCAGGTCAATACTGGAACAAACAGGCTATTGGCAATGTTAAAGAATATGAAGAGGCCAAACAAACACTTATCACAATGGTTAGAAACAAAAAATAATCGGAGGCAAAATGATTGATATTGAGAAATGCAAAATTGAAATTAAGTTATATGGAGAGGAGTCCCACATAAAGGCTTTTGCGATGTTTTCAGATGGTGGGGTTAGGATTGGTGGGTTCTTAGTGAAGGATGGTCCGCACGGTCTTTATCTGGATGCACCAAAGATTTCTCGTCGTTATATCTATTTTGATGAAAACAAGGCCAGGTGGGCAAGAGTCCAGGCAAGAGTCCTTGAAGAGTATAGAAAACTCTCTGAAAGCGCCAGCATTGACGACATACAGGATCCAGATTCTGAGAATGATGAAATTGATTTAGACGGGATACCTTTTTAGAAACAAGAACATTGATAGTAACTAATAATTACACAAAGTTACATAAGTAACATTAAGTAACTATTACACTAAGAGTAACTGTAACAATATTGTTTCTAACCTAAAGGTAAAGGTTTCTCTCTTGTAAGAGGTAATAGTTAATAAATTATTAGGAGATTAATATGGCCAACAAGAAGAATGAGAAGGGAAAGCAAATGAGTCCAATTAAGGATGATCGAAATTTTCGAGATATGTGTTTGTGGTTGGAGGAGCCTCTTAATTTCTCCGACGATTATATTGATGAGTATATTCGGCTTAACGGCAAAAAGAATTTATCATCAAAGGAAGTTGAAAGAAAAGAATTTCTTGAACTGGAAATCGGGAAGATACACGGTGTCGAGAATGGCTTCTGGGTGGGCAATCTTGATTACAAAGAATATTTTCGATCTCTAACAACTATACGAAGTAACATTATCAAAGAATATGACTGCAGAACTACGGTTGAGTGTATGTTGGTTGACAGGATAGTTGCATGTTACTGGCGAGCAATGAAATGCGACAGAATCTATAACAAAATAGTTCTGGTTGACGGGGGAAGTTACAGTCAGCTAAAAGTGAACCTTACAAAGGAGTTAAACAAGACGATTGATATATCCAATCGGCAACTCAATGCAAATATTGTTTTGCTTAAAGAACTCAAACAGCCAAAATTGAACATTAAAGTAAACGCTAAAACTGCTTTTGTTGGACAAAACCAGCAGTTTAATACTAAGCAAAATGAAACCATTGAACCCAAATGATTTAGGAACTTTAGTTGAATGTTGTCAGCAAATCAGAATCTCTGATTTTTTGAAGGATTACGGAGTCGAGTTTAAAAAGGCTTTGATAAATAGCAGGATAAATACGCTCGGGTTGAATGTTGAACTGAGTATATCGACGACTTGTTATAAAGGGATTCGTTTTTGGTTTAAGTGCCCTTTGTGCAGTCGGCGTTCAGGAGTTTTATTCCTGCATCCCTTAAATAACACTTTTGGGTGCAGGTTGTGCTTAAAACTTAAATATCACAAAAACAGATACAAGGGGATGTTGGAGGAAAGATTACACAAAGGGAGAGAGTTATGGTAACACACCAACAAGCCCAAGATCCCGATAAACCCATGGGAAGGTCACAGGATCATCTTGATAGGTAAAAAAATGAAAGATTTAAGATACATCGTTTACGCGCGAAGAAGCTCGGAAGACAATCGCGAGAAGCAAGCGTTGTCTATTCCTGCCCAAATCGACGAAGTAAAAAGAGTTTTTCGTGACTTAAATATTGTTGAATGGATTGAGGAATCTCATTCGGCTTTCGATATCGGGAGGCCGAAGTTTAACAAGATGGTTGAGGATATAAGGGAGGGGAAAGCCGAGGGGATAATCTGTTGGCATCCAGACAGATTATCAAGAAACCCAATTGACGCAGGGCTGGTCATCTACATGCTGGATAAGGGGGTTATAAAGGATTTAAAATTTGTTGCTTATCCGTTTAGTAATGACGCGGAGGGCAAGATGATGCTAAACATTCTCTTGGGTCAGTCAAAGTATTTTTCCGATAAACTGTCTAAAGATGTTAAGAGAGGTCAAGCTAAAAAATTGAGAAATGGCCAATGGCCTGGCACAGCTCCCACAGGCTACATTAATTCATACACGAAAGCAAAAGGCGAACAGGAAGTGTATCCAGATCCCGAAAGATTTCAACTTGTAAGAAAAATGTGGGATTTGATGCTCACGGGTCAATATTCGGTGGAGCAGGTGATTAGAGTTGCAAACGAAGAGTGGGGATTCAGAATGTTAAAACGAAGACACAGTGGGGGTGGGCCGATAGGTCGGACCACTGCATATGAAATGTTTACCAATTCTTTTTACTGTGGAGTTATGAAATTTAAGGGGGAAAGCTATCCTGGTGTTTACGAAAAAATGATAACTCAGGACGAGTTCGATGCAGTTCAAAGGATCTTGGGTAATCGTGGAAAACCAAGGGCGCAATCACATGAATTTGCTTTCACAGGACTTATTAAGTGCGGTGAATGTGGCGGATCAATCACGGCACAAATCAATTCAAAGAAATTAAGAAATGGAAGTATCAAATATTATACCTACTATCATTGTACGAAAAGAAAGGCTGGTTTTAATTGTCGACAAGGGTCGGTCGAAGAGTCAGAGATTAAAAAGGTCATCAAGGAAGAGCTAAAAGATTTTACTATTCCGAAAACATTTCAAGACTGGGCGATTGAATACCTAAACGAACTAAACAATTCGGAGGTTGGCGACCGTCAGCAAAATTATGTAAATGTGGAAAAAAATTATGAAAATTGCCAGAAGTTTCTTGATCGCTTAACAAAAGCATATTACAAAGAAATGATTGATGAAGAGGAATTTCTGAAACAAAAGGAAGAATTGCTTGCGGAAAAAAGGGGATACAAGTCTCAGCTTGATAAAATTGACAGCAGGGCTGATAGATGGCTTGAATCTTCATTGAAGGTCTTTGAATTTGCCAAGAGTGCTCAAATTAGTTTCGAGAAGGGTGATTGGCGGGTGAAAAAGGACATAGCATTTCAATTAGGTTCAAACTTTGTCTTAAAAGACGGGAAGTTAACTTTACAAAGGGGTGAGTCGCTAACTTTGCTCGCCCGTGGCTTAGAAAATATAAAATCCAAATACCCGAGGTTCAAACTAAATGAAATAGACGAATTAACTGGTTCGGAGTATGAAAAAACAGAGGACTTTGCCTCTGTTCGTTCGGTTTGGCGGGGTGGAAGGGGCTCGAACCCTCAGCCTTCTGCGTGACAGGCAGATGCTCTAACCAATTGAGCTACCACCCCACACCATATACACTTAAAAGATTTTAGCAGAAATATATCCTATCTTCAATATTTGAAATTAATTATGAGACCTAATGCTAAGGTTAGTGAACCTGTCAGAGTTGTAATTTTAACCCATATCGGCTATACTTTTGGGCAGATAAAATTTTAAACTTTAATCAATCCATGAAAGGAAACTATGATTTTGACTATTGTGGCTGCTGCCGCAGCGCTAGTTGTTGGTGCGGCTGCGGGCTTTTTCGTGCGACAGTATACCTTAAGCAAAAGGATCAAGGAATCTGAGAATAAGAAAAAAGAACTAATTCTAGACGCTAAGAACGAAGCGTTCAAAATAAAAGAGGATGCGGAAAAAGAAAAAGAAGAAAAACTCCGCTCTGTTTCTGAGCGTGAAAAATCTTTAAGTAAAAGGGAGGAGTCAATCGATCTCCGTTCTGAAAAAATTGACAGCGAACGAAAGCAAATTGAAGATAAAGTAAAAGAAATTGATCAAATCAAAATCGAATTAGTTGCAGCACGCGAAAAAAGAGTTAAGGAACTAGAGAGGATCTCAAAGTTAAAATCCAAGGACGCTAAAGAGGAACTCTTGCGCGAAATAGAACACGATTATAAAGACGAGGTCATCCGAAAAGTTCGTGAAATGAAAGAGATCTTAAAAGAAAATTCTGAACAAGAAGCGCAGAAAATTATTGTCGATGCGATCGAGAGAATTGCCTCTGAATTTACGGCCGAGCATACAACTTTTGCCGTTCATATACCAAGCGAAGAGATGAAGGGTAGGATCATTGGAAAAGAAGGTCGCAATATTCAGTCCTTCGAACGCGCTACGGGTGTTGACGTAGTTATCGACGAGACCCCGGATACAGTCCTGCTTTCATCGTTTGATCCTGTTCGTCGCCATACTGCAAAAGTTGCTTTGGAACGCTTAATTTCTGACGGACGCATTCAGCCATCTAGAATCGAAGAAGTTGTAGCGAAAGCACAAGCAGATGTAAAAAAAGAAGCCAAGGAAGCAGGGGAGAAGGCGGTTTTCGATCTAGGTGTCCCTGGTCTCCATCCAGACCTCATCAAAATCATCGGAAACCTTAAATTTAGGACTTCGTATGGTCAAAATGTTTTGACTCACTCAATCGAAGTCGCTAATATTGCTGGGCTTTTGGCAGCAGAAGTTGGCGCAGATGTAAAAATTGTCAAAAAAGCGGGAATATTACACGACATTGGAAAGGCCGTCTCGCATGAAATTGAGGGTTCACACCATCATCTATCAGCGGAAATCGCTAGAAAATACGGCGTTTCCGAGGACGTTATTCACGCCATTCTTGCTCATCACGATGATGTTGAAGCCAAGACAGTTGAGGCAATTTTGGTTAAAGCGGCCGACGGAATTTCCGGCTCGCGCCCCGGCGCTCGTCGCGAGACATTGGAAAATTATGTCCAACGCCTGACTGATCTTGAGAATATTGCCAATGCTTTTCCTGGCGTCGGCAAATCGTTTGCCATTCAAGCCGGGCGCGAGGTTCGCGTTATCGTGAAACCAGAAGAAATCACTGACCTAGAAGCAATCAAGCTTTCCAAAGATATTGCCAGAAAAATTGAACAAGACCTCCAATATCCAGGAATGATCAAGGTTAATATCATCCGTGAAACTAGAGCCGAAGAGTACGCAAAATGATAAGAGTTTTATTTTTTCCTGACATTGTTGGCCGGCCCGGAAGAACTGCGGTCAAAAGATACTTGTCTGAAAAGAGAGACGAACTAAAACCCGACCTGGTAATTGCCGACGCCGACAATCTTGCCTCTGGTCGTGGACCGACTATCAAAACTGCCGATGAAATGCTGGATGATGGTATTGATGTTTTGACATGCGGCGACCATATCTGGGATCAGAATGAAATAACAGATTATCTGAATAACAAGGATTCAAAACTTCTTCGCCCGATCAACTACCCAAAATCCAGTCCAGGCCGCGGCTCACTGTCGTTCGAAGTTAAGGGTCAAAAGGTACTTATTATCAGCGCCTTAGGGCGAGTATTTACATCCGAAGGATTGGACAATCCTTTTGAAGTGATAAGCGAAGAGATTAAATCTGCCAAAGAAAAAATCATTATTGTAGATTTCCACGCCGAAGCAACTAGTGAAAAAGTTGCGTTGGGATTTTTTCTTGCCGGAAAAGTTTCTGCCGTTATCGGAACCCATACTCATGTGCAGACATCTGATGAAAGAATTTTGAAAGATCACACTGCGTATATTTCAGACAGTGGCTCTTGCGCTCCATATGATTCGGTAATTGGTGTTAAGGCAGAGCAATCGATCAAGAGATTTACATCTGGAATGCCGGTAAAATTTGATTTAGCAGAAGGTCCAACGCAGGTTGACGCGGTGTTGCTTGAGATTGACGAAAAAACAGGCCAAGCAAAAAGCATTAAGAGAATTAAAGAGATCTTTGATAATTAGTCGGCAAGCTTCTTTTTCAAAACCGGGGAAGCTCTGAAAAGAATAGTTTTAATAGATCGATCCACCATAGTGGCTGATTTGATATCGTAGATTCCCCCTGATTTCCACTGCGTCAATTCGAAAGAACCAAGTTCATTCAAAGTTACCTTTGTTCCATCCATAACTGCGTTTTTTATTTTATCCACATATAAATGGGCGACGCTTTCCGCTACCTTCTTATCTAGCCCAGTTTTCTTCGCTAAAATAGCCGAGAGGTCAGATATTGATTTAATTTTTCTTTTGTAACCCATGATCTTATTTTAACATAATTAGTAGAACGTTTTTTAACCCACTGCTAAGAAACTGCTCATGAAAAGAAAAAAAGAAAAACCAGCTCTAAAATCACCGATTTTAAACGTCAAAACGCTGACCGTCCTCGTTGTTGTAATTGTTGGTATCATTTTGATCTTGCCGAAAGTGGTCTCTCTGCAGGAAGCGGTAAAATTATTAGCACAAGTTAACAAGCTCTACTTATTGCTCGCGCTTATTGCGGAATTTATAAGCTACGCGGCTGCAGCTTGGCTTTTAGGTATAATTTTATCTAGAACCGGCTTCAAATTAAGGTTTATTGATCGCTTCAGAATCGGCTCGATCGCCGCCTTTGCAATGCACTTCTTGCCGATCGGTACTATCGGGGAGGGCGCGCTCGATTACTATTTCTTGCACGCAAAGCATGTCAAAGCTGGCTCGATTTTAATAACCTTGTTGCTTAGAATAATCCTCACTTACGCAGCTTTTCTTTTACTGTTCTTGATAAGCTTGCTTGTCGTACCAGCCGCTTCGCACGCGTCTTTGGAGCTGCGGATCGCCGTGACCGTACTCGCAGCTCTTATAGTGGCTGGAGTAATTTATCTTTATTACCTTTACAAGAATAAAAAGAAATTCCGTAATGTTTGGAAACGAATAATTTCCGTATTTAACAAACCGATCGAAAAACTGCGAGGAAGGCCATTGACTGAAGAAAAAAAGAACGAAGTTTTCGAAGATATTTATAAGGGGCTCCATCTTTTTTCAAGGAAAAAAAGATTTTCAGCCCTTGCGCTTTTAGCCGGAGTTTTGTATTGGCTCGGCGACATAACCTGCTTTTTCTTTGTATTTTTGAGCTTTGGATATCTTATAAACTTTGGAGTTCTCATATTTTCTTATTCCTTGAGCACTCTCGCCGGTATGATCTCGTTTATCCCGGGAGGGTTGGGCGTTACGGAAGGGTTTATGGGACTTCTGTTTAACAGTTTTTCGATTCCACTCTCCGTCGCCGTTGTGTCGATTTTAGTTTTTCGTCTTTTGTCATTCTGGATTTGGATCCCTATTGGTTTGATATCTTATGTCACCATGGCCAGGGAAATTTCAAAAGAGAGATAGATTATTGAATTCGAGCTCCCATAAGGTTAAAATTAAGTAAACAATATGTTTATCAAAAAAAGATACATTATATTAATAATTGCGTGCATCATCGCTCTCATCGCTGGCCTTTTCTACTATAGAGAGTTTAGGAGTTTGCCTGATTTCTCTGTCCAAATGCTTGAAAGCGCAAAGGAGGCGAAGGAAACTGATACGGTGGTACTGTTCGCACCACACTCGGACGATGAAACAATTTCATCCGGCGGTTTTATTCATGATGCTGTTAAAAATGGAGCGAAGGTTGTTGTTGTCTTGGTTACGAACGGGGATGGGCACATTTTCTCAACCATGGAAGATTTTAGAAAGCTTTATCCAACGGCCCAAAATTATATTGATTCGGGCGTGACCAGGCAAGAAGAATCACTCGCTGCTTTAAAAATTTTAGGGGTCAAAGAGGAAGACGTTATATTTCTAGGCTATCCTGATCACGGGATAAAAGAACTTCATGATAAAAACTGGAAAATTCCCTATCAATCGCCATATACCAAAAAAACTTCATCACCATACGCAAACTCCTTTACAAAAGGGGTGGAATATACCGGGGATAACCTTGAGAACGACATCATAAAGATTTTAGAAACTTACAAGCCGACTATCGTTATTTCGTCTTATCAGCACGATATTCACCCGGACCATGCCGCGACGTATAGGTTTGTGAAAAAATCGATACAGGATAGCCAAATTGATACAATAAAAAGCAATCTATACTATGTCGTTCATTACCGTAATTTTCCTTATCCGCTAGGCCTAAAAACCGATCGCTTTGTCGCGCCACCTGCCAAATTAATAGATATCTCCGTGCAATGGTTAAAATACATGATGGATGATCAGGTGATCGAAACCAAAAATGATGCGCTCAGACAATATAAATCACAGATTAATCTTCCAACACTTAAAGGTTTGCTCGAAGGATTTGTCAGGCAAAACGAACTATTTGTAATCGAGACAGAAGAAAATTCTGCAAAGGAGTTGGGTGACACGTGTAATTGAGATTATTGCTGACTCCTCGTTATCCGGTGCACCGCGTCATCTTTTAACTCTGCTCAATGGACTCAAAGGTGACTTTGAAATTGAAGTTATTTGTCCTGAGGGTTGGTTGACCGACAATCTTAAGAAAATTGGCATAAAGCGCTGGAGTGTTCCGATGAAGTCATATTCCGATCATCGCTCAGCACATGAATTAAAAAAAATCATAGAAGAATCTAATCCAGACATTATCCACCTTCACGGTATTAGGGCGGGATGGCTTGGGCTAAATGCCAAAATAAATTCCCAGGCAAAGAGAATTTACACGGAGCATCTTTATACTTTTGATTACCATCTAAAAAATCCACTGCGCGAAAAATTACAGATTAGGGGATTAAAAAAAATTACAAAGTGGTCTCATATAATAATTGTTCCGTCGATGGCCGTCGAGCAGTTTTTGGTGGGCGGGCTTCAGACACCAGCAAAAAAAATTAGAAAAATTTACAATGGCCTAGATGACTACGTGGTTAAAAATCATCCAAAAGATAAAACATTTGGATTTGTCGGAACTTTAAATGAATTAAAAGGCGTTTCAATTTTAATTGAGTCGGTGAGGATATTAGCCAAAAGATACCCGAATCTTCGCCTAGAAATTATTGGAGATGGGCCTTTAAGGGATCGGCTTGAAAAAGAGGCGAAGGACTTGCCAAATATAGAGTTTATTGGCCGCGTTGATGAGATTTTGCCTTATCTTGAGAGGTGGAACTTTCTGGTCGCGCCCTCTTTATCAGAGTCATTCGGGCAGGTTGTAGTTGAAGCGGCAATTGCACGTCTTCCGGTGATCGCTTCTGCGGCAGGCGGTTTGAAGGAAGTAGTAATAGACGGTAAAACCGGTATCCTAGTCGAGAGGGGAGATGTGGACAGTTTGGCAGAAGCAATAGGGGAGCTACTCAGATCGCCCGAGGAGGCAAGAGAGATGGGAATTGAAGCACGCAAGCTCTATGAAAAATCATTCACTGCGGCTAAAATGATATCCGAAGTCAAAAACACATACGATGAGGTTTTAAAAAATGATAGGTAAAATAAAAAACAGATTACTTCAGATCAATCACTTCAGGAAGTTTATTGGCGGCGAGCTTGTATATCAGGCGATTCAATCCGATTTTAAACTTGAGAAAAATTTCAAGCCGAAGGGCGGCAAAGTTCTTGTTCTCTCGACCCATCCGGATGACGATGTTTTTGGTTGCGGCGGTACGATCAGGTTGCACTTTGAAGCGGCCGACTATGTAAAGATTTTGTATCTTTCCGATGGATCGCTTGGTTTCCCTGATATTAAAAGGCCAACGTCGCGGGAGAGAACCGAACTCGCGCGAGACCGAGAGCAAGAGGCGAAGAGTGCGGCCAAGATCCTGGGAGTCAAAGATTTGGTTTTTTGGCGATACAGGGACGGAAACTTATCGGCAAATTCATCTGCGGTTAAATTAATGCAGAATCTCCTCAATGAATATAAACCCGAGACGGTCTATCTTCCTTCGTTTCAGGATTCAAATTCAGACCATTTTGAAACATGCGGGATATTTGTTGAAGCAATAAAAAATATAGATTTGAATCCAGAAATAATTTCTTATGAAGTTTGGTCTCCGCTTTTTGCAAATCGAATTATTTCCATTGATAAAGTAATTGATTTAAAGAAACAGGCGATTGAGGCGCATCGATCGCAACTTAGGTCCCGGGGTTATTTTGATGCGATAGTGGGTTTAAACCAATATCGCGCCGGAATGTTTAGTGCAGGACAGTATGCCGAAGCATTTTTCTCTTGCAACAAAAAGCTCTATCTTAAACTTTTTGATCTGATTGAGTTTAAAAAATAGTTTTTTGGCAGGCCTTCGGCCTGCCGACCAATGTCAAAACCAAAGGGGCTTAGTTGCGAAGCAGCCCCTATGGTTTTGACGAATCCTTACCCTGCACGCTAATGCCGCCAATTTTTCTTCCAGAAGACACTCCGAAATTTATCCGGTTACAAGTTTGAACGGGTATGCAGTTTCGGCTTCTTCTGGAGCGCAAAATTGGCTTTAATAAATAAATCGATATTCTTTTTGGGCAGTGAGTAGCTTCACAGACGAACCGAGGCGAGGAGCGAGCTTAGAGCCGAGATAAATCAGATGAAAATTTTATCGCTTCGGTTGAATGTGTCACAAACATGTTGACGAAGCTTCAATCAGAAAAAATAAAATCTACATAATCCCACAGGCGTGCAGGGTAAGGATTTGTCAAAACCATAGGGGCTGCTTCGCAACTAAGCCCCTCTGGTTTTGACATTCAGACGCGAGCAGTAGCTCGCAAAAAAACAAATCTACTCAGCAAATAAATTTATTCTTTTTCGCCCTTGGTCCTGACCTCAACTATCACATCCCCTCT
>Ga0172381_10005147_pt1 | contig 13345 bp, 10 predicted proteins | sample Leawel6488metaG_FD_119754 | JGI IMG/M metagenome (GOLD analysis project Ga0172381, IMG submission 119754) | Leachate microbial communities from a municipal landfill in Southern Ontario, Canada - Leachate well 64-88 metaG | ecosystem: Engineered > Solid waste > Landfill > Unclassified | place... | reverse complement strand
TTCTTCTTCTTTCGGTGTCGCCGAAACATATATCTTTCTCTTGGTTAATTCTTCAAATTCAGAATATTGCAACGGTCGATTATCGTATGCGCTCTCTAAACGAAAACCGTAATCAATCAAAGATTTTTTCCTTGATTTGTCGCCGAAATACATTCCCCCGATTTGAGGAATGGTAACGTGCGATTCATCAATAACGGTCAAGAAATCAGGATCGGCTGCCTTAAAATAGTCTATTAGGGTAAAAGGAGGCTGTCCCACTTTTCTTCCGTCGAAATGCCTTGAATAGTTTTCTATTCCCTGACAATAACCGATATTCTCAATCATCTCTAAATCGTAATTAACTCTTCTTTTCAATCTTTCGTGTTCCAATAATTTTCCTTCCCGCTCAAAAAACTTCAATCTTTCTTCCAATTCTTCCCTTATCTCTTTTAAAGCTTCTTTCTTTGTTTCATCATTTAAAACATAGTGTTTGGCGGCAAATAAAGAAATATCTTCAACTTCTTCCAAAATATTCCTTCTAATCGGATCAATCAGTTCTATCGAATCGATTTTATCAGAAATACTCATTCGGTAAATAACTTTTTGATTCACCGGCATAATTTCTAAAACCTGACCTCTCAATCTGAATTTTCCCAAGAATAAATCTTCATTGGTTCTTTCAAACTGCAAGTCGATTAATTTCCTGGCTACCTCCTTACGACTAATCTTTTCTCCTTTTTTAAAAGTATGCATCACTTTCTTGTATTCGTCGGGAGAACCCAATCCGTAAATACAAGAAACCGAACAAACGATAATCACGTCTTTTCTGGTCATTAAAGCCTGAGTGCAAGCATGTCTCAACCTCTCTATCTCTTCATTGACTTGAGCTTCTTTTTCAATATACGTATCACTGTGAACCATGTATGTTTCCGGCTGATAGTAATCATAATAGGAAACGAAATATTCAACGGCATTATCAGGGAAAAACTCTCTGAACTCGTTACATAATTGAGCGGCTAAGGTTTTGTTATGCGAAATCACCAGTGTCGGCTTCTGCACCTTGTCTATTACATTCGCTATGGTAAAAGTCTTACCAGACCCAGTAACTCCAAGCAATGTTTGTTTTCCCATTCCTTGCTTTAAACCTTGAACTAATTTTTCAATAGCTTGAGGTTGGTCTCCTTTTGGCGTCATTTCCCCCTTTAGTTTAAAATCCATACGTTTCAAAACTTAGGAAACTATATGATACCATCCAAAGAAAAAAGAGGCAATATGCCTCCTTAATAGTGCTTACTTACTCTTTTTCATGATGATTGAATGAAGGATAAGGGCAATAGTAAAAAAGACTGCCCCGCCGAAGCACGGAGAAAAAAATGGATTATTAACGCCGCATCCAATTGAACAAAATGAGTTCTTAGCCCAGTAAATATATTCATTAATAAAATTAAACCAGGCAAACAACGTTCCTGCTAATAAAACGAAGAATTGAGTTAATATTATTTTTTTCATATTTTTTTATTAATAATTATTAATTAAAATATTTTTTAAGACCTTCTTCAAACTTGAAAATATTACTATTCTTCACTGTAAATCCAGCTGCGGGAGGATGTCCTCCAAACATTACTAATAATTCCTTACAGCTTTCCATTGCTTGAACCGCATCCATTCCTTTGGGAACTCTCACCGTTCCCCGGCTAAACTCTTCTCCTTTTTTATAAAGAAAAACTGGCTTTTCAAAATAATTACATAAACGGGAAGCAACAGCTCCTAAAAATTCCGGCTCCCAAATATGAGAACCTTCAAAAATTATACTTGAATTATTGCTCATTGAAATCTTTTCAATCAAATCATTAACCATTACCGCAATCTCCCTTTGTTTCTGTTGGCTTTCTTCAAATAATTCCTGGGCTATTATTTTAGTTTTATCAAAATCAGATTCAATTAAAAACAAATACGGCTTGGGAATATGATTTTCGATTGACGCCGAATTCAAAGCACTGTTGATTTTTGAAACCATGTCTCGCTTTGAGCCGAAGTCCATCGGATTAAGAATTGAAAATATTGCTCTAATGGCCGGTCTCTGGCTGTATTCTATTTTTTCCAATCCTTCCTTAATCCATTCTTCGTTTTCTCCCACTTCCGGCATCATATCGGAAATAGTTGCCAGAGCGGTTAACTCTAAAAAGCTATCTCTTAACATTGGCGATAATTTATCGCCCAAAAGCTCCTCTGATAATTTAAAAGCAATACCGACATTGGCGTATTCTTTAAAAGGATAATCATCGTCCGGTTGCTTTGGGTCAACAACAATTTCGGCGGCTTCGGGTATTCCCCCGATTGCCTTATGATGGTCTATTACCACGACAGCAAATCCGCTGTTCTTAGCATCTTCAATCTCTTTAAAATTAGTGATTCCACAATCAAGAGTAACGATCAGTCCTTTGTTAACTTTTGATTTAATAAAAGCCAGGGCTGTTTCATTTAATCCATATCCTTCGGTTTTTCTTTCCGGAGAAAAAGCTAAAACTGTCGGAAACGATTCTTTTTTTTCTTTAGCAAGCAGGGAAATTAAATTATCTATCGATTCCTTAACGATAACCATTGAAGATATTCCGTCCAAATCTGAATCTCCGTAAATAATTATTTGTTCATTGTTTAAAACTGCTTTTCTAATCCTTTCCGCCGCTTTATCAATATTTTTAATTTTCAACATCTTTCTTTTTATTACTATTCTCTTCTAGGGCAACTATGCCCGGCAAATCTTTCCCGGCCATAAAATCAAGCATCGCGCTACCGCCGGTCGAAACATGGTCAAATTGATTTTCAATTCCTAATTGCTGTATTGCTTCAACCGTTTCTCCCCCGCCGACAATCGAGAAAACCTGACTATTGATTCCGCCGATCATTTTAGCAATATCCACCGTCCCCTTATCAAAAGGTTCTTTCTCAAACAATCCCAAAGGACCGTTCCAGATTATTGTTTTGGCTTCACTTAAAATAGCCCGGTATTTTTCCACTGTCTCCGGTCCGATATCGAATATTCCTTCTTCTCTTCTCACCGTTCCTACCGCTCCGATTCTTGAATATTCTTCTTCAAAATCATGCAAAGCCATAATACCGTCAATCGGCAGATGAAGCTTGGGACTCGTTAAATCTATTCCCTTAACAACCTCCATCAAATCTTCTTCGTCATCGCTCAATAAATCCTTAATACAAATGCCTTTGGCGACCAGCAAAGAATTGGCAATTTTTCCTCCCAATAATAGATAATCTGACTTATCCAACAATCTTTCAATCACCCTGGTCTTGGTCGAAACTTTTGCTCCCCCGATAATTGAAACCAACGGCCTATCCGGAGAAACTAGGGCATTAGACAAAACTCTGATTTCTTCTTCAAGTAATAATCCGGGATAAGAAGGAAGGAATTTAGTCACTCCCACCATTGAAGCATGAGAACGATGACAGACTCCGAATCCGTCCTGAACAAAAATATCGCCCAATCGGGCAAGTTGTTGCGAAAACTCTTCACTGTTTTCTTCCTCTCCTTTATAAAATCTTAAGTTTTCCAAAACTATTATCTCTCCCTCTTCCATCTGATCAATTTCTTTCTCAACATTTTTTCCGACTGTATCGTTAACAAACTGCACTTTCCCGCCGACAACTTCCCATAGTTTACGGGCAATCGGCCTGATTGAATACTTTAAGTCTTTTCCCTTGGGCTGACCCAAATGAGCAATAATGATAATTTTTGCTCCATTATTTCTTAAATACTCTAAGGTTGGAGCGACTTTCCTAATTCTAAAATCGTCACCCACTTCCCCTTCTTTAGTCAAAGGAGCATTAAAATCAGCCCTCACTAATACTTTTTTCCCTCTAACGTCTATGTTTCTTAAATTATTCATATTGTATATATTTTACAGGGTAAAAGCTTAAATATCAAATCTTATTTAACCGGCTTATCCATCTTTAACAACTTCTTGGCGATAATAAATACGACCAATCCCAAAACTACAAAATTCAATAGTTCTCCCAAGAAAGCTCCGTATTTTATACTGATCGGTCCCAAGCTTAATATTGCATCCTGCCAATTTCCCGACGCCGTCAAAGGAGAAAATATCGGCATAATAATATCCTTAACTAAGGAATTAATTAAACTGGTGCTGGCTGCACCCATGATAAAAGCTAAAGCCAAAGAAGCAATATTGTATTCTTTGAGAAAATCGATAAAATCTTTTAACATGTTTTTATTTTATTATTTTTTAATTAAAGGAAATTCTAATGTCACTTGAGTTCCTACATTTTCCATCGAATCAACCATAATTGTTCCTTTCATTAATTCAATAATCTGTTTGGTGATCCAAAGACCTAATCCAGTTCCAACAATGTCTTCGGTTTTTTTAGTTTTGACTCGGTAGAATTTTTCAAACAAATGTTCTCTTTGTTTAGCCGTCATTCCAATACCAGTGTCCTTAATCATTAAAACCAAATTATTGTCTCGATTCAAAGCTTTAACTTCAACACTACCGGAAGGAGTGTACTTAATTGAATTACCGATGATATTAATTAAAACCTGTTTTAAACGATCTTTGTCGGCAGAAATAAAAGACTTAGTATTGGGTTCCATTGCACAAGACAAAGCCAATCCTTTGGTGTCGGCTTGAATCTTCATTTCTTTTACCGTCTCTTCAACCAACGGCCAGACCTCCATATCTTTAACATCCATCTTCAATCTGCCTTGTTCAATTCTTGAAACATTTAAAAGATCTTCGATTAAACCGTTTAATCTTTCTGAAGAAACATCAATAATCGACAAATATTCTTTAGCCTCTTGATTAACACCCAAAGTCTGAGCTTGTTCAAGCATTAAAGTGGCATAACCACGAATGACGGTAACCGGAGTTCTTAATTCGTGAGAAGCCATGGATATAAACTCATCTTTCATCGCATCAACCTCCTTAATCTTGTTATACAAAATAGAATATTCAAAAAGACGGGAATTGACCAATAAAAGTAGAATAATAAAGGCAATGGTTAGCAAGAGCACCCAATATGACCTGCCTAAAACAACGGCCATAATCGTGTCTATAACGTCAGCCGAGAGCTTCATTGACAGCAATGCCTGCTTCTGCCCATCTAAGTCTTTTAAAGGCATAACGACCAGCCAATAGCGGTAATTGTTCTTGCCGTCTGATTCATATATTTTTTGTGCGGTCGGCCAGTCATTAGCCCAGGAAGTGATAAAAACAAAAGAATTGTCGGCTTGCCCTAACTTCTCGTTATTATTCATCGTGGCCACCAATTTGAACGTTTCGTTGTCGCGATAAAAAACATCTAAAGATTTTGTATCGCCGTTGTATCCTTTCCAATTATTGATAAAAGATTGCATCTCTTCCGGAGAATTAAGTTTACCAGATAGTCCGGCATTAACCGATTCTCCAATACCAATAGCCTTATCTTGCAAACTCTGATCGATTGTTTCTCGAAAAGAAGTCGAAAACATCCAGGTGTTCAAAATAACTACCCCGGGAATTAAAATCATTAGAGCGATAGAATATACAACCTGATTGTTATCCTTTAAAAATTTAAAATTCATACTATTCAGAATATCTCTGTCTAATAATCAAGATACCAGCGATTAAAACAAATACCACAACCAATCCTCCTAAAACATACAAAATAATCATCCCATTCGTCTTATCGGAAACCTGGCTGGCGTCACCGGTTGAAACAAAATTATCAACCGAAACGGCTTCAGCTTGAGCGATGAAGAACGGAGTCGGCAAACTGGTCTCAATAATTTTTCCTTCATCATCGTTGATCGCCACGTATGCTTCGTGAGTTCCGTCAACCAAAGTTTTATCCAATTCATAAACCCAGTTTCCATTTGAATCGGCTTGGATTGTTACCACGATCGGCATCACACTGTAAATAAACAAAGTGATAACCTTATTTGGTTCGGCCTTGCCTTGGAATTTAAGATTACTTTTTGTCTCCGTTTTAACTGTTTGAACTGAATTAACGGCCAATGTTTCGCTGACAGTTGAATTGGCAAGCTTGGGCTGTTCCAATACTTTTCCATCTACCAATGCTTTATCAACTCCCGATAAAATTATTGCCGTCGATTTCGCTAAAGGATCCAAAGGACTGGTTCCGTTTTTCAATTCTTCATTATCATCAATTCCGTCACCATCGGTATCTTTTTTATTAATATCAGTTCCTAAACGTTTCTCGACATCATCAGGCAAACCGTCACCATCAGTATCAAAAGCAATACCGATTGGAGACAAACTTTCCTGAGAAGAAGTACTTGAAGTTGAAATCAAGCTCACCGGAATCTGTCCGGAATCGGAAGAAGATATCGGCATGGCTTCTATTTTAACTTCTTTATTTTCCGTTATCCCGGGAACAGTTGATTCAACCTGAACAACTACTGTCCTTTGCTCTGTATTAATCGTTCCGACATCACCGGAAATAGAATAAAGTTGTTCTTTGACATAGGTAGACATCGTGTCATTGAATCCGGCCAAAATAATATTATTGATTAAATTATCACAAGCCACTCCGCTCAAGGTATTACATTTATCCGGTTTGCCAGATTCGAGAATGTATTGGCGACAACTATCGAAAGTAGTTAAATTTCTAGTCTTGCACTCCGATAATATTTTTTCTCGATAAGTATAAACATCGCAATCGCTTGCAGTGGTCCATCCAATCATTAAACATTCATTTGAAACTGAAGAGGTCTGACAAGTTTCTTCAAGGATTGGATTATCGGTACAGGTAGTCGGATATTTAGAAATAACTTTTCTGGTTCTTTTTCCATCAGTACAATTACTCCAATTGGTATAAGTGTACTGACAAGAAGTAGAGGAATCACAAATTCTTGATAAAGATTCAGTTGTCACATCTTTACAATTATCAGGTAAACGGGTCGCTATTTCCCTATACTGCATTTTATTAACACAAGTCCCCCAGTCGGTATAAGTATACTGACATTCAGGAGTAGCTACCGAAATAACGCAAGTCTGCTGTGTCTTCGGACTTTCCGTCACAACATTTTTACAATCGTTTGAAAGAGTGCAAGTTCTTTTTTGAACTCCGGCAGAACATTGACTCCATTCTCCGCAAATCCAATTATCTTTTGTACAAGTATCAGAAACTATACAATAGCGACTAATTGCTTCCGGAGAACCGCCAGTACATCCGGTAGGAAATTTAGTTGAGATAGTTCTGGTTTGTTTTCCGCTGACACATTCGCTCCAGTCAGAATAAGTGAAAGCTGTGCAGGTTGTTAAGACTTCATAATCTATTAAACAGCTTGTTTCTCCAAAATGATAACCGGTCGGACAATCACAAATACAATTAACCGCATCCCAAGTTCCAGGAATATTACCACTAATACAATAATTCTTTTTCTGATTATTTATAGTCGCATCGGTATTACATGAAGAAGAACAGGCTTGAGTCTGAGTTGAAGCTCCCACGCAATTAGTGGTAGCAGAAAGCGTTCTGGTTCTGGTTCCGTCTACTCCACAAGCTGACCAGGCGGAATAATTAGCGTCGGTACAAAATGGTACTGACGAACAGGTTTGAGATGTTGATAAACTTCCCGAACAGTTGGCAGTCGCTAAAAGACTTCTGGTTTGATTTCCGTCTTTGCAAGCTGACCAGGCGGAATAATCGGCATCAGTACAGGCCAATAGATTCGGTGAATAAGTACAGGATTGAAAAGTGGCCAAACTTCCTGAACAATTAACATTATATAAAAGAGTTCTAGTTTTTGTATTGTTTGTCTGGCAACTAGACCAAGGAGAATAGTCAGCGTCAGTACAGGCTGGCAAACCAGCTGAATATGTACACGATTGAGAAGTAGCTAAGCTTCCTGAACAATTAGCAGTCGCTAAAAGAGTCCTGGTTTTCGTATTACTCGTCTGACAAGCTGACCAGGCGGAATAATCGGCATCAGTACAGGCCGGTAAAGAAACTGTCGTATATAAACAGCCTGTTCCTTCAAAATGATAACCGGTTGAACAAACACAATTGCAAATATCTGAGTCCCATACTCCACGGCTATTAATACAATTAGTCCTGCTTAAAGAAGCATTGGTTCCGCATTGATAAGCATAGGTACAACTTTGACTTAATTCAGGACTACCGCCAACGCAATTAAGAGGATAGGCACTAGCAATGGCTCTTAATTGTTTTCCGCTTGCCTGACAACTCCACCAATTTCCATAATGAAAAGAAGTACAGGTTGCAGCAGTTGTTTGCGCCGTTCCCGTTCCTGTTTGGACTAAAAATGTATAATTAATTTGATTACCGTAATAAAGTGTTCTCGTATTACCAACTTCATCAGCCAGATAAACCGACTTCACTTTCCAGGTTCCTGTTTCAGAACCAACCGGCATCAATATGTTATAAAGCTTGGTGGATGAATAATTTACCGAAGTTATTTCCGCGTGCAAGAGACTTGCCCCGGACGGACTTTCAAGAATAATGTTAGCTACTTCGGTTTCCGAAGCATCAGCTACCGTCATCGTTACCGTAAAGAAAGATCCGGTATAAACAATTGACGGGATAACCAAACTCTGAAGAGTCGGAGCGGTAATATCGGTATCGGCAGCAAAAACATCAACCATTATCCTACTGCCGCAAAAGATAAGGCCGGAGAATAAAACTGTTAAGAGAAAAAAATGAACTATTTTGTTTGACATATGGTTGTTATTTAAAAACATCTCAAAAGAGATGTTAAATTATTAACTTGATTAAAAAACTAATTTGTGAACATTTAGTCATTACTTCATTATAAAATATGTTTTGAAATAAAACAATACTAAAAGACCGGCAATTGCCGGCCCTTTGTCTTAATTCTATCTTTTGGTGATTCTGGTTGAATCAATGATTGATAATGTTACTGTTTCCCCCGTATCTAAGCTCAAGATCAGGCTATCAGTATTAATCTCTGTAATTGTTCCTGAAAACATTGTTCTGGTTTCCATGTCAACGCCGGTATTACTTCCCGCTGGAACCTCACCAGTCGGAGGCGTTCCACTTGGAGGCTGCTGATTGTTATCCTGGTTGGGCCTGTTATTCTGACAACTGTCTTTGCTGTCACAAGCCATTATCATTGAAGCAATATACGAACCGTTGTCTTTTTTTGCAGCTACAGAAACCCAATTACCGACTGATAAAGAATCAATTGTAATTTCTTCCATGTTTTGCATCCGAGAATTGAAATTATTGTTCGGTTTGGATTTGAAAAAGAACACCCCACCAATAATAACTAAAATAACTATTATCGAGATTATTAAAATATGCTGTTTTTTCATTTTAAATATTTATGCTTATTATTCGTATCTCAAGGCTTCTATTGGATTCAACTTGGAAGCTCTCTGGGCCGGATAATATCCGAAAACAATTCCTATCCCCGCCGACACGAAAAAGGATAGAAGAACTGACGGAATAGTTACCACCGTAGTTGTTCCTCCGAATTTAGAAACTAAATAGGAGGCGATTAATCCCAGAAATATTCCCAATATTCCTCCGATAAAAGTCAAAGAAATTGATTCTAATAAAAACTGACTGCTGATATCTTTACTTCTTGCGCCCAATGATTTTCTCAAACCTATCTCTCGAGTTCTTTCGGTCACGGTCGTTAACATCATGTTCATAATACCGATACCTCCCACCAATAATGATATTCCGGCAATCGCACCTAATAATAAAGTTAAAGTTCCGGAGATTGAAGACATGGTATCCATAATGTCAGCCTGATTCATAATACTGAAATCAGCCGAGTCAACATCTTCGATATCGTGTCTCGCTAATAATAAATTTTGAATATCTGCTTCTGCCGTATCCATGTATTTGGCGTTAGAAACCTCGACATTAATACTGGAAACCGAATCATTGCCGGTAAAATAATGTTTAGCAACCGTAATCGGAATATAGATGATGTCATCGGAACTATTCATTCCCGATGCTCCTTTGGATTCAGTCACTCCGATAACAGTAAACTCTGTTCCACTGATCTTTATCTTTAATCCAGTCGGGTCAACATCTTCACCGAAAAGAGTGTCTCTGGTTGTCGGACCAAGAACTGCCACTTTGGAAACTTTTTCTACTTGAGTTTCGGTGATAAAGCTTCCGATTGATACTTCTAAACTTTTAACCGTCTGATAAGTCGTATCAATTCCGTAAACGCTGGTATTGGTATTATTTCCTTTATAAACAACCTGTTTACGAGAAGAAATAACCGAAGCCACTGATTTTAAATTATTAATTTCGCTTTTAATCGCTTCGGCATCGGATAAAGTTAAAGTAGTTGACGAACCGGAACTGTTTCTCACCATTGAACCAAAAGATTTTTGCGAACCGGGAGAGATAACTAAAAGATTGGAACCCAAAGATTCAATACTGCTCTGAATGCTGGCGGTCGAACCTTGCCCGATCGAAACCATAGTAATAACCGAAGCAATTCCAATAACAATACCCAAAATGGTCAAACCTGATCTTGATTTATTTGACGCAAGGGAAACATATATTTCTTCAATTAAATCGGCAAAAACCATATATTATTTATTTTTTAATAAAGTTGATTTATCGGCATCTCCATCGGCAATAATTAATCCATCTCTTAATTCAATGACTCGGTCAGCGTGATCAGCTACATATCTCTCATGAGTAATCAAAACAATTGTATGACCGTATTCCCTGTTTAATCTTTGAAAAGTATCAAGAACAATATCTCCGGTTTTAGAATCAAGATTTCCGGTCGGCTCATCGGCTAAAATCAAGTCCGGATTGTTTACCAAAGCTCGAGCAATTGCCACTCTTTGCATTTGTCCTCCCGATAACTGACTCGACAGATGATGCCATCTGTCTTTATCAAGTCCGGCAGATAACAAAGCTTTTTCAACTCTCTCTTTCCTTTCTTCTTTTTTAATATTACTATCGTAAATCAAAGGCAAAGTTACATTTCTTAAAACAGTGGCACGGGACAAAAGATTGAATGACTGAAAAACAAATCCTATTTTCTGAGACCTTATCTTAGCTAATTCGTCATCGCTTAAATCAAGCATGTCCTTGCCGTTTAAAAAATACTTTCCCGAGGTTGGCCTGTCTAAGGTTCCCAAAATATGCATCAAGGTTGACTTACCGGAACCAGACGGTCCGATAATGGCAACGAATTCCCCTTTCTTTATTTCAAAAGAAACCCCTTTTAAGACATTTGTTTCGTTATCTCCCGACTTATATGTTTTTACAATGTTGTCGCATTTAATCATATTTTTTGCTTACATTCCCGGCCCCATTCCTCCAGAAGGAGGTCCGTCGGTATTAGTTAATGAATTAAGAGTCTTGGTTGTGTTTTGATTATTAGTAGTTGTTTTTTTAGTTGTTGTTCCGGTGCTGGTACTAGTCACGACTTTGTCGCCCTCGGCTAATCCACTCTTAATTTCAATTAACGCATCGTCGGTCAAGCCCGTTTCAACAATCTTTCTTTCTATTTTCCCGTCACTGGTCATAACATCAACAAAGCTCTTTTCGCCCATTGTTTTCACGGCGCTGCTGGCGGTAGTTAAAACATCGGCAACCGCTTCAATAATAATATTGGCTGAAATACTCATTCCCGGTTTCACGCTCTCGTTGTCGGTATTAAATGAAATTTTAACACTATAACTTACCACTCCCTGACTTACCGTTCCTACGGCATCTACTTCATACACTTCTCCCTGAATAGTTACATCATCAAGAGCATCAAAAGTGATATCAACTTTTTGCCCGACTTTTACCTTGGCAATATCAACTTCATTTAAAGTAATAGTCGCTATTTTTTCATGAGTAATGATTGATCCCATAGTTGTCTGAGTTCCGGCTGCATCTCCCTTGCTCACACTTACACTGGCAATAATTCCCGAAAAGGGAGCTCTGATTGAATACTTCGATAAAGTTTCTTGGGCATCGGCCAAATCAGCTTGCTTCTGCTCAATCGCTAATTCTTGAGTTCTGATTTCCAAATCAGTCGAACCTTCTTTTGTTTTTTCCAAAGACAATTCTTTTACCTTAATTGATCTGTCGGCACTAATAATACTGTCTTTATTATTTTCAATAGTAGTTTTAGCAGAAAGAAGGTTGGAAAGATGGCTATTAATCTTGCTTGAATAATTACTTAAAGATGATGTGTTTGCCGTAGCAACTGAACTATATGATTGCTGTTCTTCAGACATAACGTATTTATAAAACTCAATAAAATCAGTAGAACTCTTTATTGATTCGGCAATAGATTTAGCAGCATCATAGGTTTCTATAATTAAAGATTCTATCGTCTCTTTATCAGAATAACGACTAGCTGCTTTGTATTTAATAAGAATCGCATCATATTTAGCTTTTGCTGCTATATATTTATTATATACATCGTCTCTATATTTAACTCCATTTTCATCACAATAATTAATAGCCGATGCATAATAATCTATATTATCTTGAGAACCATTAGAACTCGCAGCTTCAGAAAATAAAACATCGTAAATTCCAGTTACAACTGACGGCAAATCAAGGAAGGCATTAGAAACATTGGTAAAACCATCATCATATGATTTTTCCAGACTACTTTCAGCTTTAGTTTTTGATTCTTCGGCTTCAATTAATGAATTTTCTGCCTGAAGTAAAGTCAGTTCATCTACCGGAGCCAGCATTTCTTCCAAAACTAATTCAGCACTTTCTAAATCCAATTCAGCACTTTTTAAATTCTTTTCCCCTTCACTGCTGTTTATTTTGAAAAGCAAATCTCCTTTATTAACTTCTTCTCCGTTTTCAACATAGACACCGGTAATATCTCCCGAAACCTCGGAAGTTAAAGTCACTTCATCCAAAGACGATACCTGCCCGGTGCCGGAAATAGAGACACTGATGTTTCCTTTTTTAACCAATTGGGTTACATAACTGACGGTAGTCTTTTGCGGTAAAAAATAATTAACAACAAACGGGGAAGCCACGAGAACAATTAAAATCAGCCCTGACAAAATTTTATGTCCCAGGGCAAATGTTTTAATCTTTGAAAGAATGTTTTTAATTTTTTCCATAGTTTAATTTATTTATTCTATACTATCTATTACCCACCTCATTAATTTTTTATTTCAATTTAAAAACCGCCCGAAGGCGGTTTAATTATTGCTGTTCGTGACACTCTTTAAAACAATCAGGACCATTATTTTTTTGTTTAAAGCATTGTCCAATACACTCTCTTTCTGTCTCGCTGAAATACAACATGTCTGGAGGAATAGATTTGGGATCCTTATCGTTAAATTCTCTGAATTTAAAATCAATACCCCTATTCACGGCCGGCATGTCTTCCTTGTTCATTACC
>Ga0172381_10005145_pt1 | contig 13347 bp, 15 predicted proteins | sample Leawel6488metaG_FD_119754 | JGI IMG/M metagenome (GOLD analysis project Ga0172381, IMG submission 119754) | Leachate microbial communities from a municipal landfill in Southern Ontario, Canada - Leachate well 64-88 metaG | ecosystem: Engineered > Solid waste > Landfill > Unclassified | place... | reverse complement strand
TATAATAGAGCGGCTTCTTATTCGCTTATGGGTGGTGTCTTAAATGCGGCTGGATATGGGGCTGGCTCATATATGAAATATAAAAATCCTGATTATAAGATAGGCGCTTAATAATGCCAAAGATACCTTTTCAACCAGCACAAACAGGACTCCCGGTAAGGACTTCAGGCGGTCATGTATCACAACAAGATACAGGGATGCCGCAACTTGGTTCGGGGTTTGAAGTGTTGGCTAATCAGCTTAATAGTTTCCAGCAACAAAAGGATGCGGCTGAAGCTACCCGGCAACTGTCAAACGCGGAAACAGCACTCGCTACCACTTGGGGAGGGATAAAGGATAAATGGGAGAATGGTATTCAAAATTGGGATGAGAACCTTCCTAAAGTTGCTCAAGAGGATTTAGACAATCTTAAAAAAGTAGGCGATTCCATAACAAACGAAAAGGCACGGTTACAGTTTCAAACGACACTGGCGCATTCCTTGGCTGGTGCACAGATAGAGATTAACGGCTATCAAAATAAATTACAGATTAATCAAGGAGTGGCTGACTCAAATCAAAGAATAGATACCTTTCAACAACTGAGATCAAAGACTCTTAATCCTGATGAAAAAAAAGGGATAGATCAAATTGTTATTGGTCAAATCAACAGAGACAAAGAAAGCGGCATTCTCAATCCAATTCAGGCACAAGACAGAATAGAAAAATATCAACAGTTCTCTAAAAGTGATGATGTTATCTCCACTTTAGACGGAATGACTTACAAGTATGGTGCAGAGGCAACGCTTAATTATTTAAATGACCCGAAAAACCGGAGAGCATTAGAAGAACAATCTAACACGCAAACAGTGGGTCATTATCACGAAATGTTAAGGGCTACCGTAGCATGGGAAGAAGATAAAAAGAACAAGGCTAAAAAACAACTGGGTGAATCTCAAGATGCCAATTATCGTTCTCAAATAGTTAAGTTTTATACCGGAGAGTTCAACCCTAATGAGACACTTTCTTTGATAGCAAGTGAACAAATAACCCCAACTCAAGGGAAACAATTACTTGATGGGTTTACTTCTAAGGTTGAGAAAGACAAAAGAGAAAAGACCGATGAGCAAAAGAAGGAGTTAGGGGACATAAGTTATTTAAATTACTCCCAGCTTTTAAAGAAGGTTAAAGACGTTGGGTCGAAGGGTAATGCCAAAGACATTGATGCTATGCAAAATAATATCAATGAATATTTTAGAAAAGACGAGTTAAGCGAAGGTCACGCGAAACAGTTGACCGAGGCACTTTACACGGCAAAAAATACTAAAGACCCGACTAATGATCCACGAATAAAGGACAAATTAAGCCAGTGGGAAAAGTTACATAATGCTGGTGTTAAGGTCAAGGGTACTACAACTAAAATTGATGATGCCATAGAGTACACCAAAAAGCATGATGAATTAATTGATTGGGCGCGGGCGCATCCACAGGCGACCACTAAAGAGATAGATGATTATTTCGACGTATTTTTACACGGTAAAAAGAAGGAAGTTTCCAAAAGTATTTTACAAAGGATGTTTGGTGGTGGTGAAGCGGCACAACCAAAGCCGGATATAGAATCTAAAATTTCAGCTTTAAAACAACCTGACCCATCAAGAGAAAAGGCAATCAAGTTTCTTAAGGACAATGGCAAGGTGGTCAACGAGGACACTATTAAAATGGTAATTGGGAAAGTGAAGTAATGGATATTGACCTTTCAACGATACCTGATGCTCCTAAAAACGAGATTGATCTATCTTCTATTCCTGACGTTCAACCGTCCCAAGGCGGTTCGTCCCGGACATGGGAAGCAGATCAACCGGAAGCCTCATGGGGTGAAGTTGAAAAAACGGTTGCAAAGAATCTGCCTATTAACTTGGCGGCTAGTGCTACGGGTGCAATGGCTATCGGTGCGGACTTAATGCCAGTAATTACATTTCTTGGCCTATTAAAAGAACCCATAAAATATGCGGCAAAGTATTGGAGTGAGAAAGCACAAAGCAACACGGAAAAGTTAAATCTTAAAGAAGGTTCAGCGAAGTCTTACGCGAGTATGATTCAGGAATCTATGGGACAACAAGCCCCACTTATCGCTGGTGGTGCTTTAACCGGAGGAACCGGCTTTATTCTCCCGGCAATGGGTGTTATGACCGCAGGACAAAAGAAGTCCCAGTTTCTTTCTAATGGCATAGAAGGTGGGAACCTGAACGCCATTATGCAAGGGGTTATTGAGGCGGCCACTGAAAAGATACCTTTGGGCCAGTGGTTTAAGCCAGGGGCTTCCTTTATGAAACGGCTTTTGACTTCTACCGCCGCAGAGATACCGGGTGAGCAGATTGCAACTATCACGCAAGGGGCTTTAGATAAAGTTGCTTTAAATCCAGAAATGTCATGGGATGAGTATTTAAAAACGTTACCCTCTCAAATGAAAGATACTTTGGTTGTTACTATCGGGCAAAGCCTTTTGATGGCAGGCCCTATGCAGGGTATGGCTCAGTATTCAGAAAACCGCCAAAAGGTGAAGGAACAATTAACGACTCAATTTCAAGTTCCTGAACCGGAAGCAGAAAAAGCAGTTAATGAGGCAACACAAAACATTGAAGAACAATCGCAAGAACCTGTTTCTCTAAGTGAGATTTTTGATAACCCGGAAGAAGAAGCCAAAAAAATAAGGAACGCGGCTATCATTGCAGAAACCTTAAAGATTGACACGGAAACCGCTTACGACTTACAGGATGATATTGTAAAGGAACTTGAGAACAAAGTTGCTGATGAAAGTCCGGTGATGGTGGGGGAACCGCAAGAAGGGAAGCAAGAGCAACCAAAACAACCATGGGAAATGACGAGGGAGGAATTTGAGAATAATTATTTTGTGAGAGGAACAGGTAATTTCCCTTCAGGAACATCCAAGGATGCTCTTGGTGGACAAGCCGCATCTGCTGTAAATGTTACAGAGAATTGGAAAGGAAGTTTACCAAAATTTTATTCTTCTGGCAAAGGTGGCCAAGTTCATCTTTTTACAAGAGAACAAATGAATATCCCTGAAGGGGATTATGCTTATTCTGATTTTATCCCAAAGGGTGACACAAATCCAATACGCAGTATTGACGCACGTTCTATACCAGAAGATGTTACTAACCTTCACAAATATATGATTCAACAAGCCCTCTCCGAAGGCAAACAAGTTCCCCCCGAAGTGCTGAAGGATTACCCGGAGTTGCAAACATCGAAGTCTGATGGCGGTATGTCTGGTGAACCGCAAGATGGGACAGTCGAATCACAAGTCCAAGAAACAGAAATTACAACTCCTAAAGCATCACTTGAAGAAGCTAGAAACGCTGTAATGAAATTAGAGATTGATAAGGACGTTGAAGAATTAAGGATAACACCAGAAAAAGAAAAGAAAGATAAAATTCAAGAAAAACTTGAAGCCAAGTATGACCGAATCATTACCAAAGTGGGGCAACATTGGTTTAGCCAAATGGTCAAGTTTGAACTTGAGAAAGAAACGCTCTTGGCTAAATCAATGACCTTATACAATAGACGTAAACAAGTAAGGAATATACAGAAATACTTTGGTATTCCTAATGACATTATGAAAAAGGTTACGGGCAATAGAGATATTGGATTAATGAGTGATGCTTCGTTTAAACATTTTAAAGACAGTATCCAAACAAAAGCCGTTGAACTGGAAGAAAACCAATTTGCTAAAGCAAAGTTGGTTGACCTTATTCACCAGAAACGACTTCAAAAGGTTGAGAATTACCGGAGGGTATTGGGATTCCCTTCAATAGATAAGATGACAACTGAGCAATTACAGGAGTTCACGGAAGCCTTAGAGCCATTTTCTGACGGTGATACATTCCTTACTGAAAGAGAATTAGAGGTTGTTGACCGTACCGACTTAAAGGGAATAAGGACGTGGAGAGAAGCAAGAGAAAGACTGGCTAAGGAAGCAGGAACAACCGTTGATAAAATGGAAGCGATTAAAGTTTCCGAGTTAGACGAATACAGATACGATACCGCGCTTGCAGAAAGAAACCCGTTTTATAAACTTTTGGTAACGGAAACAACCAGGAAATTAATGGAGGCAAACGGGAAGTATTACGAGATAGAGCAGAAGGTACACGACCTTGCAACAAAATCAAACGCCTCCCGACAACGGACTCTAATCAATAAGTTGATACCACAAGATAAACAGATCATGGATTATCTTGAGGCTAAAGAAGAAGATAAACCCGGACTTTTAAATGAGATGACACCTGAACAAATTAACTATGCTCATTTTATACAGGAGTATTTCGGGCAAGCACTTGAATATCTTATTAAGACAAAGGCTTTAACTAAAGGCAGAGAAAATTATTTTGTCCACATGAGGCGCACATTCCTTGAAGATGTTAAAGAGGCCGGGTTAAAGAAAGCGGTAAATAATATTTTTAACCACTATAAACAGGACGAAGCTGTTTTTAATATCCTTGATGAAGATACAGCAAACATCCTTCCACTTGAAAAGTTTTTCCAGTTTGCGCTTCATCGAAACGGTGGACTTGACCCGACTACGAACATTACCAGGGCTTTCCTTGGATACGTTAAAATGTTTGAAAAGAAAGTTTCCCTTGATGAACTTATCCCCAAAATGGATATCTACGCGCAGTCTTTGACTCCGACACAACTTACGCCACGAGGGCTTGAGATTGACAGGTCAATAAAGAAGTTTGTCAATAAATATATCAATAATAAAAAAGGCCGCCGTATAAGATGGTTAGGGAAACAAAACGGTAAAATTGATATGGCTACAAGGGCGATAAAGACCTTTACCAGCATCCTTGATTTAGGTCTTAATATCCCCGTTCAGATCGCTTCTACTATTGGTGAACAAGTTACCAGCTTAGAAGTATTGGGTGTGAAAAAATACGCACTAGGAACAAAGCGACTTGCGACACCAATAGGGCGAAAGATTGCCGGGAAGTATAAAGAATTTACAGGAAGAACGGCATGGGACGAGATTACCGAACCGGATAAACAAATCACGGAAAGATTGTCTGAGGGGTTATTTGGTCTTTTTAGAGAATCAACAGCAAGGGCGAATCAACAATTTTTGCTTGGGTCTTTAACTAAGGAAGAATTTGAAAGTGGGGAAGTAAGCAGTAATAGACTTGCAGAATTAAGCCTTGAAATGGGTAGATGGCGACAAGTTGATGGGAGCGCGTCACTTGTTGGGAGTACTACATCAGGAGGAGCGGCAATGCAGTATAAAAAATGGGCCGTTCCCATTATGAGAACCACGATGAAAGATATTTCAACCTTTGCTACTGATATTAAAAACAAAGGAGTATCGGAAGCGTTAAATACACGGGAGGCGCAGGAATTAAAAAGGTTAGTTATTATTTCAACCGTTACCGCAATTACTGGTGGCCTTATGGTGGGTGATGAAGACGATGAAAGTTTTACCGGAAAATTACGAGCAAAGGCATACCGGGAAATGATGACGCTTATGCAAGGTGTAGGTATAAAATTATGGCTTTCAGTTCCTCGGACATTAACCTTCCTTGCTCAACTAGGAAATAACATCCAGCAGATATTAACACTTGAGGAGTACAAAACAAAGGAAGGGTATAAAGGTGTAGAAGGATTAAAGAAACAACTTACACCTGTAGCCGTTCAACAATTAACGCCAGAAGAAGAATAATTTTTAATAGGAGAGAATAAATGAACACAACCACTTTAGATGATGTTGCCATAGTCTTAAATGGAAAAGATACGGTTCCCGATACCACGAAGCGAGTGGATATTCAGAACAAGGGAACTTCTGTATTCAGTGTTGACGGTGCGGGGAAGCCAACGAGTGCAGTTAATGGAATGGTTAGGACTGTCAAGAAAACCATAGGGGGTGTAGGTGTTGCCAGTTGTGATTTTAATTTCGCAACCGCCGCCAATACCAATGAACAGGTTATTAACTTGGGCGCAATCGTACCCGCGAAAGCACGGATAATTGATGTTTATTCGGTAACGGATGTTGAGTTTACCGGGGCTACTACCCTTGTGGAAGAGGTAGGAACAACGTCAAGCGGTCATGACTTAATCAATAGTGCCACAATTTACGCGGCTGATGCAGTTTTGGCTATGGCGGCAGATCACTTTTTGACTGTTGCTCCGGCAGTTGCCGCTTCCAGTGTTTACGTTGCCTGTACTCCGGGTGCTAACTGGTCTGGAGTGACCGCCGGGAAAGTATCGGTATATGTAACCTATATTGACGTAACCGGAATATAAGGAGAAAAATATGGCGGTGGTAATTGCAGATCCAGGAATGACCCTTGCGCGACCTTTGTCTTTGGGAAGTTCGGATTATTTTATTCTTAATCCGACTCAGTTTGAATCGGCATCAGGCTCAACCGGAACTATTGTTTCCCTAAAAAGCCCACGGGTAGCCGACTTATGCACGGATGGGGTTACGGCTACTTTATACGCTCCCTTGTTTGCGGTGTCAATCCCGGCAATTAGATATTCGGCAAGCGTTGGGACTGCGGCGGTTCCTGATACAACAGGAAAATCAGTAATGCACGTTGAAAAGTATTCAGGTTCGCTTTATGCGACCACCCCTTATGAAGCCACGGGTGAGTTCGCAATCCAAAAAGTTACAGGAACGACAAGGACAACTGGCTTACGGGGGATGGTTTTTGTCACTGGTGGCACAGGGGAAGTCCACGGGACAGAAAGCCACGCTGAGGCGAATGTGTCAAGCGGAACTGGCATCGGTATGTGGGGTGGATTTGCGGCTGTCTGGAATAACGGGGCACAGCTTGACTCTTTTGTCGGATATGAAGTTGACCTGAATAATAATTTTGACGCGGCACGATACACCAGCGCAATCAGCACACCGTGGTCATGCGGGTACACGGTGGAAAATGGGAACGCTTATACAATTAACTTTGCCTATCGAATCGGAGCGGGGCCTTTCCATACCGGGTTTTTTGTCACACATGATTCCATAACACCGGGATATGAAGCAATTTACATCAATGGTGGTTCAACGGCAGGTTTGAAATACTCAGGTATAGTGATGGCTCAGAACATCATTACGGGTATTGACATGACCGGGGCAACGGTAGCCACAGCCGGTATTAGGATGTCAACGGTTGCGGCACAAGGAACTGTAATAGAATACGGGGCAAACAATTATTCTTCTTTTGAAAGTTCAGCTTTCATGTGGAAAATTGGTGGCAATGAAGTCCTCAATATTTCGGCAACTGGAACAAAGGTTGTTGGGACTTTTGGTTGCAACGGTGCAACCGCACAAGCCGCTTATGTAGTTGGCGGTGCGGCGGCGGCAGGTGGTGTGGGAGCAACAGCAGGGGCTTATGATACGGCAGAACACAGGGACGCTTTAATAACTTTGGTAAACAATATCAGAACCGCACTTATTAATAATGGCATAGCGGTGGCCGCATAGAAAAGGAGTTCACGAATGTTCGATAAGCAGGAATTGAATAACATCAGGCAATTATTAGCAAGAACCGATATTAAGGGTGGTGAGTCAATCGTGGTTGCTTTACTTCTCCAAAAAATTGACCAGTTGCTTAAAGGTACTGAGGAAAAAGCAGAATGAGTCAAGCTGATGTTTTAGCATTAATAAGGAAGCAAACTCAAGAGCTGAACACAAAACCCACGATGTTACAAGTGGTTACGGATGCGGATATTGCTGACGCTATCACCAAAAAACACGCGAACACGCTTGACCATAGCAACTCGTTAGACCATGCGAATACCCTTGACCATGCCAATACTCTTGACCACACTCAAGGTACTGACCAGGGGTTAGACACCGGGGGAGCTAACGCGGTAACGGCGGCACAGGCAAAGGCTGGCTATACCCATAGCGGTACATCACACGCGCCGGCTGATGCTCAAAAGACTTTGGTGGTAGGTTCGATTTATTTAAATGCAACCAACACTGACCCTAACACTGAATTAGGATTCGGGACATGGGTGGCAATAGGAACACTCACAACAAGTGATTCAACTGTTTTATACGTCTGGAAACGAACTGTTTAACAATTTTTAAATAAGAGGATATTAAAATGGCAGATGTAATAACGGAAACAAAATCGTCCTTTTCAAAGGGCAATATGATTATGCTGAAATTCGCTTGTACAGCGGCGGCAGATGGTTCGTTCACTCCGAAGGTTTCATCCTTTGCCACAGGTGGGTATCTTACTAGAGTAATTATAGACCCCGGCGCAGTTGCACCACAAGCATCATGGGATTTAGTTATCACTGACTCCACGGGGGTTGACTTGCTCGGGGGGAAGGGGCTGGATCAGTCTGCGACCGTTACCGTGGAAACTCCTCCTTATTACAGTTCAGCAAGTCTTTATGGTGATAAGCCATTTTGTGGGCCATTAACTTTAACTATCACAGCCAATAATGTCAATGGAGCTTTAATTGATATTTATATTTTTGTCCGTTTATACGATTAAGGAGGATCAAGAGCGATGAAAAAGAATTTACTAATTTTTCTTATTATGATTCTTTTCCCTTTTATGGGTATGGCGGCTGGTGGGGCATATTATGTCCCTTCTGCTGTTGATCTTGGCGCACCTGGCCCGATTGGTGATGATATTCCAAACACGGGTGCTTTTACAACCCTTGATGCTTCCGGTGCGATAACCGGGGCAAGCGTAGCTACCGACAGAACCGATGCCGCACAAGTTATAAGGCTTTACGAGGCGACTTCTGACGGTGATTCCTATACTAATTTGCAGGTTCCGGCAAAGGGAACGGGGCTATTGGGTAATGGCTCAATATTGCTTCCTGACTATTCCGGCGGCTCTGGCAGGGTTCCCCTCTTGGTTGCCCGTACCCGAACCGCAGGAGGGCAGAACTTGACTACGGCGGCGACCGTGGATGTCACCGGAAGCACCGTCGTTATTCCGGCCTCGACTTTCATTGTTGGGAAACAGATAAGGTTTGTTGTCTATGGGAGAATAGCCGGAACAACTGATGCCAAAACAATCACCATGACCGAAGGAACTCATTCTCTTGCCGTTTCAGCAGCAGCAGCTTTAAATGGCAGTTTCCGCGCGGAGTTTGTTTTTTCTGAGGTCACGGCTTTAACCGCTCAACAGATGTATGCCGGTATGGTTTGCAACACAACGGCTTCCGTTGCCACCAATGCCGAAAACGACTTGGCTATGAACGCAGAAGTTACGCTCAAACTAACCATGACCTTAGCTAATGCCGCCGATGATATTTTTATTGACGGAGTGGATATTTACTTTGACCAAATTTAAGAGGGTTAAATGAAGAAATTATTCCTTGTTTTATTGATGTTGTTTTTACCCTGTACTGGCTTCGGGGCGACCTATTACGTTGATAATTCTGCCGGTGCGGACGCAAACGCCGGAACAAGCGAAGGAGCGGCTTGGGCTACCATAGTAAAAGTCAATGCTTCGTCATTTAGTGCCGGAGATACTATCAAGTTTAAAAAAGGTCAAACTTGGAGAGAAACTTTAACACCCCCATCAAGTGGAAGTGCTGGCTCCCCAATTACCTTTAACAGTTACGGGACTGGTGCTAACCCGATTACAACCATTGACAATAATCAATTCCGGGCAAACCCTGGTTTTGATACGCTTACATCGGGGACTCCTGATGATGCGACAACGGATGACTTTGCTAATTGGGCTGAGTCACCAGTTGCCAGTGGATATGTAGAAGCAACGGTCACGCATAAATTGAGCGGTACTGATGGTTGCATTATCAGTAACGGTGGGACAGCAAATGGATATGTACGACTCTCGATTATCGCAAAGCCCAGCACGACATATTATTTTAACATTTGGGTTAAAAGAATTTCTGGAGCCGGGCAGAATCTTTGTGTAAGATTAGCGGACACCACAAGCGGAACTTACGACTTACAGAGTGATAAAACCACTTGGACGTTAAGCACTACAACATATCTAACCGACATTAACACTACCAGTGCCACTTACGAAAGAAAAGGGTTTGCCTTTACAACAATGCCAACGGGAACAAGAACCCTCCGTATTGACATAATGAATAGAGACGCTACGGGAGCTTATGCGATAGATTGTGTATCTGTGCGTGAAGGGGCAGGAGCCTCCTACTTGGAATTACAAGGTGTTGAAAATAATGGAAATTTAACCTACCTAATGAATGTCAATGGAAAAAACTATGTCACCATTGATGGGATTGATACTATCGGAGCCATCAATACTACAGATGCCTCCGCATTAACTTTTAACGTATCTATCCGGGGGACATCGGATAATATTATTCTCAAAAATGGGAGCCATAGTTATGCTTACGGAGTAGGAATTGATGATGTTGGAACCACCACGACAAATATAACCTTTGACAATCTCACCGTTCACCATTGTAACAGCACTGGCATTTATATGCGGTGTATAGGGGGAACAATCTCTAATTGCAATGTGTATTCTAACGGTGGAGGTTCTTCTGGTGATCGAGGAGGTATTGGAGCCAATACAGGAGGGAATTGGACAATAGATGGAAACACAGTCCATGACAATGGATTAGCTACTGCTGATACCGATGGGGCGATTTCTGTCGTTTTAAGCACTCTCCCCGTAAAAATAAGAAAAAATTATATTTATAATTCCAATACGATGGCAATCCAAATATGTGAAGCCACCAATTCCTCTGGAAGCGAAATAGGTTACAACCTAATCAATGTTTTTGGAACCACTTCGAGTGCTGCCGCCACTAACCCAGGGAAATTATCCGGTATTAGGGTTGGTCATTCTGCTGGCGGTGCGCCTGGGGTCAAGGTTTATAACAATGTTATTATGGGTGGTGCAAGGGCGATAGATGACACTTATGAAAATGCCGGGCTTTTCTTCGGAGGGGCGACAACTGTTTATGGAGAAGTTTACAACAATATTTTTGCCAATAACACTTGCCGGGACATTACGATTGACCACGATGTAACCGCGTCCACAGACTTTAAAATCAGTAATAACTGTTATTATAAGTCGGGGGCCTATACAGGAAATTTCGACTTTAAGGGAAGCAATGTCAATTCGCTTGCGTTATGGCAGGCGGCATTAGCTGGGAACGTAAAAGTTCCCGATATTGGAAGCATAGCCACTGACCCAAAATTTGTATCAGCATCTGATTTCTCTTTACAGGCCGATTCACCCTGTATTGACGCAGGTATTTTCCCCGGTGGTTCACTCAATACTGATTACGCAGGCAACACAAGGCTCCGAGGCCCGGCCTTTGATATTGGGGCCTATGAGTATCAAGCAGGTGGAACAATTTACGGTGGAAGCATGACTGGGACGTTTCAATAACTCTCTCCCTTCGGGGGGATTTCAAGAAAGGAGAAAGGAAATGTTTAAAATAATATTGTTGGGGTTAGCTTTTATTACTCTTTGTGGATTTGGAACACCAAACGATAATCAAATTATGAAAGATGAAGTTCTCACCATTAAAGAACCAAAAGTTGAATGGATGGGGAAGATAGTATTTTCCAATCCTTATTCTGGTGTTGACCCCGGATTTTATGGTGGCAATCCACCCCCATCAATTTTAACAGACCAAGAAATAGAAATTGGACTTAGAGAAGATGGGGTTGTCGTTTGGAGAAAAAAAGACAAATAACGATAGGGGGCCGCTTACTCCTTTCTCGGCAAGGGGCAGAAATGCCCCACCCCTTTTTAAATACATGGATGGATTTATGGAAGTAAAAGACATTCATCATCACCTTAATCCGCTCCACATTTTTTGCCGTCTCCTGGCGGTGATGAACCCGAAACAGGCGATGGTGGTGGTGAGGATATACGAGCAAACTATTTGGCGAGCGATTAAACGAGTGCTGGGGGAGATGGAATGACGATAAGTGATTATCTCGGTAATAATGATGGATATACAAAATTATTTGACCAAGCATGAAGGACTCAAGCTAAAACCTTATCGCTGTACGTCTGGACGCTTAACGATAGGCGTTGGGCGCAACCTGGATGATAAAGGGATAACGGAAGCCGAAGCCTTATACTTATTAGAGAATGACATTAACGAGTGTCTTGACGATCTCTACACGATATTTCCTAACTGGATTTCTATATCCCCTAATCGCAGATTGGTACTGGTGGATATGCGCTTCCAATTAGGAGCAACAGGTTTTAGGGGCTTCAAACGCCTTATACAAGCCATTAGGACAGGCGATATTGAAAAAGCCATACAAAGCATCAAGGGATCTTTGTACTATAAACAAGTACCGGATAGGGCAAGCGATAACATTAACCTTTTACGGGAGGGGTAACTATGATTGAAGCAATGGCGTGGGGTATAGGGATAACCGGAACTTCTTTTGCTATCGCAAGCGTGGTAAAAAGCCTTTGTGGTGGAGGCAAAACTTGTGATCTTCACAGTGGCCTCATGGATAGGCTTAAAATAGGGGACAACAATATTGACACTCTGTATGAAAGTATGGGGGCAGTAAAGGAAGGTGTCGCCCGGATAGAGGGCAAACTTGAAATTTTAATTAATAATCAGAAATGGGAGAAATAACGTGAAAAAGATAATCTTAGTTTTATTGGTAGGGTTACTGGCAGGGTGCGCGGTTGCAAGTCACACTATAACGATGAAAGATGGCACGCAATACACGGATAAGACTTATCGCCTGTTCCAGAATGTCAATGTCTCATATTTCTCTAAAGATATGGGGTTTTCATACGGTACAGACCAGACACTTTCAACAAATTTGATTGCCTTACAGGGACTCGCTCAAATTGCCGGGTCAATTTATGGTCAATCGCAGGGAATCCCCGTCAAAGCCACGACATTACCTTCTACGCCTACGGAGGTAAAACCGTGACTAATGACCTTAGAACAACCTTGATCGGAGCAGGTGCTGGCGTCTTGTGGCTCGTTTCTATGATAGCAAGCAAAAAATGTGGGTTTGATATTCCCCCGGAGCTTTCAACCGGATTAATCTTTGTTTGCCTGGCTTCGTTGGGTTATTACTCGAATAAAAAGGGATAGAAAATGAAAGGTGATAAAATCTATTACCGGGATGTCAGTAATTATAAGTATGTCTTAGATAAAGACTACACCCTCTACGTTGGCATCATCGGGTATAAGTTTGACATTTACTGCATGAAGCTCACCCTAGACGGATACCTTACCATGAAAGCAGGATTCTATTGGGATGGCCCTTCTGGACCCACTTGGGATACTCCTAATGCCATGCGCGGCTCATTGATACATGATGCAATTTACCGCGCCATACGTTTAGGGTTGTTGCCATTCTCCTGCAAGGAATTAGCTGACTTAATACTTGAAGCG
>Ga0172381_10005143_pt1 | contig 13348 bp, 12 predicted proteins | sample Leawel6488metaG_FD_119754 | JGI IMG/M metagenome (GOLD analysis project Ga0172381, IMG submission 119754) | Leachate microbial communities from a municipal landfill in Southern Ontario, Canada - Leachate well 64-88 metaG | ecosystem: Engineered > Solid waste > Landfill > Unclassified | place... | reverse complement strand
TTAGCCCATAAGTTATCTTGCCCAACTAAAAAACAAAAGAAAATTAACTTAGAAGATTTAAATAAATTAAAAGAAAACAAATTTATTGTTACTGGAAAGGTTTTAGGCAAAGGAGAGATTGAAAGAAAAATTTCGGTTTTTGCATTAAGTTTTTCAGAATCTGCTATAGAAAAATTAAATAAAAAATCATGCGAATTCAGAACAATCAAAGAAGAAATTGAAAAAAATAAGAAACTAGAAGGAGTTAAAATAATCTAATATGGAAAAAATATTTATTGATGCTAAAGGAGCAGTTTTCGGAAGGCTTTGTAGTTTTGCTGCAAAAAAGGCTTTAGAAGGTTATGAAATAATTGTTGTTAATTCTGAACAAGCAATAATGAGCGGAAATAAAACAAATATTGCTCAAAAATATATTGCTTTAAGAGCACAGGGCGGACACTCAAATAAAAGACCAAAATATGCAAAAATTCCTTATCGAATGGTGAAAAGAGGAATCAGGGGCATGCTCCCAGATCATGTGGGGGGAATCGGTAAACAGGCTTTATCAAGAGTGAGATGTTATGAAGGAGTTCCTGCAGAGTTTAAAGATCAGAAAATGTTAACAATTCAAGGACTTAATCATAGTAAATATATTACAATAAAAGAATTAAGTGAGAGAATCTAATCATGGAAGTAAAACAAAATATAACTGTAAGTGGAAAAAGAAAGAGAGCAATAGCAAAAGCTACAATTCAATCAGGAAATGGAAATGTTTGGGTTAATAAAATCCCTTATAAAAGGTTAGATTTTTTTAAAGAATTAATGATAAGAGAACCTATAGAAATTACAAAAAGAGTATTAGGAGATTTTAAGTTTGATATTCAGGTTAATGTTCGAGGCGGTGGAAGCGAAGGGCAAATTACAGCAACAAGACTTGCTATTGCAAGGGCTCTTGTAAAATTTACAAATTCTGAAGAATTAAAAAAAGCATTTATTAATTATGATAAAAATTTATTAGTTGCTGACACAAGAAGAAAAGAAGCATACAAGCCTGGAGATTCAAAAGCAAGAAAAAAGAGACAGAAAAGTTTCAGATAATTCTAATTATTTAAAAATAAAATTTGTATTGATAAATCGAAAAGCTTTATATAACCTGTTTAACTTATATAACTAATAAGTATTATGTTAACTGAAAAAGAGATTGAAGTTCTAAGACTAAAAAAAAGAGGGTTGACTCAATCAGAGATAGCCAAGAAACTAAAGATTTCACAGCCAGCAGTTTCTAATTTTTATAATAATGCACTTTGGAAAATTAAGGATGCTGAAGAAGTTTTGAAATTAAAAAGAGAGGAAGGATTAAGATGAATAAAAAATATTTGGTATTTATACTAATATTTGGATTCATGATACTCGGGTTAGAATTTGTTTTTCCTGACTCTAATAAAACCAATTTTAATCTAACAGAAAATAATTTTACCAATGAAAGTATCACAAATTTGTCTTCTGAGGCAAATAATGAAAGTTTAGAAATAAATAAAACAGACAGTCCTCAATCTGAAGAAACAAACAATTCTAAGGAAATAATAATTCCAAATAATCCTATAAATATTTTCTCAGATAATCCGCAAATTTTATTAAATTGGGTTTATCCTATCTCAGATATTAATGTTTCTCAAAATAATTTTTTTAATATTAGTATAAATATTTCTTGTGTTGGAGGAGATTGTGAAGAGATAAATATAACATTAGACCCTGCAACAGGTACACAATATAATTTTACAACTTGTGGGAAAACAGGCACTGCAGGACCTTCACAAGCCCAGTGCGATACTAATTATACTGGAACCTCGCTTGCAGGACTAGTTACAGTCAGTTCTGGAATTCAAAATTGGACAGTTCCTTCAACAGGATTATATAATATTACTATTGCAGGAGCGGGGGGAGGAGGAGGAACAGGAACACCTGGAAAAGGAATAATAATTCAAGATAGTGTTAATCTTATTCAAGGACAAATATTAAAGATACTTGTTGGTCAAAAAGGAGAATATTATGGAGGGTCTAGTGGTGCTGGAGGAGGAGGAAGCTTTATTGTAAATGCAACCAATAGTCCTATTTTAATTGCTGGAGGAGGAACAGGTTCATGCAATAGTGCAACTGGACAAGATGGAAGAAATACAACTTCTGGGGGTGGAATAAGTCCTGGAATAAATGGAAATGGCGGAGGAACAGGCGGTGGGGGCGGAGGAGGAGGAGGACTTTTAACAAATGGGAGTTCAGGAAATTATGGGCCAGGAGGAGGGGCTTTTGTTTTTGGAGCTCTTGGGGGATTAACTTTAGGAGGGTTTGGTGGTGGTGGAGGCCAGACAAATGTAGGAATGAATATTGCAGGAGGGGGTGGAGGATATTCTGGAGGGAGTGGAAATACTGAATCTAATTGTGTGAATGCAGGAGGAGGGGGTTCTTATAATGCGACAGCAAATTTTAAAGTTCTTGGAACAAATCCTGGCTCAGGATATATCAAGATAACTTTTTTAGGTTCATTAAAAGGTGGGGCAGTTTCAATGGTTGAAAGTACAGATCCGTTTTATACAAATATTACTAATCCTTATAATGTTACACTCAATCGAGGACAATCAGAAATAATTACTTGGTATGTAAATGCAACAGGGAGTATAAATATCCCTCATAATTTTTTTGTTTATGCAAATCAAACTGCAAATCAGAATATAAGCAACATAACAAACACATTAGATATAATTATTAAAGATACAACTTATCCAGTAATGAATATAATCTACCCATTAAATACAACTTATTCCATAACTTTAAGAGAGTTAAATTATTCTTATTTAGATAAAAATCCAGGAGATTGTTGGTATTCTTTAGATAATGGAATAACAAATTCTACGCCTGTCTCTGCTGAAACAAATTGGACAGATTTAAGCAGTACTGGAGGAAGTAATACTTGGACAGTTTATTGTAATGATAGTTCTGGAAATGAAATAAGCAATTCTGTTAGTTTTACTAGCACTATTCCAGTAATTGGATTAACATTACTTTCTCCAACAACAAATATTAATGTAACTCAAAATCAATTTTTTGAAGTTAGAGCAAAAGTTAGTTGTTCAAATAATGATTGCGGACAAATTAATATAACTCTAGATCCTTCTGTAGACCGAACACCTAGAACATGTTCTCAAGTTTGGGGGGCAAGTTGTCTTGGTTCTGATCCAACTACTTCTGCTTATAGTTATGATGGATGTTCTTCAGGAACATATTATAGTGGAGGTTTTTGGGTTGATGAAGTTACAGTAGATGCAACAACTATTGCACTTGGAGAAACTCTCAATATAACTTGTAAATTTGATTGTTATCCAACTTCAAGTTATAATAATTTAGCAATTAGTTATTATAATGGGACATGGAATCAAATATGGGTGCAAAATAGTGCGTGTACTGATGGGAATTATTCTAAAGCTGTTGTGATAAGTGGAGATGTTGGAACACAAAAAGCAAGATGCCAAATCGGGTATAATGGTTATACTCAAACAGGAACTTGTTTTACAGGAACATATTCAGATAATGATGATGTAAATTTTACTGTAATTCCTGCAACTAAAACTGGAACCATTTCCACATTGGTTGGTGATACTCCGTTTTATACAAATATTACTAATCCTTATAATGTTACACTAACTAATGGAGATTCTGCTACAATATCTTGGTGGGTCAATGCAACTGGAGAGGTTAATACTACCCATACTTTTTTTGTTTATGCAAATACAACTGCTGATTTAAGTGTTGGAAATATAACTTCTTCTTGGAATGTTACAATTCTCTCAAATGGTTCTTATGTTGGTGGGATAGATGAATCTGCTCCAACAATTACCTTTAATTCTCCCCTGAATAATTCTTATTATTCAAACACAGGATTGAATATTGATTTAACTATTTCAGATCCGAATTTAGATTCTTGTTGGTATGATTATGATAATAGAAATATTAATACAAGTTTGGGGACTGGAGGAAGTTGTGCAGATATTACCTCTGTTGTTTGGGCAGAAGGTCAGCATAATTTAATTGTTTGGGCAAATGATACAGGAGGATATAATAGAAGCTCTTCAATTAGGTTCACAATTGATACAGCTAGTCCTTATTTTAATTCTATACCTTCTAATGCAAGTTTAAGATATGGGCAATCGCTAATTGTTGATTTTGATGCAACAGACTTAGTAAATCTTGAGAATTATTCTATTAGTGATAACACTAATTTCACAATTAGTTCTGCAGGAGTTTTAACTAATAAAACAGAATTAGCTGCGTCAACGATTTACCTCATAGTTATAACAATAAATGATAGTGCAAACAATATTAACACAACTAGTTACCAAGTGATTGTTGGCGCAATTCCTGATACTATCAATCCTTTAATAACCATAATTTCTCCAACAAGCCAGACATACACTTCATCCCCCATTAATTTTAATATTAGTTCAAATGAAAATTTAAGTTCTTGTTTAATTAGTATAAATCATTGGTAGACTAACTATACTATGAGTTTAAATTCTAGCTTAACTGGTGCAGGATATACTAGTTTGATTAGTGATGGAAGTTATACTGCTAAATTCTGGTGTACAGACAGTTCTGGAAATGTGAATAATACTAAAAGTATAATTTTTAGTGTAGATACTGACATTCCAGATATAATTTTTAATTTTCCAACACCAGACAATGCAAGTTTTACAAAAGAAAATTCAATAAGAATAAATGTTTCAATAACAGAACCTGATTTAAAAGAAATAAAATATAATTGGAACTCAACAAATTTTACTATGTATGGTGACTCTTTGATTTTAATGTATAATTTTGATAATGTTTCTTCACTTGGAGAAAATTCAACCCACATAAAAGATTTAAGTAAATATGCAAATAATGGAACCATATCAAATTGGTCCAATAATTTAATTTCTTGTGTTTATGGAAATTGTCTTAAATTAAATGGAAGTGGTGCAGTAACAACAAGTGTACCTTTAGGTACAAATGGAACTATTTCATTTTGGGTTTATTGGAATGGAAATTCTCCAAACTATCTAATGGATTCGACAGATTCGCACAGATATCTTCTTTATGCAGTAAATCAAACAGCCTTTGGCCTATATCTTGATAATACAATGATATGAGATAATCCGAGTAATGCATTATTAAATTTATTACAAGCAAATACTTGGACTTATATTAGTATTGTTTATAATAAGAATCATCCAACAAAAAAAGAAATAATCTACAAAGATGGTATAGAATTTGCTTCAAAAAATACTGCATTTACAGGGTCTAATCCAACTAACTTTTATATAGGAAGAAGATTCAGTAATACAGAATATTTTAATGGTTCAATAGATGAAGTAAGAATTTGGAATAGAAGTTTAAGTCAAGAAGAAATTTATCAACAGTATGTTTCTAATCTCAAAAAAATATATTCTGATTCATGGGAGTTGTATATTAATCAAAGTAAAAATTCAACAAAAGGATTAGATGATGGAGTGTATACTTATTTTGTTTCTGCTAAAGATAATTCAACCAATGAAGGAATAAGTGAAACTAAAACAACAACAGTTGATACAACCGGCCCTATAATTAATTTAATTTATCCTGAGAATAACTCTTTAAACGAAGGTGCAAACACAATTAATTTTTATTATAATGTTTCTGATACAAATTCTCTTTCTAACTGTAGTTTAATAATTGAAAATATTATTAATGCAACAATAAACAATCCTGAAAAGGACCAAACAAATAATGTTTCTTTATGTTTATTAAATGGAAATTATAATTGGAATATAAATTGTACAGATGTTGCAAATAATATAAACTCAAGTGAAATAAGAACCACTATATTAAATTATTCCATACTTGTTGATGATATACTCTTCGATGGAAACTCTACTAATTTAGCAGATAGAGTAAATGTGAGCGAATTAATGAATATTAAAAATCTTACTCTTGAAAAAATAGATTATGGAAAAATAATTTTTTTAGAGGAGGTTGATATTTCACATGATATCCAGGGCTCTGTATTAAATTTAAGCAAGAATATTAATCTCTCTTTTAACAGAATTGAGATTAATTCAACTGCCTTAACAGGATTAAATAAGTCTGCTAGGTTGGCTCTTTATAATCTAACTTTTGTTGAGCCACAGATTTTAAAAGACAACTCTATTTGTAGTGATTGTATTAAAGAGAACTATACAAACAACATTTTAGTTTTTACAGTTGCTGGTTTTTCAGTTTATTCTGCAAGAGAAACCCCTATTGATACAGAAATAAAGGGGGGTTCTGGCGGAGGAGGACATTCTAGTAGTAAAAGAATCATAAAATATGAATGTGTAAATGATTCTTCTTGTAATACTAAAAAAGGAGAAGTTTGTTTAAATAATAAATGCACAAAACTATTTGATATGGAAATTTTAAAGTTTGACTCTCCTGTTGGGTTAGGAGAGTTTTTTAATTTTACATATTTTGTAAAAGCAGTTGCTGAAATTAATGGAGATGTTGAAATAGACTTTTGGATTGAAAAACAAGGAGAAAAAATAACTTCTGGAAAAGATACTATCTATATGGGAAGTTTTGAAGAAAAAACAAAAGAGAAAAAATTATTCTTACCAAGCGAGGTAGATTCTGGTACTTATGAGTTTTTTATTCAAGTCAAGTATGGTAATTATACTGCAAGTGCTCACCGAACAATTGAAATAGAGATAGATAAAGGTCTAGCAATAATAACTGCTAGTGATTCAAAAAACAAACCTGTGATTATTTTGGTTATATTATTCATGTCTTTGATTTTAATTGGTCTAATTGTCTTTGGGGCTAAAAGATATAAAAAATATAAAATAAAAGAAGAAGAAAAAAGAATTAAAGAGTATCTTAAAGGGTTAGATTTATATGTCAGGAAGGAAGGAAGCGAGAGTATTTATGATTTATGTTTTAAAAATGAAAGGACAACCCAAAAAGAAACAACAAATGATTTAGAAATAAAGAATAACTCTGGAATGGAAAATAAAGGCGATATAAAGAATTTTAATTTAGATTATAATTCTAAGATAATATTAACCTTACTTAACAATACTGAAAAGACAGGAGCAATAGGTTTTATTAAAAAATATATTGTTATTTCTGATGAAGAAATCAGAGATATAATTAACAAACTTCATGAAAATGGACTGATTGAGGTTGTGAAGTTAAACAAAGGAGAAATAATGACAGAAAAATATTTTCACACTCCAAGAGTTAAACCAGAAATGTTAAATGATGATATAAGATTTAGAAAAGATAAGGGCTGGAGTTATATTTAATCTAAGAAAGACCTATAATAATCGCATTTTTTATCAAAAGAATGTTGCAATAAATCTTGCTGAATAAACTAATTAATTTTAAAATCAAAAACTCTTGAGTCTGGAGATAAAAGATATACTTTATCTGTTTTACTTCTTAACCCTCTATAAATTTTTTGAAGTAGTTCTCTTTTTGCTTTGTCCATATAAAAACTTGAATAATTCTGGGGGTTTGTTTTTTTTAGAATTTTCCAGAATATCCCTGAAATATTTGGATATGGAAATCTTGTGATAACAATACTATTACACATCTCTCCTGGAAAATCTGCTCCTCGGCCACACTTAGTTGTAAATAATGTATCTATTCCTTTGTTTTTAAAATCATTAATTCTTTTACCAAGAGGGTCGTCTACCTGTTCTCTTATTAGCTCTGCCTGAGTGGGAAGATTATTAATATCGAAAGTTGATTTTTCATATTCTGTTGGAAGGTCTGAAAATGAATTAACATGAACTAAAATGGGTTTTTTTGCACAGCTAATTGTTTTTGAGAGAGCAATTAAATATTTTTCTCGATTATTTTTATTCATACTAAAATTAGCATAACTACAGTTCATTTCATAGCCTGTTTTACATGGAATTAATTCTCCTTGGTTTTTGGTTTCTGCATCAATTATTTTAAATTTCTCTAAACCAAAAATATTCTTTAAAACATTTTCAGAATGAATTGTGCCACTCATTAAAACAAAGACTTTATTTTTTTCAACTAATTCTTTAAATTTTTTTGCAAGATTTGTTGTAACCAACTGAATAATTATATCATTATCTTTTTTTTCTACTGAAAAGAAGGTTTCATCTGTAAAATCAGAAAAGATTCTTGCAACTTCGTCTAAATGAAATAAATAATTTGATTCATCAGTTTCAATGGTGTCTAATAATTCTGTGTTTTCAAGCACTGCAGTTAACAATTCCTCAATTAAGGTATTTTTTATCTTAAGAGGTTCATTAAGCTGATTAGGATAAGCTCTTTTCAGAGAATTTGTTATATCGATTAGTTTACTAATGGTTTTTGAGGATTCTGAACCTTCTGGGAAAATATTAGTTAAAGAAAATAATAATCTCGTAAGGTTTATTTGTTCTTTTTCTGCAAAACTATCTAAAAATTCATCACATTCATCAATTATTTCTACATCTGTTGCAGGTTTTCTATTCATCCAATTTTCTATTTTATATTTCATACTATTAAAGAGTATTACATCTGCCTCAGCATAAGCTTCGTATTGATCATAAAACCCACACCCGCATTTTCTTTGAAAAAAAGTGTAATCTTTATTATTTACTGCCTTGTATTTTATTTTTTTAGCATCTTTAAATTTTCTTATCTCAAAATCATTTGGTAACAAAGGAGAATAATAAGGACAAATAGGAGCAATAGTCATTCTTTTAATGTCTTTAATAGAATCAAAATCCGACATTTTAACTTCTGGATTTTGTTTAATATAATCCTTAATTATCTTTAGGTTTTTTTCTTTTATCTCTATTGTGCATGGCAAAAAAAGATTATCGCAGGTATCTCTTTGTTTTGGAATTTTAGGCCTCTCTATTCCTTTGAAAATATCACTAAGTTTAGTATTTTTTTCTGTATAATATTTTTGAATATCTATTTTTTCATCTCCAAATTCTGTTAAAAATCTACACTTAAAATTTTGTCTTCCAACTATAGGAGAAATTTTTAATTTTTTCCCATTGTGGAGAACATATTTTTTTCCAGTATAATCTCTAGTATATTGTTCTTGTAAAGATTTTATAGGTACTACAATAGATGCTCTGCCTAATTTTCTCGCAATATTAAGTGCAAGAGCAGATTTACCTGAACCACACACACCCCTGATGAAGATAATATTATTCCCTGCATTAACTGACTCAATTACTTCTCTTATAACTGCTTCTTGAGATTTACCATTAGAAAAAACCAGAGGTTTCAATTCTTTTTCATCTTCATATAAGTTCCACATTTTTATTTGTTAAATTAAGTTTAGTTAAAAAAATTACAATATTTTCTAAAACCGCACCATCTGCATAATGCTCCGGGGTTTGGTTTAAATTCTTTAGTAGATTCAATTTTATCAATTAGTTCGATTGTTTCTTTTTTTAGATTTTCTAGCTGTTCATTGGTTCGCTTTGAAGTAAGATGTTTATTAAAAGCAAGAAAATGCCAGATTAAATGAACATCACTAACTGGCTCAAACATTTCTCTTATTCCGATTGAATAAAGTGCTAACTGCCTATCTTTGTCTACCTCTTCTTGAGTTTTCATAGAATTCCCTGTTTTATAATCGTGAATTTCAAAAATGTTTGTCTCTTTATTATGAACAAGCCGGTCAATATATCCTTGCAGTTTGTATTTCCCTTCTGAGTCTAAATTAATTATTACTTTTTTCTCTGTTGCGATAGTATTATCTTTAAATGGAGAGTGTTTTAGATAATAATCAATAAGAAATTTTATGCCTTGATTAAAATAATAATCTGCAGAATATTCTTCGTTTACTATTTTTATTTTATTATTGAAATCTTTATTCCAAGACTGAAGATAAAACTCAATTATCATATCGAGCTGAATATTCTCTTTGTCAGCAAGATTATAAATCCATTCCAAGGTTTCATGAACTTTACTTCCTAAAAACCCCTCTATTGTTTGTTCTATTTCTGGTTCTAAGTGTTCAATATACTGAAACTTAAATTTAAGAGGACATTGTTCAAATACAGAGATTCTTGAATGAGAGTAGACCACCATTTTTTAGTTGTGTAATATTTATTAAATAAGAAGGTTATTAAAAGTATTTGTGCGAGAAAATATACAAAAGATTTATCAATTCTTTCTCATTTTCCTATATATGGTACTACAGTATAAACTTAAAGAAGGAAGTAGATGGATAAAATATCCTGGAAAAGATAAACTAGAGAAAAAGACTAGTGCCTATTATTTTAGATTGTTAAGTGAAGATAAAAAGAAAATCTTAGTAGATAAAGGGAATTATGATAAAGTAATGAAAAGGTTTAGACAGATTGAGTTTTTCAAGCACACGAGGAGACAGGCGGGAACAAACCTCCCAAAACAAAGTTTTAAAGATAATCTAAATTAATTGAAAATTGGCTGCTACTCCTTTAAAATTAGATGTAACTACTTTTCAGATTTCTTGTTTTTAAATACATATTCACCTAAAAAATATGCTTTAATTTGTACTGTTTGTATTTAAAGAAAAAGATATTCTTAAGTATAAGAGGTGTGTGAAAATGATATTTGAAGTTTCGTTCGCGATGGTTGGTGGAATAAACTTTGGATTAGAAAGGTCCTGGAGTTTAATTAAAAACCTTTTATCAAAGTACCCTGAAGCAACCTGGGAAAAAATCGTGGACAGAAAAAAAGGAAAAGGCAAGTATGTTATAGAAATTAATTAATTTTTTTATGTTATTTTTTGGTTATCTTTTAGGAGTTATTATGTTCAAATAGTTTATATTATAAATTATCTAAAGGATTAGTTATCTTTTTTAGCTCGGTTGATGAAACATGAGCATAAATTTGAGTGGTGCTTATAGAAGCATGTCCGAGCAGTACTTGTATTTTTCTAATATCCACACCATCTTCTAATAAATGTGTAGCAAATGAATTTCCTGTTATGAATATTGTTTCATGGGATTTAGCAATCCAAGTATTATTCTTTGTTTGAGGACACCAAACAACCCCTTTATAATTTTCTTTATTAATTTGCCCCTTATCAAGGTAGATATTACAAGAGTCTTTATCAGAGATATAAGTCCTAAAATACCTTTTTTCTTTATCTTTAGAATAGCCTGCAGAATTATTCTTTTTATAACCCAAAATTGTTTTTTTACCCAATAAAACACATAATGCTCTGAAAAAATCAATAGTATATTTATCTTGTAAAGTTAGTTCATTGCAAGTATATTTATCTTTTCTGTTAATACCATCCCCATAAATCATGCATTTAAACAATTCTTCAAGTTCTTCTTTCTTTAAAGATAAAAGCTTATATTTTGGGGTTTTATTTAAATTTATCCAGTCAAATATCCACTGATGATTCTTTCCCTTAATCTTCCCGCGATTACCTCCTTTAATTAAATAAAAGCAAAGCATGCCTTTATGGTCATGATTTCGTTCAGTGAACGGAATTTTACCTTCTACCAATAACCTTCTAATATAATCGCATTTAAATTTATTAGATTTTAAACTCTGGAGAATACAAATTTCTATATGATTCTTTCTTACTGAGATGTTTCCATCTGTTAAAATCCACCCCAGTATTCCTGCCCTTGCTTTACCAATAGAACTAGAACCATTAAAAATTGAAGAAATCTTGTGTTTAATATTTCTTTTGTTCTGCTCATTTATCAAATCTACAAATGAAATAAGTTTCCAGTTGTCCCATGTATCCCACCGCTTCTTAATCTTGCCTATTGTCTTTTGATGGGCTCTAGCTATTTTAAATAGACCTTTATGTTCTGAGGTACATAAATAATCCAAAGTTTTATTTTTAATTCTAAAAATTTCTTCATCTATCTTATATTTAAAAATCTTTAAAATGGGTTTTTCCTCAATACAATCCTTTTCTAAATTATATGTAAATACTCTCTCTCCTTTTTTTATTTCATTATGATTTTTCCAGCCATTGAGAGTGAGAATCTCTACATCTTCAGTTAAGCAATGCCTTAATGTATGCGGATGAACCTTTTTATTTATCCCTGCTCTTTGTGATGCTTTCTGAACAATTTTTTGAATATTCCTTGTCGTTAGAGGAAGGTTTTTTGAAAATAAATAATTCCAACCAGGATTTTTATCAACAAATTTTTTTAGTTTTTTTGAAAGCTTTTCTGAGATAAAGAACATTCTATCCTTTTTTCCTTTTCCAAGCCTTACCCAACCAGTATTTTCATTAAAATCCAAATCAATAGGTCTTAAATTAACAATCTCGCTTACCCTTAACCCTGATGAGTACAAAAGCTGGAGCATTAAGTGGCTCTTAATATTTTCAGATACTTCAAATAATTTTAAAACTTCTTCTTTTGACAAAACAACAGGGATTTTATTTTCTTTTTTTGGTCTTTTAATTCCGAGGGTTGGGTCTTTGCCCAGGATATTTGAATAAGCAAATCTTATTGAAGCTAAAAAAACAATATTTGAAGCAGAGGCCCTGTTTGACATTTTATCTGCAAGAAAATATTTTACGTCTTGTTGAGTTATTTGTTCTGGTTCTTTTTTTGAATGTTCTAAAAGTTCTTGATTAAACTCAAGATAATTTCTAAGAGTATAATTAGACATCTTTAATATTTTGATTTCTGTTTCTAATCTCTTCAAGAATTCTTCCTGGTTCATATTTTTACTCCTAATTTTTTTAATTCTTTTTCTAGTTGGTTGTTGGTTTTGAAAAGAATTGTTTTTAGACCCAACTTCCTTGCAGGAGGGATATTATTCTTTCTATCATCAATAAATACAGCTTCTTCAGCAGAGACATTATATTTTTTTAAATCTTTTATTAAGTATTTGAAAAATTTCGTTGAGGGTTTAGCTAAGCCACATTCACAGGATTTTATATTTAAATCAAATAATGAATAAATCTTATTTTTCTTTCTTAAAAGCTCATGTGCAGGATTTACATTAGTGAAAGAAACAAGAATATAATTATTTTTTAATTTTCTGAGAATTTCTTTTTTTTCTTTTTTTAGACAAATATGTTTATCTCTTAATTTTTGCCAAGATTTAATAAATCTATTTTTATTAATCCCCAAATCTTCTGCGATTAAAGATTCATACTCAAAAGTAGATTTAGGATTTTTTAATGATTTCCAAACATGTTTATTTCTGCTTAGTTCAAAACTTTTTATATCGAAATTAAACTCTTTAGAAAGCTTTTGATATTGAACCTGATTTTGTTCTTCACATAAGACTCCTCCAATATCAAAGACTATTGCTTTTATTTCTTTATTCATCTCTCTTCACCAGTTTAGATAGTGCGAACCTCTTTATA
>Ga0172381_10005141_pt1 | contig 13349 bp, 11 predicted proteins | sample Leawel6488metaG_FD_119754 | JGI IMG/M metagenome (GOLD analysis project Ga0172381, IMG submission 119754) | Leachate microbial communities from a municipal landfill in Southern Ontario, Canada - Leachate well 64-88 metaG | ecosystem: Engineered > Solid waste > Landfill > Unclassified | place... | reverse complement strand
TTCCCAGGCGGATTTTCTCTGCGCGTCGGTCAGCTTAAAGGGCAGGGAGCTGACAAAATTCCGCGTCGCTTTTTCCTGAAATTCAATCGGCCAGGCGCGACGGGATTTTAACTGGCGTCTGATCATCTGAGATTTTAACTGGCGCCAAAATAGTTCCGCAAATCCTAGACGTTTTTGCGCTTCGCTTATTTCCGCGCCGTTTGCCGGAAAATGTATTTGCCGGAGAGCTTGAGCCAGATCCAAGAGACCGAGACGGGTTTTTATTCCCGCCGGCAGCCAATCTTCAATCGCGGCGGCGAGAGGAATTACCTCCTTTATTAGCGAACGGATTTGTTTCGGCGTCAAACCGGCGGTCAGATGATAATTGGGAATCAGCCCCTGGGTGTGGATTAAGTCGTCGGAATAAATTTTTTCGTAGGCGGGAGAAACCATCGTCATCTGGCCGTAATTTTCGCCGACCCGGCCGGAAACGGAGATTTTATCGCCGACTTTCAGGGTGCGCGTCAGAAACGGCTGGTTGAACCAGATTATTTTCAGAGAATCACTGGCGTCGCTTATCAGCGCCTCGGTAATAAACATCCGCCGTTTGAAACTTTTTTTATTTTGAATAAGATCAACAGTACCCAGGACGTTGGCGTCCGTGTCGGGTTTCAGGTCGGCAATCGGAACGCTCCGGGAGAAATCGTCGTAACGGAAAGGAAAATAAAAAAGCAGGTCTTGAGCGGTGGCAAGACCCAGCTTTTTAAGAAGTGAAGAAGTTGTTTTTCCCACGCGGTGTAATTCAGTTAGCGGTGAAGTCAAACCGAGCATAAGATTATAAGAGGTCTTCGTTTGATATTTGTGCATCCACCAGGAATCGAACCTGGATTTCAAGCTCCGCAAGCTTGCGTCCTATCCGTTGAACGATGAATGCTTAAATGAGCTTGCAATCAAGCTCAGAACCGCCGATATGGAACTTTCCATATCTTATTATAATTTAAGCAGTTTCGTCAACTGTTCGGATAAGGGAATGTCCGTTCTTTCCAGATCCTCCTCTAAATATTTTATTAAAAAATTACGGACATTCAAGGCTTCCAGGCGGCGTAAGGGAACGGATAATCGGGGTCGAACCGAACCTTTAAATTCCAAATAAAGATTCTTGACGCTTTGTTTCGGTTTGTAGAGGACGGAAAAATTTTTGAATGCGTCGTAATCGTAGAATTTTTGTCCGATTTTGACGCCTTCCGGACCAAGTTCTATATCAACCATCAGAGGCGGCCGGTTTTCGTTTATAATCATGATAATCGCGGCGATAATGATAATCAGGGCGAAAAGGAAATTAGCGCTTAGGCCGAGAAAAACCAGATGCCAGGCGCGGAAGGTGAAAAAACAGAAAAATAAGCAGATAGAGATAAAAATAGAGGCGATAAGATACCAATTGCGGCTGCGTTTTGGCGAACGGTATTCTGGCACCGACCACCTTAGATATGAAGCGTTATTTTGAGGCATAGGTTTGTTTGACAAGCTAAACTATATTTTATATAGTAATTATACCATAAAAATAGAAAATGGTGGAGAGGTGGCTGAGCGGCTGAAAGCGGCAGGTTGCTAACCTGTTATAGGGGTGTAAACCCCTATCGAGGGTTCGAATCCCTCCCTCTCCGCAGATAGGAAAAAGCAGTTTTAATTAGCTGCTTTTTTCTTATATATAAGCATAAATATTAGGTTCCAAAGTGGTTCGGATATTTTTAAGAAATTGTTAATTATTGCCAGAAGTTTATTTTTTTGTAGCTATTATTACATAAAATAATTCGGTTCGAGCGTATCTGGCTCCCTAATAAATTATTTAATAATTTAATCAATAAATTGTAATTTTTAATAATTACAATAGTCAAAGAAGACTGTCTTAAAAAGCAGAAAAGATATTAGTAGTCGTTCTTTACTTTTAGGACTTTTCGGGCTATATTTTATCTATAATAGAACGATTTATGATAAACAGTAGTCTTAAATTTATTTTGACAGATTGCACGACAAAAGATCCAAAAAAGATTAAAAAAATAGGAGAATTTTTGAGTAATGGAAAATTTTGGCAAGAAGAATTTGGATCTCAGATTTTTATTGGGTATAATCCTTTTTTAAATGGAAGAACAAAGGAAATAAGAGGGTGTGGAAATAATTGCGTAACTTGTGATTTTACTAATATTCTTAATGATTTAAGCTATATAAATAATGTATCTTTTGATAAAATTTCTTTTTTAATCCAAGATATGGTTGAAAAGGCTAATGAAGATTTAAGGAATATATTTAAAGTAAATAAACTTAGGTTTAAGATAGCCGGTTATCCACATTTAAGAATTTCAGGTGGCATACAGGGCGACCCCCTGATGACCGACGAGAAAACTGTTTATAAGTTGATTAAAATTTTAAATAAAAATTTTCCTAAGGCTTTTATTTCAATAGACACTACGGCGAATCTTAGATTGCTGAGTTTAAAATCTTTAAAATCGATAAATGATTGCGGACTTAATCAAATTAATGTTTCAGTTAATTGTTCAACTGAACCGGCATATGCCGCCTTTTTTAATTTAGGTACCCAGGAAGCGAAAAAAAGATTTAATATTATGAAAGAAAATATTAAAAATATTGATAAGACGGGCATTAAGCTTTCTTTTTCTTATGTCTACGGTTCTCATTGTGATAATTCCGAGGAATGTATAAAAAATATCCCAAAATTTATGGTTGACGGGCAAAGCCAGGAGGCTATTAATAATTTTGTAAAATTATTACAGTTAAATCAAAAACTTAAATTAAGATTATGGCCAATCTATGCCACTAAAAACACTTTAGATAGATTAAGGGAGACAGATATTGGTTATCTGTTAAAAAATTAAAATAAATAAAATATTTATAATTATGAAAGCTAAAGAAATTAGACAAAAGTATTTAAATTTTTTTGAAAAAAAAAAGCATGAAATAATTGCTAGTGCTTCGTTAATTCCAGAGAATGATTCAAGCACTTTGTTTACTAGTTCGGGAATGCAGCCTCTTGTTCCGTATCTTCTTGGAGAGAAACACCCTGCTGGCCTACGGTTAACTGATTCTCAAAAGTCTTTTAGATCGGAGGATATAGAAGAAGTCGGAGATGGACGTCATAATACGTTCTTCGAAATGTTGGGTAATTGGTCTTTAGGTGATTATTTTAAGAATGAGCAGTTAAATTGGCTATTTGAGTTTTTGATTAAAGAAATAAAACTTGATCCGTTAAAAATATATGTAACCGTTTTTAGGGGTAATAGCAAGATGGGAATTGCCAGAGACTCGGAATCAGTTAATATCTGGAAAGAATTATTTAAAAAGTCTAATATTGATGCGAAAGACGTTGATTTTTCTGAGCATTTTGGCCTTCAAAATGGAAGAATATTTTATTATGATGAGAAAAAAAATTGGTGGTCACGATCGGGCGTTCCTATTAATATGCCGATTGGAGAGATAGGAGGAGGAGACAGCGAAATATTTTATGATTTAGGGGAAAATTTAAAGCTACACGAAAATTCTCCATGGAAAGATAAACCCTGCCATGTTAATTGCGACTGTGGCCGGTTTATAGAAATTGGAAATAGTGTATTTATTGAATATAAAAAAACGTTTGACGGTTTTGAAGAATTATTTCAAAAGAATGTAGATTTTGGTGGTGGTCTAGAGAGAATCACTATGGTTTCTCAAAATAAAATAAGTGTATTTGAAACAGATTTATTTGAAAGTATTATAAGTAGAATATCTAAATTATCTGACGGTAAAATATATTCTGAAAATCGAGTGGCATTTGAGATCATTGCTGATCATTTGAAATCTGCAACATTTATATTGGGCGATAATTATGGTATTGTGCCGGCTAACACGGATCAAGGATATATAGTTAGGCGTTTAATCCGTAGGGCGATTAGATATGGTAAAAAGATTAATATAGAAAAAAATAATTGGACCGTTGATATTGCTAAGGATGTCGTGGAAATGTACTCGGATACTTATAAAGAATTAGACAAAAATAAGGAGTTTATTTTTAATAATTTGCGCAAGGAGGAAGAAAAATTTAAAAAAACTTTGGAAAAAGGAATAGAAAGAATTGAAAAAATGAGGGCTGTTTATCAAGGAAATAGCAAGGAATTTTCTATTGATATTAATAATCTGTTTGATTTATATCAAACTTATGGATTTCCAATAGAATTAAGTCTTGAGGAGATAAATAAAATAAGAATTGAATTGAGAGGAAGTGCGATGTCTAGGGATGTTGAATTAAATTTACTTAATTTATTTAACGAGCAACTAAGAAAACATCAAGAATTATCACGTACGGCTTCAGCTGGCAAATTTAAAGGTGGGTTGGCTGATAGTAGCGAAGAGACAATTAAACTTCATACAGCCGCTCATTTGTTATTGGCTGCTTTGCGACAGGTTTTAGGAGATGGGATTTCTCAGAAAGGGAGTAACATTACCGCCGAACGTTTGCGTTACGACTTCTCTTATTCTGAGAAAATGACAGCAGAGCAGATTAAAGAAGTAGAAAAATTGGTTAATGAGGCAATTTCTAAAAAAATGGCGGTAAGATGTGAAGAAATTAACTTAGAAGAAGCAAAAAATATGGGGGCTACGGGAGTTTTTGATTCAAAATATGGAGAAAAAGTAAAAGTATATACTATTGAAGATTTTTCTAAAGAAATTTGTGGTGGTCCACATGTAAATAATATTGGAGAATTGGGACACTTTGCTATTATTAAAGAAGAATCGTCTGGTTCGGGGGTAAGAAGAATTAAAGCAATTCTAAATGACAATAAAAAATAATTTTTTCTATTCAATTATAATTTACGAAAATACAGAAATAATAAAAAAGAAATTATTTATTTTTTTAAATTCTATTTATAAGATAAAGGGGGGTAAAATATTTTTTGTATTTATTCCAGCTAGTGGATTAAAATCTTTGAAAAAAATAAAAAATTTTCAGGAACAGCAAGGATTTAAATTTGGAGAGCAGCCAATTATTTCCTATGAAGAAGAAAATTTTTTTGCCGGCAAATTAATAAAAAGAAATGATTTAATGTGTTTATGCTTGGTTGCTAAGTTACCAAATAATGATTATTCGGAGATATCTAAAAAAATACTCAAGCAAAATAAATATGTTTATTCTATTAAGAATAAAATGACATCTCTATCTAAAATCGATTTGATTACTCCATTGAATATGAGAGAAGATTCTGATGTCATGGAGGCTTCTTTTTTGTTATCAAAATTAGCTATTAAGGTGCGGTCCGTAAAAGAAAAAATTTGTCCATTAGGATTTCCTTTAATATTTTTTAGCTTTATTTTTATTTACGATGTATTTTTAGTATTTAAAAATAAAAAATTATTTGTATCTGAGGTAGATAATTATTACAAATACTTATTAAATTATTTCGAATTTAGTCCGCTAGAAAAAAAAGACATAGAAGAAAAAAGCCAAAAATATGTATTATTTTTTGATCAGATGATGAATAAAAAGTTACCTTTTCAATTAGAAAAATCCTATAATAATTTTGTTGAATCGATTGTCATTGAGTTGAAGAAAGAAAAAATATTATTGAGCAAACTGAATGATAAAATTGGTAAACAAAAAATGAACGGTATGTTCTTTCATTGGTTTAACAATTCGCTGGGTGTAAGTTTCTCACAAGAAATTGCTGTTTTGTTTATTTTTAAAAAGTGGTATGCAAAAAAAAATAAATCAATTGGCTAGACAAACAAGTCTAGACTATAATATTGTAATAAATCTTTTGGATGATTCTTTTGCAAAAAGTACCCAGTCTTTTGTTGCTGATTTTTATGTAATTTTAAAAAAAAATAATTATTTCTGCAGTAATGACATGAATAGTGAAAGAATAAATGAGTATCAGGCATTATACAATGGAAACCTAGAGATTCTAAAAGAGAAACTTTTAAAGGTTGCTAATAGTAGATTATTGAGATTATTTTTGGAATATAATAATAAATTTTTGTTTTCAGAATTAAATAGTTTAGAGAATATACAGGATAAACAAAAAATTAATAATTTTTATAAATCAATTAGTGCTTATATTAACAGATTGGCACTTAACCCGGTCCACGGAGGATTTAGTGGTGTTTACTCAAAGATATATTTTAGCAGGAATAATGCTGTTGCTAAGAATAACCGTGTAAAGCTGAAAATTTTAGAACAAAAAATTAGTCTATCTTTAAAAAAATGTGAAGGCGATAACGTGTGTATTAACCCTACAATTTTTACACAAGATAATAATACTATTTATTTTAGATTTAAAGATAATGCTGAGGAGATAATAAAAATTAAGGATATTGACAGTGCGACATTGTTTAATAAATTTAAAATTAATGGAAAAGTAAATAAACTTATTGATGCGGGCATAGTCAATAAAAGTTTTAGTGACTTAAATAGTAATTGTTTCAGCAAGTACAGGTTTATTAATAAATACAGTTCTCTAGTTGACGAACGGTTAAGAATAAAAGATAACTACGTTTACGATCTCGTTAATTGTAATAGATTAATAGTTAATTCTGATATTGTAAGGAACTTTGATCTAGCGGCCAGTACCTATTTATCGTTCTTGAAAAAACAATTATTGAGTTTACAAAATGAGAAAAAAATAATAGGAAATATTTTAATAAAATACTTGAATAACACTGGCAAAGATAGTTGTTTGTTATTAGATTTTATTGTTCGCTTTAAAGATGAGATTGAAAAAATAAGAAATAATCGTGTTGACTTTGATAAATTTTTTGAGGATCAAGTGTATTCATCAATGTCTAAGGATAGTTTGGTTTGGCAAAACCGCAAAATTATTGCCGATAAAACTATTGGAAACTTTGAATTTTATTTTTCAATTCATAAAGTTGATAATAAAGAATTGTATTATTTTGAAAATATATCTCCCTCTGGCATTTTTAGTTCTAGGCTGGATTATTTGTTTAAGCAATCTAAAGGAAAAGGCTATGCTAAAGATAAATTAGAACCGCTTGAAATAATATTTGCCCCTCAAGATCATAAATTATATCATGCATATAGACGCAGAAAGACTACTACGTATTACTTAAATATTAACCAATTTGTTAAAAGTTCTTCCAGATATTTAATTAATATTAATGAGATAGAGCTTGTTTTTGATGATGATTATTGTCCAACAATTTATTGCAAAAGATTAAATAAACGATTTGACCCAGTTATCCATTCAACTTTATCAGCTAGTGATAGTATTATTTTGATTTTTTTGAGGATGATAAGTCGTTCCCAGGAAGAAGTATATGAATTGCCAAGATTTTTGCCAACTAATAATGAGGCGACAGATTTGCCAAGATTAATTGTAAATAATGTTATTATTTCAAGTAGAAAATGGTGTTTTCAGTTATCCGAATTAAACATCATAAAAGGTTCGGCCCCAAGCGCCGATGAGTTTATTTCTATTATAAGTAAGTTGCTTGATAGAAAAGTACCTCGTTTTTTTAAGATTGTTTGCCACGGAGAAGATCCTAGAATTATAGATATGTATAATCCTTTTTCTTTGTTGCAGATAAAGAAATACAAAAACTGCGAGTTTATATATCTGGAAGAAATATTGCCTTTTACATGTGACACTTTAAACTGTCCCAACAATTATCTAATTCAATATCTTTTTTAAATTTATGATAGAAAAAATAAAAAACACTAAACAACTAAAATTGCTTATAAATAAGTTAGATAAGAATGACAATCGAAGATTTGAGACGGACATTCTAAGAATTTTTTTGATTAATGATAAACATGAAAAGATAGTTTTAAATGTTTTAAATAATGTTGGTTTAAAGAATAGCAGTAACAAAAAGTTTAATATATTAATCAGTGAGTTAAAAAACAAGAATAATACCCATTGTGAATCTGATGGTTCGAGAATTTTTTACAAATCAATTTCAATTGGTTGCCGACATTGCGTGAAAGACTTGGGTTGCACCGTCAGAATGACCACCCAATGTAATCGTAATTGTTTCTTTTGCTTTGCCGCCGATAATCCTATTGATAATAAAACAGGAGTAGATTTAAACTACTTAAAAAGGAATGTGAAAGATCGTCAAAAAGAAGTAAATTTTTTATCTTGTGCAATTAGCGGAGGGGAACCATTTTTGTTCCCGAATCAGGTTTTTAATCTTTTAAGATTTCTGAATAAAAATTACCCCAACACGTATAAACGGATATATACGAATGGCGATTTTGTAAATGAGGTATTATTAAAAAAATTAAAAGCTAATAACCTAGATGAAATACGCTATAGTATAAAGCCAGGTGAAAAACCTAACGCAAGTCTTTTAAAACTTTCAAAAAAATACATACCTATAGTAATGGTAGAAATGCCGATTTTGCCAGGGATTGAATCTAGAAAAGAAATGATAAGTTTAATTAAAGAGCTAGATCTTATTGGCGTCAATGGGATTAATTTATTAGAATTATTTTTTAACGGTTTCAATGTAAAGGCTTTTAAAGATAAGGGCTATAAGATAGACTTAAGCGATGGCGTGAGAAAAATTTATGATTCAAAACCAATTTATGAATACCCCATCTATGGAAGTCAAGAAAATTGTTTAAAACTAATTAAATATTTTTCTGAGTATAAGGCAAATTTATTTATAAATTATTGTTCTCATAGAACTAAGCAGCTTCAATACAATGAAAAAAATAAACGTTTAGCCAAGACAAAAAAAATAGGTTATTTTTATACAACCAACGAAGGACTTCATAAAATTCTTTGTATATATGAAAACATCGAAGCCGCCGAAAAACTATTAAAAAGTAAGAAGTTAATTTTTAGTGTTAAAAATGATGAGCGATATGGCCAGCGATTAGAAACAAGCATAGATAATTATAAATTGTTTAAAAATAAAAATCACTTGTCAGTATTTATTTATCGAGATCCTAGTGATTTGTATGATGTTGATTTTGATTTAACAAACTAGAAGTATACTTATGATAAATAAAACAATATTACAAAAAAATTATTTCATTAATTCTGGCTGGTTGCAGCTGGTTGTTAAATGTCGTAGTAATCAAATTGACGCCACCACGCTTTTATTTAGTGGCTTTTTAGAAGACTTAAAAAAAGAAAAAAAGATTAAGAATTGGTTTTTTTTAAATAAAAATAAAAAAATTCTATTTAAAATAGAATTTGCAAAAACTAATATAAATTATTTACTTTTAGCTAACAATCTTGTAAAAAATATTCCAGAAGCTAGTGTTTCGCTGGCTGTGTTTGATCCAGAAATTTATCAGTTCGGTGGTGATATAGGCTGGCACTTAGCGAAGAAATACTTTAATAAAATAGCTGTAATTATTTCTAATTTAAAGCTCGACTATGATAATAAAAAGGAATTAGCAATGATTGTTGTGTTTGATTTATTTTTACGTGTTTGTGGTGATTCATGGGAAGCTTGGGATGCTTTTCAGAGATTAATGCTTATTCGTAATGTAAAAAAGATTGATTTAACTTCAGTCACTACTATCTTAAAAACTAGTTTATCAAAAAAATCTTTAGATTTAATGAAGGATCCTAAAAAATTATATTTTAATGACAATAATAAACCGTTTATGGCTAATTTTATTTTAGCGAACACCTCTTTAGCGTCAGAATTTAAAATTAATGAGCTTAATTTACTTTTTCCTCTTAGAAAAATATTACCGTATTATGCTGTATTTATTTTTAATATGTTTCACTTGGCAGAAAAAGATCAAAAAGACATAATTAAACTATTATCAATAAGACTTAATCCTGTAAAATATTAGTTTGTTTGATTTTTACAGAGGAAGATTGAGATCGCTAAATTTTTTAGAAAGATTTACTTTTGATAATTCTGGAAATTTATAAATTATTTTTTTTGCAGAATCGTTTATTACTTGGTGAATAATACACTGGGTTTTATTTTTTTTAACAAAACTTTTGTTTGCATGGAAATTTTCCCAATAACATCCGCCGCCACAGATGCTTTTTGTTGAGCATTTTTTGCAATTATTATCGCACCCATAATTTAAATCAATAAAATCATTATAAACTTTAATATTAGTAATACCTTTGTTAATGTCTCCTAACTTATATTTATTTTTTATTTTTTTGAACCCTTTTTCTTCTTCAAGGGTGACGAAGCGATGACATGGAAATATTTCTCCACTAGTCGAAAAGGCAAAATCTTGTATTCCGGCGAGGCAGGGTATTAGCGGCTCGTTTGTTGTCTCTGTAGACTTTATATAATCTTCAAGTAAATTTAAATAGATTAAGTCCCCTTTTCTAAATAGTTTTTCATATTGAATAAAAGCCTTGTCTAGTTCAGATGACAAAATTTTCAGTTTTTCAGTTTTCCATAATAATGAAAAAACAGGATGAAAATAAATTCTTTTAAATCCAATATTGTGAAAAAAATCAATGTTTTGTGAGAGATATTCTACATTTTTAGGCGTTATACACGCATGAACCATAGCATAGGGATATTTTTTAAAAAGATTGCCTAGATTATTTGTAATTGCTTCAAAAGACGATACTCGATTGTTGAATAATCTGTCTTGATCATGGCTTTCTTTTATTCCGTCGAGACTTACATTAACCCTGATACGAAGTTTATTTAATATTTCGACATTTTTTTTGTTTAAAAGAGTGCCATTTGTATAAGTGCTAAAAGTTAAAACCTTATTTTTAATTTTAGCTTTTTTATATCCGTACTCTACAATTTTTTTTAATAAATCAGTTTTTAATAATGGTTCTCCTCCGAATAATACAATATGGTTTTCTTTAAAAAAAGGGTCTTCTATTATTTTGTCAATTATTTTATAAGCTAACTTAAGCTCAATAGTTTTTTCATCTTTTTTGATATAACAATAGCTACAATTTAAATTGCATTGATTAGTTATTAGTAACCAGGCAGTTTTAATATGCATAAAGGTTCTAACGAAGAATCCAGGGGGATTCCCTGGATTCTTCGTTTTTTCAGTTTGAGTTGTTTAGTGTCCTGACAGGGAACATGACTTGGAATTTGTTTTGTTAAAAATAACTTCCATATCTAGTTCAAGCTCTTTTTCCAAATCTTGCTTTTTTTTGTTTTGCATATTTGTTGAAAGTTGTGCCATTAAAGGTGGCACTGAGCCTTTGTTTATATGATACATATTAATTTGATAATTGTCAATATTATTTAATTTATTAAGTATTATTGGTATTTTTATAAATTCCAGTTCGAACAAAGTCCCTTACTCCCCGCATAGTGGGACGAAGTAGACTTAAAAGCTCATTTCGTTCTTTTGTTATCGGGGTATTTCTCAGTTCGAACCTTGCTATTTCGTCGTTAAGGAGTGTTTGCAATTTTTGTATCGGCACTAACCATTTATAAGCTAACATTTGAAGTTTTTTTTGTTCCAAAGTCCAGTTCGAGCCTAAAGTTATATTTTGACAAATAGTAAAATAATGGTATTATAATTAGTTCTTTAAAATAAAAATAACAAACATAAAAAAGGAGGTTATCATGTATGCAATTTGGAATTTAACGAAAGTATGTCCTTGGGATTGTTCGTTTTGCTGTATGTCGGCGATAAAAGTCGGTCAAGTTGATAAAGGGAAGAACTTGAATTTTTCGGAAAAAGTTAGAGTTCTAGAAATTTTAGCAGCTCATAAAATAAAAATTGATTTTTCCGGCGGCGATCCTCTTTATAATCCGGAGGATTTTACTATTGTAGAAAGAGCTGTCGAAATTATGCCCAGAGATTCTATCGACGTTAGCATGACCGGTGTAGATTTTAATGAAAGAAAGTTGGCTTTGTTAAAGAAGGTTGGAAAAGTTGAGATCAGCATTGATAACATCCCCGAAGATTCTAATCGTTTTCGTCCGAAAGGTTTCAATTTGTCGGCCATTAATATTTTGAAAACTTTGGTCGGGAAAAATATTTTTTGTTCAGCTGTGACAACTTTATATCCGTTCTCGGCTGATAAAAATAATCTCGAAAGACTCTATGAATTTTTGTGCATCAATAAAGTCCCGAAATGGAATATATTGCGTTTCTATCCAGTCGGTAGGGGCTTAAAATTATCTAATTTATATATTGATGATGAGAAAACCTTGGAGTTAATGGATTTTCTAGATTCCCTTAGAGGCGGGGAAACAGAAATTGTTTTTCAACATTCGCTTAGGATTCTTAGGGGAGAATATCAATGTCATGCGGCCATTAAATCGATTGGAATATTGCCTAGCGGCATAGTGGCAGCCTGTGGTTGGGCGTTGGATAAAGAGAGCAATCCTTTACCCGGTTTTAATTTAGGCAAGTTGCCGGAGGACGACTTTGATGTTATTCTGGAAAGAGCGCAGGTTAATCTGGGCTATGGCGAAAGACAATCTTATTGTCGTATTCTTAATCATTTAAAAAGTCAGGAGGCAATATGAATATTAGGGAAATAAATTGTAAAACCGCTTTAACATCTAGCAAATTGCCCGAGGCTGATTATTGTATTAATCCTTATATTGGCTGTTTACATAAGTGTGTTTATTGTTATGCTTGCTTCATGAAGCGTTTTACCAATCATCCTGAGGTTTGGGGAGAATTTCTCGATGTAAAAGTTAGTGCCGCTGATATTTTGAATAGGGAGCTTGTTAAAAAAAGTAAAAGAAAGGGCTCGATTCTTTTGGGTAGTGTAACCGATGTCTATCAACCGGCTGAGAAAAAGTTTCAGATAACTAGAAAAATTTTAGAAGTTTTAGCTAAACACAATTTTCCCGTGTCAATTCTGACAAAATCGGAATTGGTTATTAGAGATATCGATTTACTAAAAAAGATTTTTGATTGTGAAGTCGGCCTCACATTAACCTCTCTGGACGATAGAATTTCCAAAATTTTTGAACCGGGAGCGTCTGTTCCCGCCAAACGATTGGACGCCTTAACTATTTTGAAAAACAGCGGTCTTAAAACTTATGCTTTTGTAGGGCCAATTCTGCCAGGGTTAACTGATTTAAAATTAATTATTCCAGCTTTGCAAGGGAAAATTGATTTTATAATGTTTGAATCTTTGAATTATGGTAAATTCAATTCGGGTAACATTGGCCAGGCTTATACTGAAGCAGGAGCCAATATTCCGGTTTTCAAGGATATAGATTGGAGCGAAATTGAGTTGGAGGCGAGGAAGTTAAGCCAAATTTACAAAATTCCAGTCAAGGGATTTTATAAACACTAGTATGTATTTTATACCGTCGTTATTTAATTATAATGGCGGTATTTTATTTACTAAATCAACTTTATTTGCTATTTTATTAGTATGGAAGACTTCAAAATATTTTTAATTAAAGCCAAGAAAAGTACC